>Ga0078972_1010722_pt1 | contig 16882 bp, 12 predicted proteins | sample YelNatPaOPGAMG01_FD_67568 | JGI IMG/M metagenome (GOLD analysis project Ga0078972, IMG submission 67568) | Hot spring thermophilic microbial communities from Obsidian Pool, Yellowstone National Park, USA - OP-RAMG-01 (SPADES assembly) (version 2) | ecosystem: Environmental > Aquatic > Thermal...
GCATAGTGCGAAGCGTGAAAGCCGGTCGCGCATCGCCGCAGCGCGCAAATGGCCGAGGGCGCTCCTCCCAACAGCCCACCAGGTGAGCCAAGCCAGGCCAGCCAGGCCGAGCAGCCCCAGCGGCAGCCCGAGCGACCAGACGACGAGCTCGCGGAGCTGGTAGAGGTAGGCCGGGGTGCCCGCGAACTGGCGGGTGTAGGGCAGGTCGATGGCGCCCACAGCCATGGCCCCCTCCTGCGCCACGCCTATGGTGAAGCGAAACCAATCGATCGCAGCGTAGGGCTCGGCGGCCAGGAAGGCCAGGCCAGCCGCGGCCCCACTGGCCACGAGTCCGGCCAGGCCGCGCCGCAGCTTCGGCACCCCAGGCCTCGCCAACGCCCACAGCGCCCAGGCCACCCAGCCGGTGAAGAGCAGCGGCAGCGCGCTCGTTTTGGTGGCCAGGGCCAGGCCGGTCAGCGCCCCGGCCAGGAGCCCCGCCCCCAGCGAACCGCTGCGCGCCACCCGCACCATGCACCAGACGGCCAGGGTCGTGAGCAGAGTGAGCAGGCTATCGACGGTGGCAAAGTGGGCGAGCTGGATGGAGAGGACGGAGAATGCCAGGAAGGCTGCGGCAAGCAGGCCCGCCCTGCGCCCGCCGAGCTCGCGGCCGATGGCGTAGATGGCGGCCACCGTGAGCAGGTCGAAAGCGGCAGAGAGCGCCCGCCCCGGCAGGTAGAGGTGCGCCGGGTCGCTGCCAACCAGCGCGCCCAGCAAGCGCAAGAGGTAGAAGGGGAACGAGCCGTAGGCGAAGAAGCGGGGGTTCAGCGGGCTGGCAGGGGAGAGCACCTCCCGCCAGCTCCACGACTGGGGCCAGTGCAGCTCCTCGACGACCATCAGGATGCGGCGCTCGTCGGGGTGGATGAAGCGGGCGCGGTCCCAGTCGAGCCCGGCAAAGCGCAGCACCGCCGCCACCAGCAGCACAGAGGAGAAGAGCAACGCCCAAGATAGCCGGGGGCGATGAACCACAAAGCACACAAAGAGATCCCTCCAAGTGCCTTTGTGTGCTTCGTGGTTCAAGGCCCCGCCGCTCTTCACTTCCGCAGCCCGCTCCCCGGCCAGGGTTACTCCTCCTCGAGGCTCAGGAGGGCCATGAACGCCTCCTGCGGAATCTCCACCTTGCCCAGGCGCTTCATGCGCTTCTTGCCCTCGCGCTGCTTCTCGAGCAGCTTGCGCTTGCGGGTCACATCGCCGCCGTAGCACTTGGCCAGCACATCCTTGCGCAAGGCCTTGACCGTCATGCGCGCGATCACCCGCGAGCCCAGCGCAGCCTGGATGGGCACCGTGAAGAGCTGCTGCGGGATGACCTCCTTCAGCCGCCGCACCAAGGCCAGACCCTTGCTGTAGGCCTGGTCGCGGTGCACGATCAGCGAAAGCGCATCCACCGGTTCCTCATTGACCAGCACGTCGAGCTTCACCAGGTCGGCCGGGCGATAGTCGGCGAAGGTATAGTCCATCGACGCATAGCCTCGGGTGCGCGACTTGAGCTGGTCATAGAAATCCACGATGATCTCGGAGAGCGGCACCAGGTAGTTGAGCAGGACGCGCTTCTCGTCGAGATACTCCATGCGCTCGTACTCGGCCCGCCGCGACACCGCCAGCTCCATCACCGGCCCCACATACTCCGCCGGCGTAAAGATGCTGATGCGCATCCAAGGCTCCTGGATCTCCTTGATCTGCCCCTCATCGGGCAGCTCGGCCGGGTTGTCGATGGCCACCATCTCGCCGTCGGTGCGCAGCACGTGGTACTCCACACTGGGCGCCGTCGTCACCAGATCCAGGTCATACTCCCGCTCCAGCCGCTCCTGCACAATCTCCATGTGCAATAGACCCAGGAAGCCACAGCGGAACCCAAAGCCCAGCGCCGCCGAGTTCTCGGGCTGGAAGGTGAGCGAGGCGTCGTTCAGCCGCAGCTTGTCGAGCGCGTCGCGCAAGGGACCATAGTCCTCGCTGTTCACCGGGTAGAGCCCGGCGAAGACCATCGGCTTGGCAGGGCGGTAGCCGGGCAACGGCTGCTCGGCCGGCTGCTCGAGCAGGGTGATGGTGTCGCCCACCGACACGTCGCGAATGGTCTTGAGCCCGGTGGCCACATAGCCTACCTCGCCGGCCTCCAGCGCCTCGCCGGGCACCATCGCCGGCCGGAATACGCCGACCTCCAGGGCATCGAACTCGGTGCCCTGGCCCAGCAGCTTGAGCTTGGCCCCGCGTTCCAGGGCGCCGTCGACCACGCGCACATAGGCGACCACACCCTTGTACGGGTCATAGTGCGAGTCGAAGATCAGCGCCCGCAGGGGCCGGCGCCGCTCGCCGTGCGGGGGCGGCACGTGCTCCACGATGCGCCGGAGCACCGCCTCAACCCCCTCGCCGGTCTTGGCCGAGACGCGCAACACATCGCTCGCCTCGATGCCGGTCAGGTCCTCGACCTCCTGCGCCACCTGGTCGGGCTGGGCCGAGGGCAGGTCGATCTTGTTGGCTACGGGCACAATGGCCAGGTCGTGCTCCAGGGCTAGGTACAGGTTCGAGAGCGTCTGCGCCTCGATGCCCTGGGTGGCATCGATCACCAGGACCGCGCCTTCGCAGGCCGCCAGCGCCCGCGATACCTCGTAGGTAAAGTCCACATGGCCGGGCGTATCGATCAGGTTCAGCTCATACGCCTGGCCATCGGGCGCCGTATAGGTCATGCGCACCGCCTTGGCCTTGATCGTGATCCCCCGCTCGCGCTCCAACTCCATCTGATCGAGCACCTGCTCGCTCATCTCACGGGCCGAGAGCGTCCCGGTCAGCTCCAGGAGCCGGTCGGAGAGGGTCGATTTGCCATGGTCGATGTGCGCGATAATGCAGAAATTCCGAATCAACCGTTGGTCCATAGACAATATCCAATCGGGGGCCAGCACTCTGGCCCCGCATAGTCTGCTCTAGAGTATATAACATTTCGGCCCGGCAATCCAACGGGACCTGCGCCGGGAGGCTGCGTTATGTCACCCTCTATCCGAACACGGCTCCACGCGCAGCGGGCAACACGCCCGCGGGTGCCCCATGCAGCGCCCAGCGACGATCGCCCAGGAGCTGCGCCGGCGGTCGCGCGGGCGCGGCTCACCCGCCAACATGGACCGGCCCCAGCCGGATGGAGTCACCTGCCGGGGCGCCGGCCTGGTCCAGCACGTGGTTGGCGCTGACGTCGCTCAGCCGGTACATCCCTGTGAGCAGGGTATAGTCACCCACAGGCATCGTGGCCGGGAGCTGCAGCTCGAACCACTGCACCAGCATCAGGCCCGGCTGCCAGTAGCGCTCAGGCAACCCCAGGCCGTCGTGTTGCGTTACTGTGACGCCATCGGCGCCCAGGAGATGGATGAAGAGGCTGTGGGCCACCCAGCGCTCCGCTGCCGGGGTATCGCGCAGGCTCCAGTACGTGGCAAGGCGCACGGTATCGCCGGGGCGAACGCCGGCGGGCCAACCGTAACCCAGGAACACCAGCCCGCTGTCGAGCACGCTCTCGCCGGCCGGCACAGGGATGAGCAAGCGCAGCTCCTGCACCGGGCGCTCCGGCGCAAACAGGACGCGGGCCGGCACGCCTCCGGGGCTGGCGGGCAGAGTGGCCCTCTCCTGCGCGCCCACGCGCGAGAGCATGGCCTGCACTTCAGGCGGCACGGTGCGCGTCAGCAGGTAGAGGGCAGGGCGGCCGGCAGGCAGCAGCAGGGATTCGTTGCCACCCTGGCCGAGGAAGGTGACCCGCAGGTCCGCGCCGAGCAGGTAGTTGAGGATCGCAGGCGTCTGCTCATAGCCCACGTCGGTCCCATCGACGATGGCCCAGACCTCGTCGACACCCGTGGCAGCGGCCTCGCGCCGCACCAGGTTGCGGATGGCCAGCCAGGAGCGGAGCGGCACGCCATAGCCCCCCGCCGTGTCGTGGCCGGCCACAAAGCCGTAGAGGTAGAAGACACAATAGGCCTGCCAGAGCACAACCGCCACCAGGAGAGCGCCCAACCCCAATTGCGCCAGGCGCCACCCCGTGGGATGGCCCCTGCGCAGGGCGTCCAGCCCGGTCCAGCCTCGATCGACCACGAGGGCCATGGCCACAAAGCCGGCCGGGTAGAGGATGACCAGGTATTGCGTCTCGACCGGCACGATGCCGAGCGAGACCACCCCCAGGGAAGCGACGAGCCACAAGGCCAGGAGCGCATACCGCGACGCCATGCTCCGCTTCGCAGGGCGCAGCCAGGCCTCGACCGCCATGGCCACAACTCCGACGACGCCAGCCGCGAACAGCAGAGCCGCCAGCCCGTCGAGCCCCCGCAGCGGGCTGTGCGCAGGCGCAAACGCGGCAAACGATGCCCCGGCCAGCGAGCCGATGTTGCGGCCCGAGTGCAGCCATGTGGCCGCCTGCAGGGCGCTCGCGCCCGGGCTGGCGCTGGCGCTTGTGTGGCCCGCCGAACCCAAGAGCGATGCCAGGTTGAGCAGGAGGCCCCGCTCGGCGTACAGGTAAGGCATGAAAACGAGCAGGGTCAGGCCGCCGCCGGCCAACAGGTAGCCCCAACGGACGCGGCGCCCGCAGGCCACGATCGACGCCAGGAGCACCAGTGCCAGGGGCAGCGGCGAAAAGGTGACCGAGAGGGCGATCCCCAGCGCAAGCACGGCCAGCAGCCACCCCCGCCGCGCCCCGTCGACCACGGCGGCATGCAGCGCATAGAGGTACAGCACCAGGAAGGGAGCCAGCACATCAGCGGTGAAGACCTTGCGCGAAAAGACCACCGCCCAGGGATTCACCGCAAAGAGCACCCCCGCGACGGCCGCCGCGCGCAGGCCGTAATAGCGTCGCACCAGAAGAAAGCAACCGGCCACCGCGCCCACGTTGAGCAGGGCAATGAACCCCGAGGCCAGGCGCGGGTCGCGCCCGAAGAGGAGCGGGATGGCCATGAGCACGCTCATCATGGGCGGCTTGGCAATGCCCACCGAGGCCTGCGAGCCGACGAGGGGCAACCGGTGCCCCTCGACGATCTGCAGCGCGCGCACCAGGTGGCCTGCCTCATCGCCTTTGAACTCGATGACGTCCAGGCTCGCCAGCCGCAGCACCGCGGCCACCAGCACGATACCCCACAACGCAATGAATGCCGGGTCGGCCAGCCGAGCGCGCAGCGCACGCCACAACGCGCTGTGCATAGGCCGCCCCTCACCGAGCGGCCGAAGCGTAACACCCATCGTCCCTTCCTCACCCTGCAGGGGCCTTTGCCGGGTACCTGGCCGTCAGCAGCCGGCATTCAGGAGGCCGCGGCCCTCTCGGCCCACCCCCCGTGGCCCGCCCACTCCAGGCTGCTCGCGCCGGCGGAGCGCGGTGGCTGCGAGGCTCGCGGGGACCGGGCCCCACCGGGCACGCGGCTCAGATCATTGGCCGGCCGGATGGGGATGGGCCCCAGCCTGACGCCATCCGCACCAGGCTGGCCCGCTTCATCGAGGACTCGGGCCCTGCTCATGTCGCGCCACGAGTACATGCCGGTGTACAGCCAGTACTCGCCCGCCGGCATCTCGGCCGGCAGGCTCAGGTCAAACCACTGGAGCAAGGTATACCCCGGCTGCCACTCAGCGCGGCTCCAGGCAAAGCCGTCGTACTGCGCCCAGCGCCGATCCCCAGCGCCCAAGAGATGGTTGAAGACCATATCGGCGCCAGCAGCGCCCTTGACCTCACCGCAAAAGGTCCAGTAGGAGGTGACCAGCAGCCTCCCGCCGGGCCGGGCATCGCCCTCGACCCGCGCGCCGAGCAGGCGCATGCCGTTCTCGAACCTGGCGCCGCTCCGCAGGAGTGCCTCACGCATGAGATCGGCCCCTGGGCGGCTGCGCAGCCGGTAGAGGCGCACGCCCCACTCGCTGCCGGGAACCGGCCAGCGTTCCACCTCGTCGCCATAGCGCCCCAGGGCCTGCGCCAGGTCGCTGCCAGCGCCCAGCACCAGGGCGGGCACATCGCCTTGCTCGGGCACCAGCAACCCAGGCCTCCCGCCCTGGCCCACATAGCGCAGGCGCACCCTGCGCCCCAGGAGGTAATCGACCACCGCCCTCTCGCTCGACCAGGGCGCATCGTCGGTGCCGAGCACCACCACCTCGGGCCTGCCCTCGCGGGCCACGCGCGCCTGCACCCTCCGCTGCACCTCCAGCCAGGTGCTGAGCGGCCGCCCGAACCCGCCGTCGGTCGGATAGCGCGTGAGCCCTTGGTAAAGCGACACCACCGCGCCCACCTGCACGGCCAGCCCAACGGCAAGCGCAGCCGCACCCGCAAAAGCCACAGCCCGCCGCCTCGACCCCACAAGCAGCACCCACCCCGCGGCTGCCAACAGGAACAGCATCGGCACGGCGATCTCGAGGTAGTGGATCCCCATCTCCCCCGGCATGAGCACCATCGGCACGACCGGTACGATAGACCAGATGAGGAGCAGGGCGCTATACTCAGCCTCCCGGCGGCGCCACCACGCCCCCAGCAGCGCCACCAGGCCCGCCACCAGGGCCCCCGCCGTGACCACGTTCCACGCACGCAGCGCCTGTTCCCAGGGGCGCAGGATTACCACCGAACGCCCCATCAGCGCAGTCAGCGTCTTGCCCGAGGCGAACCACAAGGCAAAGGAGAGCGCCCGCAGATCGAACATTGGGCCCTGGCCAACCTTGGCGCGCAGCACCGCCGCAGTCGCGGCCCAGCCACGTACAAGGACCAGGGCGTAGGGCAGCAGCACCAGCGCCCCCAAGGCTGCCCCGAGCAGGGTGTAGCGGTGGCGCCAGCGTGGCCAGTAGAGCACCACGGTCAGGAGGGCCGCCGGCAGGTAGAGCACAGCCAGCACGTGCGTCTGCACCTGCAGGGCCAGCATCAGGAAAAAGAGCAGAGCCCATTTCGGCCTGCGCTCGATGACCACGGCACAGGCCGCCCACAGCGCCAGAAGGGTGAACAGGGGCAAGACTTCGGACCACGTCTTGCGGGTGAGGAAAATCGCCCAGGGGTTAGCCGCATACAGTGCAGCCGCCACCAGTGCCACCACGTCGCCCGCAAAACGCCGCATGCCGAGGTAGGTGACCAGCACAGCCAGGCTGCCCAGGAGGCCCATGAAGACGATCGCTGCCCTGGGGTCGCCGGATACGGCCCGTGGCAATACGAGCAGGTAGCCGAGGAAGGGCGTCCCCGGCAGGCCGAACGAAGTGAGCCCTCGAGTCAGCGGCAGATGGTGATCCAGCCAAATCTGCTCGGCCAACGCCAGCGGCTGCACCTCGTCGATTTTGAACTCGGCGACCCCGGGCACCATCACCCGCAGCGCCACAGCCGCCACCATGATCGCTGCCAGCGCCGCCCACCTCAGCCACGCCGGGCGCCGCCACGGCCTCGCCGCCACACCGACCATCGCCTGCCCTACAGTCGCCATGGCCCACCCCCAGTGCCTCTTGAACCCCCGCGCCCTACCTCGGCCCTCCGGGCGCCCATGCCTGCTCCACCGCCCGTGCGATCATCTCGGCTTCCTCTTCTGGCTCCCTCTGCGGGCCGTGCACCAGATGCACCAGGAACTCGCGGTTGCCGGCCGGACCAAGCACCGGCGATGGGATGACGCCGTCGAAGCGCAGGCCCAGTTCCCTGGCCCACCCGGCGACCCGCTCCAACACCGAGCGGTGCTGCTCGGGCCGCCGCACCACCCCGCCGCGCCCCACTTCGCCCTTGCCGACCTCGAACTGGGGTTTCACCAGCGCCACGATTTCGCCCGTCTCCCTCAGCCAGCGGGCCACCACCGGCAGCACCAGGCTGAGCGAGATGAACGACACGTCGATCGTCACCAGGTCGATCGGCTCGGGCAGTGCCGCCAGGTAGCGCACGTTGGTACGCTCCATCACCACGACGCGTGGATCTTGCCGCAACGACCAGGCCAGTTGCCCGTAGCCGACGTCAATCGCATAGACGCGCGCAGCGCCGCGCCGCAGAAGGCAATCGGTAAAGCCGCCGGTCGAGGCTCCTACGTCGGCCACCACCTTGCCACGCACGTCGATGCCAAAGGCCCCCAGTGCCCCCTCAAGCTTGAGGCCACCCCGGCTGACGTAGGGCGGCGCCGGCGCGACGGTGATCTCGGCTTCCTCGGGCACCATGGCGCCGGCCTTGTCGACCACGCGCCCCTCGACCTGTACCTCGCCAGCCAGGATCAGCGCCTGCGCGCGGGCCCTCGTCTCGGCCAGCCCCCGCTCCACCAAGAGCACATCCAAACGCTTTTTCGCCATCGGTGCTAAGGATATGCGTTGCCAGGCAGGAGTCAAGGGCTGCACGCCCTCAATCGGCCTCCACTTTGCCCACCGGCGCGACGTAGATCGTGAACTCGTCGTGCCCATCGACGCCCAGCAGGGCGTCCATCGCCGCCTGGTCGTAGGCGCCAATGGCGCAGGTGCCCGCCCCGATGGACGCCGCAGCCAGGTAGAGGTTCTGGCAGAGGTGGCCCGCATCCTGCGCGATCATCTTGTGGGCAATGACGCTGTAACGCCACTCGGCGCGGTAGGGAATCACCGTCCAGATGAAGGTGGCCGCACACTCGCCGGCGAAGCGTTGCCCCCTGCAGCCGGCGATGACCCGCTGCGGCAACGCCGGGTCGGCCCACAGGAAGCAGAGCCGGTGCTCTACCGGCAGGTAGCGGTACAGGCCGGGCTCCAGGCCAGTCACACGGTGCACAGCCAGGTAGGTCTCGAAGGGGTGCCGCGAGCCGGCCGAAGGGACGGTTCGCCGCGTCGCCGCGCCGCCCTGCGCCACCTCGCGCACGCCCTGGGTGGCCCACAACAGAAACGACAGCTCCTCCAGGCTCAGCGGCTCGGCGGTGAAGCGCCGGGAGCTGCGCCGGCGCCGCATGGCCTCGATGAGCGGCATGGCGCCCACGGTCAGGTCGCTGGGGGCCACCAGCTCCACCCCGCGTGCCTCAGGCGGGCAGGGTTTCTCCAGCGGCGGCGCCGGCACCCCCCGGCGCTGGTCCGTGCTCATGCCCTCCCACTCAGTCCAGCGGGTCGACTTGAGGAACTCGCGGTACATTTGCACTTCGTCCATCGGGCGACTCCTCCTGTGGTCAGCCAGTGCGTGTCGACGAAGCACCCGTTGGCTGCTCCGTGCGATCCGCTACTGCCGGCTCCAGCAGCGTCAGGCGTGGCGCGGCATCCAACTCCACCCGCGCGCGGATACCATTGGGCAGGATGAACATGGGGTCGGTGTGCCCCAAGTCGAAATCCACGGCCACCGGCAGCCGGTAGCCGCGCATCGCGGTCAGCAGAACCTGCTTCAGCGAGTCCCTTCGTCCAAAACCGATGCCCCGAGGAAAGCGGCCGATGAGCAGCGCGCCGATGCGCTCAAAGACCCCCATGGTTCGGAGTTGGGTGAACATGCGGTCCAGCGAGGCCGGCGACTCGCCTTCGTCCTCCTCCACACAGAGGATGGCGCCATCCAGGTCGGGCCAGTAGGGGCTGCAGGCCAGCACAAGGAGCGTCGATAGGTTGCCTGCCACAATGGGCCCCTCGGCGCTGCCTGGCACCAGCGTGCGCGGGCCGCGGTGGGGGCGGCCGCGTCGCGGCATGGCGCCCTCGCCATCCCGGCAGACCGGCTCGTCGATGCAGCGCCGCGAAGGAGTCAGTTCGAGCGGTGCCTCCCCCTGCATGAGGATGCGGTGAAACCACCGGGCGGTGTAGGCGTGCAGGCCGCCCGGCTCGCCGAACTGCGGCAGCACCGCCGGGCCAAGAAAGGTCACCAGGCCACTCCGCCTGCCTATTGCCAGCAGCAGCGCCGTTGCGTCGCTGTACCCCATCAGGATCTTGGGGTTGCGGGCGATCAGATCATAGTCCAGGCCATCGAGCAACTGGTTCGAGTTGAGCCCGCCGACCGAAGTCAGCACGGCCCTGACCGCCGGGTCCGAGAAGAGGCTGTGAATATCCTCGATGCGCTGCTCGATCGTGCCTGCCGTATGGCCATGGCGCGCCCACGCGTGGCGCGCCACCCGCACAGTGAAGCCCATCCCCTCGAGATGCGCCACGCCCCGCACAAAGCGCTCGGGGCACTCACTGCTGATGGGCGAAGCCGGCGAGATGATGCCGATCGTGTCGCCAGGGGCCAGGCGAGGCGGCTTGATCACATGTCGGCCGCTCAAGAGGCGCTCCCTCTACGGCCGCGCCTCCAGGGCGGAAGGACAAGGTCGACTGTCAACAGCGAGAGCAAGAGAGCGACGATCGCATCGCCCAGCGCGCTCAAACGCGCCCATCCTTTTCCGCACATGGCCGGCAGTATAGCGACTGGCCCGGGGCGAGTCAACACAGTAACCGCAGGCCGCCCGGGTTTCCGCAAGTTCAGAGACAGCCTCTAGGCTGACGCTTCCGCCCTCCTTACCGCAGCGACCGCGGCATAGGTCAGGGGCGTCGCCAGGGCTTCGTAGGCCGTCTTGAAGGCAGCCTGCGCCAACACCATGCCCGGGAGCACCGGGAACGGCACCGTCCCCACGAAGGCGATGGTGATGAAGCAGGCGCTGTCCAGCGTCTCGCCGACGATGGTCGAGCCGATGGTGCGCATCCACAGCCAGCGTCCCCCAGTCCAGCGTTTGATGAGCACGAGCACCCAGGCGTTGGCGTTGGTCCCCACCAGGTAGCCCACGAGCGACGCCAGGAGCAGGCGCGGCGTGTAGCCGAGCACGGTGCGGAACGCTTCCTGCCCCTGCCAAAAGCCCGGCGCCGGCAGGGCCAGGGTGAGCGCAAAGAAGGCCACCGCCGCCAGGTTGGCTGCAAAGCCCAACAGGATGACGCGCCGGGCCGTAGCCAGCCCGTACACTTCGGGGATCACATCGCCGATGATGTAGACCACCGGGAAGAGCCAGACGGCTGCGGGCAGGACGATCCCACCCGGCATCTCGAAGAGCTTGCCGGCGATGATGTTGCTCACCACGAGTGCCACGCAAAAGACGGCCGATAGCGCCACCAGAGGGGAGGAGTAGCCCTTGTCGTTCACGGCTCTCTCCTGTACGACGCCGCTGCGCTGATGGCAATGCCTCCACGCACATTAAAGCGCACCGTCACTGTACAACTCTGGGGGCTCAGGGCCGCCACGAAATCATCGAGGATCACCTGCGCCAGGTGTTCGTGGAAAATGCCCTCCTCGCGGAAGGTCTCCAGGTAGAGCTTGACGCTCTTGCTCTCTACAATCGACTGGTCGGGCACGTACTCGATATCGATCTGCGCCCAGTCGGGCTGGCCCGTCACCGGGCACCGGCAGGTGAACTCGGTACAGTGGAGGGTAACCGTGAGGGCGCCCGGGCGCGAGCGGTTGGGGAATACTTCGAGCCTCCGGTCCGGAGTCGCCTTGTGGCCCAACTTGGTCAGGCCGTAGTCATGCGCCATGGGAAGGGTCTCCTTGTTTTGTTCACGCGGGTCCCTGCGACCGCGAAGGCGGATACACCGGCCCAAGTATACCACAAGTCGGCACAAGGCGCTCTAGCAACGCCTCACTCCGATCTGGATGGCTATACGGCCTGAGGGGTCGGGCAGGATGTCCCCTTCCCCCCGAACAGCGGGGGCCCAAGGGACATGGGGGTTTGGGTGGGCGGCTCCGCCACGAGCCTAGGGGAGGCCCGGCAGCCCCGCGCTGAAGCCCGGCGCTGCTGCGGCAAAGATGCCGATGAGGATGGCCACGACGACGATGAGCCCGATCTGCACCCAGCCCAGCACCAGCCCGGCAGTGGCAAACGCAGAGCCTGCCAGGCGGCCGTTGCTGGCCCGGATCTCATTCTGCGCCAAGAAGCCGGTCACAATCGCTGCGATGGCCCCCGCGATCGGGAAGAGAAAGTAGGCCGAGATGCCGGTCGCCAGGCTGGCGAGCGCCAGGGCGCTGGTCCTGGGCTCGGGCGGGCAAGGGCGCTCCTCGCGGGGCGCCTGCCCACCCGGCTCCACCGCTTCGCGCACCTCCGGCTCGCGCACCGCCGGGCCATGGAGCTGCTCAGACATTGGTCCCACCTCCCAACACATCCGGCTCTATCATGCAACGGCACATGAGCGACATCCGTGCCACCGGGCGCCATGGCCTGACATCCGCAGCCAGGGCCCTGCCCAGGGTTTTTCAAGCCCTGCCTGTCACCCTGAGTACCCCAGGGTCCCCGGAACCCTGTGCGAAACAGAGCACGCGGAGCTGTCATGGCGAGGAGGCGGCGGCCGCCGACGAAGCAATCTCCATCGTGGGTTGGGGATTGACCGTATGGAACGTTCTCAACAGTGCTGCAGGGCTCGCGCAGCCCTGGGATACTCAGGTGACCATCAGCGACTTGAAGAGCCCCCTGGGGCCACGCTGCCCCTTGACAAGAGGGCGCCTCTGACGCAAGATACAAACGACACGCGCCTGCGGTTCCCTGCCCTGCAAAGGAGGACTGAGCATGCTGCACACCGAGGGCTCCTGGCTCAAAGACGAACATGGCCGCACCGTGATCCTCCGCGGAGTCAACTTGGGTGGATCCAGCAAGGTTCCCTTCCGCCCCAACGGCGCCACCCACATCCGCGAGGGCTTTTTCGACCACCGCAACGTATCCTTCGTCGGCCGGCCCTTCCCCCTCGACGAGGCCGATGAGCACCTGTCGCGGCTGCGGGCCTGGGGCCTCACCTTCCTCCGCTTTCTGGGGACGTGGGGGGCTATCGAGCACGCCGGCCCGGGCATCTACGACGAAGAGTACCTCGATTACGTCTACCAGGTCGTCAGGAAGGCCGGCGAGCACGGCATCCGCCTCTTCATCGACCCCCACCAGGACGTGTGGAGCCGCTTCTCAGGCGGCGATGGCGCTCCGGGCTGGACCCTGGAGGCCGTGGGCTTCGACATGACCCGCTTTGCGGAGACCGGCGCCGCCATCGTGCACGCTACCCATGGCGATCCCTTCCCACGCATGATCTGGCCGACCAACGGCACCAAGCTGGCTGCCGCCACCATGTTCACTCTGTTCTTCGCCGGCAATGATCTGGCCCCACGCACCCTCATCGACGGCGAGCCCGCTCAGGAGTACCTGCAGCGCCACTACATCGACGCGGTCCTGCAAGTCGCGCGCCGCCTGAAGGGATTGCCCAACGTGGTAGGCTACGATACCCTCAACGAGCCCATGCGCGGGTTCATCGGCTGCAAGGACCTCAACGCCTGGGACACCCCCCTCAAAGCGGGCGAGTTTCCAACCCCCTTCCAGGCCATGCTGCTGGGCGCCGGCTTTCCCCAGGAGATAGAGGTGTGGGAGCTGCGCCGGACGGGTCCCAGGCGCACCGGCACGCGCCTGCTCAACCCCAACGGCGTGCGCGCCTGGCGCGAGGGCTGTGAATGTGTGTGGAGGGCCAATGGCGTGTGGGATGTGGACGGAGCCGGCAATCCCTATCTGCTGCGACCCGACCATTTCTACCGGGTGAACGGCCGCGAGGTCGGCTTCCAGGACTATTACCGGCCTTTCGCCGAGCGCTTCGCCCGCGCCGTCCACTCTGTCGCCCCGGAGGCATTGATCTTCGAGGAAGCGGAGCCCGATGCCGCGGCGGCCCATTCGGCGCCTGCGGAACGCGCAGGCCGCGTGTACGCGCCCCACTGGTACGATGTCGCCGTCCTACTATTCAAGGATTTCAGCCCCTGGCTCGGCATCGACCTCACCGGTGGCCTTGTGCTCGGCCCGGGCCGCATTCGGCGCTCCTTTGCCGCCCAGCTCGCGCGTCTGAAGGGCCAGAGCGACCTGCCCACCCTCATCGGCGAGTTTGGCATCGCCTTTGACCTCAAGGGGGGCCGCGCCTATCGCAACGGCGATTTCCGCGCCCAGGTGGCCGCCATGGACCGCTCGTACCGCGCCCTCGACGATAACCTGCTCTCTGCGACCCTCTGGAACTATACCGCCGACAACACCAACGAGCGCGGGGATCAGTGGAATGGCGAAGACCTCTCCATCTTCAGCCGCGACCAGCAGGACAACCCCGCCGATATCCACTCCGGCGGCCGTGCCCTGCAGGCAGTGGTACGCCCCTACCCTCGCGCCGTGGCTGGGGAACCTTTGCGCATGAGCTTTGACATCAAGCGACGGCTCTTCGAGTTCGAGTTCCAGCACGACCCGGCCGTCGCCGCGCCCACCGAGATCTTTGTGCCAGCCTACCAGTATCCCAAGGGCTGCGTCGTCGAGGTCTCCGACGGCCGCTACGAGGCCGATCCGGCTTGCCAGAGCGTCACCTACTACCATGGCACCGCCGGCCCGGTGCACCGGCTGCGCATCCGGCCCGCCCGATAGGAAGATACAGCCCGCTCACCCTGCCATTGGCAACGAAGCGAAGCCATTCCCAGCGATTCTGGGGGTTGCTTCGCTTCGTCCGTCGTAGCCCGCGGCTCCAGCCGCGCGCCCCTCCGCTTCACCTGGGATTCGGCCCCACCCCCGGCCACTCAGCGGTACCTTTGCTCATAGAGGTCCTTATCGTAGGGCGCCCGCCGACCCGGGCACTGGGGCCGCGAGCAGAGCTGGCAGTTCTCGAAGGTCGTCTCGGTCGGGAAGCGCAGCCCCGAGGTCGACTTGATCGGTTTCATCAGAAAGCTGTCGCTCAGCTCCACCCCAATCGCCTGCTGCGGGTCGCCGAGCAGCGCGAAAAGCTGCACCTGTTCGCTGAGCGGCCAGTCTTCGAGGGAGCCCGGGTTCATCGTCGCCGAGCGCCGCAGGCCATAGCGCGCCTCCAGCGCGGCCTCCAATGCCCGGCCGGCTGCGCGCAGCGCCGCCTCCATGATGGCACCGGCCCAGTACCTCTCCAACATGTCGCTGAGCCCTTGGGACCACGCCTCCACCTCGCGCCCGCAGGTCGCTATCCAGGGAAAGGCGCGATGGGCGCCGGCCAGGTTCACGCTGAGCACCCGGCTCGTCAGGCGGATGCCATCGAGGACCACAAAGTCGTCGCCCCTGGCCTCGACGTACACCTCGCGGTACATAGCCTTGGGCTGCGCCACGGCACGCGCCTCGCCCACCAACTCTCTGACCCGCGCCGCATCGTCGCCCTGAGGGTCGAGATGGAGCACTCGCAACAGGCGCTCCACATCCGGCTCAAAAGAGATCTGCTCGAGCACAGTCGCCTTCACATCCACAGCCTCCACACTCCCATTCCGGCCACAGGGGCAGCCTCGTCTGTCGTCGCCGCATGTGGTATTGTACTGGACTGCCGCCAGGCGCCCAAATGCCAGGCCGGCCCCACCCGCAGGGCAAAGCCTCCCCAGGAGCGGAACCCGGCCCCATCGTTCATCGTTCGCTCGACATTGACTCGCCGGCCAACCTCAGTATAATAGGAGCATGGCTGGCCGGAATCCGGTCAGCCTATACGTTTGCTTCAAGCCTGCAAGGGGTAATATCGTGTCCGAAACGAGTTACGATGTGATCATCGTCGGCGCTGGGCCGGCCGGCATCTTTGCCGCGCTGGAGTTGAGCCAGCAGCCGGGGCTGAGGGTCGCCATCTTTGACAAGGGCCCCGATATCGATCGCCGTGTGTGCCTGGCGCGAGGGCCGGAGGGCAAGTGCCACAACTGCCAGCCTTGCGCCATCATGACCGGCTGGGGCGGGGCAGGTGCCTTCTCCGATGGCAAGCTGACCCTCTCGCCGGCCGTGGGCGGGCACCTGTCGGAGATCCTCGGCGAGGAGCGAGCCACGGAGCTCTGCCAGCAGGTGGATGAGACCTACCTGCGCTTCGGCGCCCCTGAGCCGGTCTACGGCACGCGCAACGATGAGATCGAGGCCCTGGAGAAGCGCTCGGCCCTGGCGGGCCTGCGGTTCGTCTCCGTGCCTATCCGCCACATGGGCACCGAGCACTGTGCCGAGATCATGCGCGGCATGCGCGACGAGCTGCTCGCACGGGGGGTCACCATCCGCACCCGCACCCCCGTCGCCCGCATCCTGGTCGAGGATGGCCGCGTGTCGGGGGTCGAGCTCAAGGCTGGCGAGCGCGTCGACGCCGGCGCTGTGATCGTGGCGCCAGGGCGCGAGGGCGCCGCATGGCTGAAGGAAATGGCCCGCGAGCTGGGCCTGAGCGTAGCCCGCAACCCCGTCGACCTGGGCGTGCGTGTCGAGCTGCCGGCCACGGTGCTCGAGCCGATCACCCGGCTGGTCTACGAGTCCAAGTTCATCTACTACTCGCGGGCCTTCGACGACCAGGTGCGCACCTTCTGCATGTGCCCTTACGGCGAGGTCTCGATCGAGTATGCAGGGAACGTGATGACCGTCAACGGCCACTCATTCCACGACCGGCGCACCACCAACACCAATTTCGCCATTCTGGTCAGCAAGAACTTTACCGAGCCGTTCGACGACCCCATCGCCTACGGCACCAGCATCGCACAGTTGGCCAACCTGCTGAGCGGCGGCATCATGGTGCAGCGCCTGGGAGACCTGGAGGCCGGCCGGCGCACCAACGCCGAGCGCCTGGCCCGCTCGGTCGTGACGCCCACGCTCAAGAGCGCCACGCCGGGCGACCTGAACCTGGTGCTGCCCTACCGTCACGTGGTGAACATTCTCGAGTTCATCCACGCGCTCGATGAAGTGGCGCCAGGGGTAGCTTCACGGCACACCCTGCTCTACGGGGTCGAGGCCAAGTTCTACTCCAGCCGGCCTCACCTGACGCCGGATTTGGAGACCGAGGTGCAGAACCTCTACGCCTGCGGCGACGGCGCCGGCGTGACCCGCGGTCTGGTCCAGGCTTCAGCCTCGGGCATCGTAGCGGCGCAGGCGGTCCGCCAGCGCCTGGCTACGCCCGAGACCGTGAGGCGCGAACAGGGCGGCGAGTAGCCCCCGCAGCATGGCAGCGGGGGGCCCGCCCCCCCCCCGGGGGAGGGCCCCCCCCCCCGCGCCCCCCCCCCGCCCCC
>Ga0078972_1010724_pt1 | contig 16880 bp, 15 predicted proteins | sample YelNatPaOPGAMG01_FD_67568 | JGI IMG/M metagenome (GOLD analysis project Ga0078972, IMG submission 67568) | Hot spring thermophilic microbial communities from Obsidian Pool, Yellowstone National Park, USA - OP-RAMG-01 (SPADES assembly) (version 2) | ecosystem: Environmental > Aquatic > Thermal...
ATTATGTTTTGGGTCAACCAGATATGAAGACTAATGGCTCCGGCACCACTCAAGCCAAGCTGTATACTCCCTATGGTTTAGCCTATGACAGTGCCAACAGCCGGCTTTTTGTGGCCGATTACAATAACAACCGCGTGATGGTCTTTGATGTGGCAACGATTACTAACGGCGAAAATGCTGTCAATGTCTTGGGTCAGACGGACTTTACCACTCGCACCTCCGGCACCACTCAATCCAAATTGTATTATCCTTGGGGTTTAGCCTATGACAGTACCAACAGCCGGCTTTTTGTGGGCGATTACTATAACAACCGCGTGATGGTTTTTGATGTAGCAACGATTACTGACGGTGAGAATGCTGTCAATGTCTTAGGCCAGACGGACTTTACCACCAACACCTACGGTACCACTCAAGCCAAATTGTATTATCCCTCTGGTTTAGCCTATGACAGCACCAACAGCCGGCTTTTTGTGGGCGATCGCTCTAACAACCGCGTGATGGTCTTCGATGTAGCAACGATTACTGACGGTGAAAATGCTGTTAATGTCTTGGGTCAGACGAATTTTACCAGTGGCGGCTCCGGCACCACTCAAGCCAAATTGAATTATCCTTGGGGCTTAGCCTATGACAGCGCCAACAGCCGGCTTTTTGTGGGCGATCGCAATAACAACCGCGTGATGGTCTTCGATGTAGCAACGATTACTGACGGTGAAAATGCTGTTAATGTTTTAGGTCAGACGGACTTTACCACTGCAACCTCCGGCACCACTCAAGCCAAATTGTCTAATCCCCAGGGCTTAGTCTATGACAGCGCCAATAGCCGGCTTTTTGTAGCCGATCGCACTAACAACCGCGTGATGGTCTTTGATGTGACGCCTCCTCCCGTTACCCGCTACTGGATTAATAATACCAGTGGCAATTGGAACGATACGGCAAATTGGTCGGCGACTTCGGGCGGAACAGGTGGGGCGAGTGTGCCAGGTGCTGGCGACACGGCTATCTTTGACAATGCTGGCGGCACTCACAATGGCGCTTTGATTTTGAATACCAATGTGAATGTGGCGACTTTGACTTTTGACACCAATTATACGGGTTCAATCACCCAAGGCTCATATACTATTACAACCACTTCAGCCATGACCTTAAATGGCACAAGTTTAACCGCCGGGGCTGACATTACCGCCAGTGGCACTTTAACGATTGGTTCAGGAAAAACCTTAGACCTCAATGGACACAATCTTACTGTCTCGGGTACTTTCTCAAATAACGGCACTCTAAAAATGACTGGCGGAGAAACAACAGTTTCTTTGACCAACGATACTGATTCCGGGACAGTTGAATATTATGGCACATCTGGCCCTTATACTATTAAAAACTGGACCTACTGGGATTTAAAGATTAATGGTGCATCTACTACCTTTAATCAACCCGCCGCTTTAACTGTAAATGATGCCTTTAATTTAGCCGCGGGCACTTATGTTCAAGGCGCTAACCAAAACCTAACCGTCAAAGGCAATTTTACCATCGCCACAAGCGGCGCTACTTTTACCAAAGGCACTGGCACCTCAACATTAATTCTTTCTGGAGCCGTCGCCAACGCTACTTTTACTGGGCCGGCTACGCCGCAGAACTTAGGCGTAGTGCAGATTGGCGTCTCTTCTGGTAATGTTTATTTAGCTTCTGATTTTGCCGCCGATTCTCTAACCATTGATCCTTCTAGTACCTTCACCGCTAATAGTAAAAATATTACTGTTGCTGGCAACTGGACGAATAACGGCACTTTTACTGCTGGAACAGGGACGGTTACTTTAAATGGGTCAGGCGGGACAACTCAAACTATTTCCGGTTCCACGACTTTCAACAATCTTACAGCCACTGCCTCTGCCGCTCGCACCTTAATCTTTGAGGCCGGCACCACTCAGACCATTAGCGGCACATTGACAATTACCGGCGCCTCTGGGCAATTAATTACCTTAACTTCTTCTTCGCCCCCGACGCAATGGACGATTAACCCATCAGCCGCCAATGTTAGCTATGTTGATGTTAATTATTCAATTAATACTGGAGTAGATTTTTGCGTCACTTATTCAGCATCGACCAATGATAACAATACCGGCTGGTCAATTTCAACTGGCGCTACATGTAATGATTTTATTTCATTAAATGTTGATAACAGTACTCTCTCTTTCGGCAATTTTATTCCTGGTTCTGTTATTACACGCACTACCATAGCGACAGTATCTACTAATTATGGCAATGGCTATACTCTTGCAATAAGCGATGGTGTTGCCGGCACTAATTCCGCGCTCTTGCATACCGATGCCACCACCCGGGTTGCTGATTATGCCGGAACGATTGATACGCCAACTTTATGGACCGGAACCGGTTTAGGTATTTGTGTTTATCAGGCCACGAACAAAGAATCAAAATGGGGGACAGGGACAACCGAGTCTGATGCAAATAATAAGTATGCTGGGATACCCGAGACCAATACTACTATTCACACTAAAGCGGGTTCGCCAACAACCAATGACCAAACATATGTAGGTTATAAATTAGTTGTTCCCAATACTCAAAAAACTGGCAGCTATTCAGGCACTATTACATATACAGCAACAGGAGTGTTGAATTAGAAGTAGGAGGGGGATTGCCGGCTTTTTTTAATGTTTTAAAATATAGGTAATAAATTAGAGGTGATAATGAACAAAATCGTCTACGTCGCAATCTCAATTCTTATACTTATGGGATTGCTTTATTTTGTTAATTCAAGCAGTGTCAATCAGGTGGAAGCGGCTCAGCAAAATGTTAGTTTATCTACAACTGTCCAGGAATATTTATCATTTTCAATTACTGCGGGTGGTACTGTTGCTTTTGGTAACTTAACCCCTGGAACGCCTATCTGTTACAATACAGGCACAGTTGCAAGTGTAACCACCAATGCCGCTAATGGCTATACCATTGGTTTAAGTGATGGTGTTTCTGGGACCGATTCTGCGCTTCTGCACACTGATACCACGACAAGAATTCCTGATTTTGATGGCACGATTGATACTCCCTTGAATTGGCTAGAAGATGGTGAAGGTACTGGTTTAGGAATTAGTCTTTATGCTGCTGATACAAGCAAAGAATCAAAATGGGGAACAGGCACCACTGTTTGCGATGCAAATAATAAGTATGCTGGGATACCACAGAATACCACCACCGCCCATACTGCTTCCGGTTATAAGAGCGGCGCGGACACAAGTAGTTGGTCTTTCAAAGTGGATGTGCCAAATACTCAAAAAACAGGTAGTTATAGTGGTAGTGTTACTTTTACTGCTACTGCCGTTCTTTCATAAATAATTAAGGAGGGAAGATGACAATATTCAAAAAGTTAATTATTTCAGTCTTTGGAGGTTTTTTATTAATTGCATTTGTTTTAGGCGCATCCGCCCAAAGTAGTATTTCTCAAAAAGGCATTCAAATCTCGCCTTTAACTTACAATTTTGAAATTAATCCAGGCGAGAGTCAAACAGCCAAATTGTATGTGACTAACAGAAATGACGAGGATTTAAATTATATAGTTGAGGTGGAACTTTTTGATAAAGTTACGGAAGAGGGAGTACCGTCTTTTAAGGTGTCAGAAAAAAAAGAAGGAGTTAGTACTTTAGTTGACTGGATTAGTTTCTTAACTGAGAAAGAAGGTGTTGTCAAGGCAGGTAAGGAAAAGGAAATTCAATTTAAGATAGATGTACCAAAAAACGCGGAGCCGGGCGGGCATTACGGTGCCGTGTTTGTAAGAGAAACCAGAAAGACACCCAGTGGTGAGGGCGCGCAGCTAGGAGTTGCAAGCAGAGTAGGAGCATTGATTTTAGTTTCAGTGCCGGGGACAGTCACTAAAGGTGGTAAAATTATTGAATTCGATGCGCCTAAATTTGCCTGGAAAGGACCCATTGATTTTGTTATGCGGGTTCAAAACACAGGCACGGTTCACTACGATTCTAAGGCAGAGGTAGAGATTAAGCCAATATTAGGCCAAGTGTCCAAGGTTGGGCTTGGTACGCATACCATTATTCCTAAATTCATCCGGATATTTAAAGGAAGTTGGGACAAAAAATATCCTTTTGGATATTACGAACTGACCGGAAAAGCAACTGATGGCGATGGAAAAATAATGACCGCGAGTGCTACGATGTGGGCTATTCCGCTTGTTATTGTCTTGCCAGTGGTCTTTGCCCTGATTATATTTATCTTAGTTATCCGCTATATCAGAAGGCACTATCGCATAGTTAGTAAATGAGGAAAATTACTAAAGCGTTTGCTATTATATGTTTTCTCCTTGGACTTATTATTCTAAATAGTTCTACTCTCGCTTATGCTCAAGAAGTCCAATTAAATGTTACTGTAGTTCAAAGAAAAGTGACTGATACCATTAACGATTTTGATTTTACTCATATAAACCCAGCGGTAGCGTCAGAGCCAGCAACGTTAGGTAAAGAGGGGAGAGTGAAAGGTGCTTCAGCCCAAAGACCAGATTTTTTCTTAATAGTTTTGGACAAAATGAGAATGTTGACCGGCTTTTTAATCCATGCTACTCTCAAATTAGTGGGATACTAATGAACAAACAAGACTTAATTAACGAAATTGCTGAAAACTTTCCCTCTGTTCCAAAAAGCAAAATTGCTTCTGCTGTTTCGGCTCTTATCTCAACAATTTCCGAGGCACTCTCTAAAGGCGAAAAGGTAACTATTTCTGGTTTTGGGACTTTTTATGTGGGACAAAGGCAGGAGAAAAAAGGCACAAATCCGCGGACTAAGGAATCGATCATTATCCCTGCTTCTGCCGTGCCTAAATTTCGTCCCGCGGCTAAATTGAAAAAAGTCGTGAGATAGTCTCGTGAAATTTTTTAATGAGAAAGCGGGTATTTGGACCGGGCTTGCCGGTACCAATTTGATGGTTATCGATTTGTGTTACTGGCATAATTTCTTTATTGGTAGCAGTGATGAAACACTCGGTGGCTTTAGCGATTTCTTCTATTTTAATATCTCTTTCTAATGGGTTAAAATAAGGTTGCGCTAACTGCAAAACAAAGTTACGAGTTATCCCTTTTAAGATATGATTTTTTGGGGTCAATAAGTTATTGCCTTGAAAAAGGAAGAAATTGCTGGTAGCGCACTCTAAAATATATCCATCATGAACATAAAGAGGTTCGAAGGAATTTTTTTGTTTTAACTTTCTTTGCAGTAATACCGCTTCTAAATAATCGGTTGTTTTAATCGCGCTATGTCTCCGTTGGTATGAATGGGTAATTAATTTGATTCCTTTTTGATAATAAGAAGGGGGATAGTGAGTGATTTTGCGAGTTAAGATATAAGAGGTTGGTTTTCGGGAATCAAAGGCTAAATTGTTTTTAATTTTACCGCCTGTAATGATTAAACGAAAAACTGCCTCTTTGTAGTGGTTTTTTTGGAGTAACTCAAGCAAGATGGGGGTAATATCTTTTTCTTTGAAAGGAAGATGGATATTTAAAAAATCTGCACCTTTTTGGAGGCGTTGAAAATGTTCGGAAACCAAAAAAGGTCGTCCATAATAAGTCCTTAGAGTTTCAAATAGTCCATAGCCCCGAAGAATGCCAATATCCTCTAAGGAGATTTTGGCTTGATTTTCAGGGATGATTCTACCGTTGTAATAACAATATTTCATAATAATATTTTGACTGCCCCCGGTAGGAATTGCACCTACGACGCCCACCTTAGGACGGTGGCGCTCTATCTACTGAGCTACGGGGGCGCCTACAAATAGATTTTAACTAATTTTTGGAATATAATAAAGATGCTACAAAAATTTTCTTGATACGGGGATTAGCGCAGTGGGAGCGCGCAGCGTTCGGGACGCTGAGGTCGCCAGTTCGAATCTGGCATCCCCGATAAATCGCTATGAGTATTAAACCATTCACAAAACTTTCTATTTTACTTCTTATTACCGGCACTGCACTGGGGTTATTTTTGACTGCTCAATGGCGGGCGAAGCCATCCCGAGTGACCAGTCCTGTTTTGCCTTATACTAGTTTGAAGGGCGCCCGAGATATTTTACAAGAAGAAAACGAAAATCTTAAAAAACAAATTAGCGACTTGCAGAGCGAAATTAATCAGAGTCAGGTGCTTTTGCAGAAAAGCAGAATCATCTCCAGTACTTCTTTAGAAGATTTAGAAAAACTAAAAAAGCAAATTGCCTTAGTGCCACTTTCTGGAGAGGGGGTGACCATTGTTTTGGCTGATGCTACTGTTTCTCCTGCGACTTCTGATACCATTGTTCATGCGGCTGACTTGAGAGATTTAATCAACTTGCTCTGGGCGGCTGGGGCGACGGGTCTTTCAATTAATAATCAACGCGTTTCAGCCTTTACTTCTATTGACTGCATAGTCAATACCATTTTAATTAACAATGCCAGGCTCACCTCTCCTTTTGAAATTAATGCTGTAGGCAATCAAAAGCAACTTTTGAAGGTTTTAGAAGATCCAACCAATTTGCCTGATATTTATCGTAGAAGACAACTGGGGCTTAAATTTGAGATTAAACGAGAACAAAATATTACCATTCCTGCCTTTGATGGAAGTTATGCCATCCAATTTGCAAAAATCAAGGAATAAGATATGTTTCAAAAGAAAGACTTTATAATTATTGCGCTTGTTTGTTTTATTTTAGGCTTTTTATTGGTTAGGCAACTATATCTTTCAACAGAAACCCAAAGAATAAAAAAGGGAGAAGAAGAGCAGCTTTTGGCTTTAGAAATATCTCGGTTGATTAAAGCCAATACTGATCTACGGCTTGAGATACAAGAGTTGGCCACCACGGCCGAGAAGTACCGACGGTCTTTAGAAGATAAAAAAAGTGCCACTGAAGAGGTGAGTAAAAATTTAGAAAAATATAAGATAATAGCAGGGGTTACAAGAATAGAAGGACCGGGGGTAGAGATTAAAATAGAAAGCGATATGGCGAAAGAACAGATGGTAGATTTGGTTAATGCTTTAAGAAATATTGGTATTGAAGGGATAAGCATCAACGGGAGACGGTTGACAATATCTTCTTATTTTGCGGCTGGCCAAAGCGGTTTATTCTTAAATGGTCAAAAATTGGAAAAGCCCTACACTATTTGGGTTATTGGCAACGCGCCCCTTATCAAGGAAGCCTTAGAGCGAAAAGGGGGGATAATAGAACAACTCCAGGTAGAGACAAAAGAAGGGCAGATCAAAATAGAAGAAAGAGATAAGTTGATTTTAGAGGCGGCCTAAATTTTGTCAATGACCGCAACTTGACGCTCAAAAGAAGAAATGTTATGAATATATTAACAAGCCTAAGATGAACCAAAAAACAACCCTTTCTATTTCTACAGCAACCATTTTGAAAATTTTTGGAGTGGCTATTTTGCTATGGTTTTTGTGGTATATCAGAGACATCCTGATTCTTTTGTTTGTGGTGATGATTTTAGTGGCCGCTCTTTCTCCTTTAGTGGAAAAGTTATACAGAAAGAGAATTCCCCGTTTCCTCTCAGTGATATTAATTTATCTTCTCATCTTATTTTTCTTTGTTTTTCTAATATATTTGATTATTCCACCCGTTGCCTTGCAGGTTAAGGAGTTAACCCATAATATTTCTTATTACGCTGAGAAGATCACACCCGTCTATCAACAGGCAGAGACTTCTCTGCCGGCTCTTCAGAAGAGTTTGGAAAGCGTTGCTTCGTCTTTGAATAAATTGACTACAAATCTTTGGGCAGCAGCCGTGACTATTTTTGGTGGATTGGTTTCTTTTGTGACAGTGCTGGTTTTGACCTTTTATCTCCTTTTGGAGAGAGAAAGCATTATCAATGTGTTGGTTACCTTTTTGCCTGTCGCGCATAAAGATAAAATCTTATCTGTTTTCCAAAAAGTAGGGGTAAAAATTGGTGCTTGGTTTCGAGGGCAGTTGATTTTATGTTTGGCGATTGGAGTAATTGATTTCATTATCCTAACCATTTTTGGTATACCATATGCTTTGGTTTTGGGAATACTGGCTGGGATTTTGGAGGTAGTACCCACGATTGGTCCTATTTTATCAGCAGTTCCTCCTATTTTACTGGCTTTGGCAATTTCCCCATGGACTGCTTTGTTCATTGCCTTATCTTATTTAGGTGTCCAGCAGTTAGAATCACAAATTTTAGTTCCCAAGATAATGGGAAAAGTGGTAGGAGTTTCGCCTGTTATCATTATTTTGGCCTTACTTATTGGTGCTAAGCTTTTGGGTATTGCAGGAGCGATTTTGGCAGTGCCAATTGTTGCCACCTTGCAGGTTGTATTTACAGAGTGGAGAGAAGTTAAAAATTAGAGAATTTAATTGTCTTTTTACCTGCTTTTTTAGATTTTTTACCAAAAGGTTGGTCTGTGTTTCCTTGCCACAAGCATCAATTCCTTCTAAGACGATTAGTTTCCCAAAATGTTTTTTGAGTTTATCCTTAGTCATTTCTTCAATCGTTAGCCAACCTCGTCAGGAAGGGGGAATTTTTTGCTTATTTCTTTTATTTCTTTTGCAGCCGCCTTCAACAAAATTTCATTTTTATGGTCTTTCAAAACTTCAGCAATAATTTTCCCAATTTGTTTCATCTCCTTTTCCTTCATGCCGCGCGTGGTTAAAGCAGGAGGGCCCAGTCTAATGCCCGATGGATCCCAGGGTTTCCGCTTTTCGTCTGGAATAACATTTTTATTCACGATAATACCCACTTTTTCTAATATTTCTTGTGCTTCTTTGCCTGTTATGCTTAAATTTCGGAGGTCAATTAGAGTGATGTGATTATCCGTACCTCCTGAAACCAGTTTTAGCCCTTGCTCTTTTAATTCGTCCGCCAAAACCTTGTTATTTTTAATCAATTGTCCGACGTAATTTTTAAATTCTGGTTTTTCGGCTTCTTTTAGGCAAACTGCAATAGCGGCCGTCTGGTGGTTATGTGGACCGCCTTGCATTCCCGGAAAGACTGCCTTGTCAATTTTGTCGGACAATTCTTTTTTACACATTATCATCGCGCCCCGCGGCCCCCGCAAGGTTTTATGTGTAGTGGTTGTGGCGATGTCGCAATAAGGAAAAGGGGAGGGATGAAAGCCAGCGGCAACGAGTCCAGCAATATGGGCAATATCAGCCAGGCAATAAGCACCGACCGAGTGAGCAATTTGAGCGAATTTTTTAAAGTTGATGGTTCGCGGATAACTGGTGGCACCACAGACGAGCATTTTGGGTTTTTCTTTTTTGGCTAGTTTTGCTACCTCTTCGTAGTTAATAAATCCTGTTTTTTTGTCCACGCCATAAGGCACAAAATGGTAAATCTTGCCTGAAAAGTTAACCGGCGAGCCATGAGTTAGATGACCTCCGGAAGCTAAGTCCATGCCCATAATTTTGTCGCCCGGCGAAAGGAGGGCGAAATAGACTTCTAAATTAGCCGGACTGCCTGAATACGGCTGGACATTCACATGTTCAGCGCCAAAAATCTTTTTCGCTCGCTCTATGGCCAAATTTTCTATCTCATCAATATATTTGTTTCCCCCATAATATCTTTTTTTGGGATACCCTTCTGAGTATTTATTTGTTAAAACAGAACCGAGTGCCTCCAGTACAGCAGGTGAGACACAATTTTCAGAAGGAATGAGATCAAGAGAGTCTCTTTGGCGCCTTTTTTCAAATTCAATGAGGTTGTAGATTTCTGGATCAACTTGCTTAAGCATACTGACCTTAATATAGAACATTAAAGGTATATTTACAATAAGCCATTTATCTGCTAAAATTATTTTGGAGCATGAAAATTGTTGCGGTTAACAAAAAAGCCTATCATGACTTTCAGGTTTTGGAAAAATATGAATCAGGAATAGTGTTGACTGGCGAGGAAGTAAGGGCAGTGCGAGAAGGTAGGGTAAATCTTAAAGGTAGTTTCGCGAAAATAATGAATAATGAATTGTGGCTGTTGAATGGTTATATTAAGAGTAAAGAAGCGGATAGAACGAGAAAATTACTTATTCACAAAAGAGAATTAAAACGACTATTGGGCAAGTTACAAGAGAAGGGATTGAGTTTGGTGCCGCTAAAAATGTACTTTAAAAATAATGTAGCCAAGATAGAACTGGGTTTGTGCCGCGGGTTGAAATTGTATGACAAGAGGGAAAAGATAAAAAAGAGAGACACAGAGAGGCAAATCCGAAATTCGAAGCGCAAAATTCTAAGCAATATCTAAGTTCTGATACTCAAAATTCCAAATGCCATTTAGAGATTAAAATTTCCCTGCTAAGCGGGGCTATGGGGCCGTATCAGATCGACGGATCATGGAAAAAGAACGGCAAGCACCTTAAATTTAAACGCAAACAACAATTTTGCTTACGCTACTGCCTAAACGCGGTAGCCGTCCCTTTTAGTTTTCTCGGCGACTAAAATGCGGGCGTCATACAGCCGGGATTGGTCAAAAAAGCGGTTTGACTTTTTTGACTGAAAAAAATTCAAACCTAAAATTGCCAGATTTTGTCCCGGTTTTCACTGGCAATTTGAAATTCAATCGGGACTAGGCTTGTAGAGGTTCTTTTAAAATGATTTCGGACAGGGGTGCAATTCCCCTCGGCTCCAAAAATTTTCACTTCGTTCAAATTTTCAACAGTTGGTAATGGGCATTTGGTATTGAGAGTAAAAAACTCTGGTTTTGCTTTTAGAAATAAAAAATTGATATAATTTAAATAGAAAAATGAAACCTTTTATTATTGGAATAACGGGTGGGACAGCATCTGGAAAAACCTTTGTTATTGAAGCCCTAAAAGAACGGTTCAGCGGCCGAATTTTGATTATTTCGCAGGACCAATATTACAAAGGCGAGAGAGTGCTGTTTCAGAACAGGTGGGAACGGGCTAATCTTGATTCCCCGGATGCCTTTGATAATAAACTTTTAGTCTCGCATCTGCGAGCCCTAATAGCAGGCAAGACAGTTCTGGCCCCTGTTTATGATTATAAGACCCATCTACAATTAAAAAACAAAATTCCTTTAGAGCCACGGCCAATAATTGTTTTAGAAGGGATTTTAATTTTTAATATCCCAGAAATCAGAAAACTACTTGATTGCAAGATTTATTTGCAAGCCGACCCTGATATTAGATTAGCCAGAAGATTATTGCGCGACATTGAAGAAAGGGGAGTGACTATTTCTAATTTGCGGGGAACGATTGAGTGGTATATGAATAATGTGAAGCCTATGCACGATAAATTTATTCACCCAATGCAACAATATGCTGATTTAATTTTAGATACCAATAAGGGCAGTTTAAAAGCGGCTGAGGAGATTGCTAAAATAATAGAAAAAAAGTTGGGCGGTTAGCCCAGTGGGCCAAAGCCAAGTGTTTAGTTTTAGCAAGTGTTAAAAAATGCCCAGGGTAGCGCGGTTTAATGGAAAAATAAAATTGCGCGCTTAGCTCAGCGGTAGAGCATCTGTTCGACATACAGAAGGTCATCCGTTCGAATCGGATAGCGCGCACCATAAAAGATGAAAAAACAGAATTTAGACCACAAAATTTTGGGCCGAAAGTTTTCTCTTTTTACTTTTCCTCGTTCAACCCCTGGTTATGTTTTCTGGCATCCAAAGGGGCTCATTATTTACGAATCCATAATAGGATATATAAGAGAACTTTTGGCCGATTTAGGTTATCAAGAAATTAAAACTCCAATGCTTTTTAATACAGAACTATGGAAACAATCAGGTCATTTTGCCAATTACAAAGATAAAATGTATTTTGTTGGCAAAGATGAAAAGTGGGGGCTCAAACCAATGAATTGTCCAGAAGCCTGCCTTGTTTTTAATGAATATATGCGGAGTTATAAAGATTTGCCCTTACGTCTTTCTGAGTTTTCTTTATTGCATAGATACGAGCAGGCGGGTGAGATTAACGGACTTTTTAGAACAAGAGAATTCATGATTGACGATGCTCATATTTTTTGCGCGCTTGAGCAAATTGAAAAAGAGATATTGGATTTAATTAAATTGACGAGTAGGGTTTATAAGAGGTTTGGATTTGGCGATTACGACGTTGAACTTTCAACCAGGCCAGAAAAATTTATTGGAACCGAAAAGCAATGGGAAAAGTCAGAAGCGGTTTTAAGAAAAATTTTGCGCTCGCAGAAAATTAAATACAAAGAAAATAAAGGCGAAGGCGCTTTTTATGGTCCAAAGATTGATTTTCATATCAAAGATAGTCTGGGCAGGGAATGGCAGTTGGGGACAATACAACTTGATTTTGCAACCGCCGAAAGATTAGAAGTAAATTATATTGATGAAAGTGGCAAAAAGCAGCACCCGGTCATAATTCATCGAGCGATTTTAGGTTCAATTGAGAGATTCATAGCGATTTTGCTTGAGCATACAGGCGGAATCTTGCCTTTTTGGTTGGCGCCTGTTCAAGTGACGGTTTTGCCGATTTCAGAACGTCATTACGGTTATGCAAAAGATATAAGAGACAAGATTTATGAATTAGGAATACGAGTAGAGTTAGATGGACGAAACGAAACTTTGGAGAAAAAAATCAGAGATGCGGAGGTTCAGCAAATTCCGTATATGATTGTAGTGGGCGATAGAGAAGTAAGAAACAAAAAAGTGGCAGTGCGGGATCGAGAAAGAGGTGACTTAGGGCAGAAGGAATTGACGGAATTTATAAATAAAATTATAATAGAATAAGCAAAAGGATGGGTGGATTTAAAAAATTTATAGTAATCTTTCTCAATCTTCTTTTAATACTCCAAATTTCTTCTTTGGGGTTATTTTGGAAGCCCCAGAAAGCTTACGCTGCTGATTTAACTCAAATCACTGCTACTCCGGCTAATGTAACAGCCGGGGCAACAACTGATTATACCTTCGCTTTCAAGACCTCAACAGCCGTTCCTGCAAATGGTAAAATTACCATCCAGTTTCCAGCCGGTTTTAATGTTTCAGGCGCCACTTTTTCCTCGTGGACCGGTTTTAATGGCGGACAGTCAGTAAGCGTCGATGGCCAAGTGATCACCATTACCCGAGACAATACTGGCAGCAGTTCTGCCGCTGGCAATAAAACAATTGTTCTATCCAACATTATCAATACCGCTACCACTGGGAATAATTATCAAGTTACTATTACTACCAAAACTGCGGCAGGTGCCACTTTAGACGGTCCAACCAACTCCATCTATTTTCAGATCTTCTCTTCCCATTCCGAAACTAACATTAATGGGATTTATTATTTAAGAAATAATGTTCAGACACATTACCAAAATAGGGGCAATAGTGGGACCGGAAATGATATCGGGTCTCTCTTAAGAACTCCTCCAACAACCGATGAATATCGTACCTGTGGCGCCTGGATTCAGTTTTATTTAGATGAAAATGGGACTTATACCCAAACAAATACTCTAAACAATATCTATTATCATCTTTGGTGGCAAGCCGAAGATAATCAGGGGACTTTGGGCTATGATGAAACTGGGAGTTACGACACGACACTGACAGAGTCTTTCGACATCACTTCAGGAACGGCAATAACAAAGGTGGATAGTCTTTACTTGAGTACATCAAAACAGATCTTGGGTTCCCCTCGATCAATTACAGGTAATGCAATCTATAATTTTACAATAAAACTGGCTGCTGCATATCCCGCATCCTTTTCTGGCCCTAATCAGTACTCTTTTGTTATTTTTAATCTGGCTGATGATGCGACTTTACAGGGTCAAGATTCTGATTCTGATGGCTTAAACGATTATGCTGAACTTTTTACTTATTATACCAATCCCTATGATAGCGACACTGATAATGATGGTTATAATGATAAGTACGAAGTAGATAATTCAATGAATCCCAATGACCCGCAAAGAGCGCCCGTATTTGGTAGAAATTTGCTTAAGCAATTTAATGGCAGCGCAGAAGGTGATTATTTTGGCTATTCAGTTTCTTCTATTGGCGACCAAGATGGTGACGGCAAAGAAGATGTTCTTGTTGGTGCTTATGGGGCCGACCCTGGTGGCCTATCTGACGCTGGTTCTGCCTATATCTACTCTTCCTCGTCTGGGAATCTTTTAAAACAATTTAATGGCAGCTCGGAAGGTGATTATTTTGGCTATTCAGTTTCTTCTATTGGCGACCAAGATGGTGACGGCAAAGAAGATGTTCTTGTTGGTGCTTATGGAGCCGACCCTGGTGGCCTATCTAGCGCTGGCTCTGCCTATATCTACTCTTCCTCGTCTGGGAATCTTTTAAAACGATTTAATGGCCGCACATCAGGCGATTCTTTTGGCTCCTCAGTTTCTTCTATTGGCGACCAAGATGGTGACGGCAAAGAAGATGTTCTTGTTGGTGCTTATGCAGCCGACCCCGGTGGTTTATTTTATGCTGGCTCTGCCTATATCTATCTTAGTGTTGGCTCTATTGCCAATCAGACCTGGCCTAAGGGTTCATCTTTGGCCAATGCTTTTGATTTAGATGATTATTTTTCAGACCCCAATAATTCCACCATCCCCAATCCCAACCAAACAATAACTTATTCCGTCTCCGGCAACTCTCGTATTACCGTCTCTATTGATTCATCTACTCACCAAGTCAGCTTCTCCCAACCCTTGTGGTGGGCGGGTAGTGAGATTGTAACATTTCGCGCTACTGATCCTTATGGACTATATGTTGATAGCAATGCCATCACTTTAACGGTTACGGGCGCGAGCGATACCACTCCGCCTGCAACATCTATCACTCTTGGCCCATCTTTTCCCGATGGCGACAATGGCTACTACAAAACTGCTCCGACCATTACTCTTTCGGCAACAGATTCTGAATCTGGCGTATCTAAGACCTATTACAAATGGGATAACAATTCCTATCAAGAATATTCAGCCGCATTCACGGCCCCAGAAGGAGAGCATACACTATATTATTATTCAACCGACAATGCATGCAACACAGAAGCAGAAAAATCAACAACCATTAAAGTAGCTTCCTCATATAGATTTTCTCAGACTCAAGCTCCATATTCATCTTATAGAAATAATCCAAAAATAGTCATTATTTTGCAGAGTATCTTAAAAAAACTGGGCTATTTTCCTTCATACATTAAAAGCACAGGATACTATGGTAGGCTTACCAAGTGGGCTGTTTATCTTTATCAGAAAGCAAAAGGCATTGTTAAGAGTTGGTGGAGTTGGGGAGCGGGCTGGTTTGGTCCAAAAACGAAAAAAGCACTCAATGAAGATATACAAAGAGGTAGAATAAGCCCTTCTATTATTGAATCTTCCATTGCCGAGTCGCAGACCAGAGTGAAATTTCTCCATGATCTTTATATTGGCAGCAGTGGTTATTATGTTGTCAAACTACAGCAAAGACTGGCCGAAGAGGGCTATTTAAATCAGGGATATATCACCGGTTACTTTGGGTCTATTACAAAACAGGCTGTCTTAAAATACCAAAAAGCCCACAAGATTGATCTTTCAAGGGGCGGTGCTGGTAGAGTAGGACCCAGAACTAGGGCAGTGTTAAATAGTTATTAGAAAGAATAACCTTACATTAATTAATAAGCGACCGCAACTAAAATAGTGTAATTTTCCCCTTTTAATTTTTGTTTATCATTTTGTTTAAAATTTGCCAGCGGCGCTTCTTTTCCTCATAAGGTACGTCATCTTCATACAATTTCGCTGCGGCAGTTCCGGGTCTCGGAGAATACATTGCAACATAGGCCTTGTCAAATTTCGCCATTTTACATAACTTAACAGTATTTTCAAATGCTTTTTTTGTTTCACCTGGGAAACCGACAATGATGTCGGTGGATAATCTTAAATCATGAATCCTAAATCGTAAATCATTAATAAGTTGCAGATATTCTTTTGTTGTATAATGGCGATTCATTCTTTTAAGCACTTCGTCATCTCCGGACTGCAAAGGTAGATGAATTTCTTTTGAGAGTTTAGGCTCTTTGGCAATAAGTTCAATCAACTCGTCAGGAAAATTCCAAGGGTTTGAGGTTAGAAAGGAGATTTTAAAATCGCCAGGGAGTTTGGATAATTTTTTAAGCAGTGTAACAAAAGGTGATTTTCTCTGATCACTGGCGACTAATCGCTGATTGCCGCCATAATTATTAACATTTTGTCCTAATAAAATAATTCTTTTGGCGCCTTGTTTAACCAATGCTTTGACTTCGGCGATAATCTCTCTCTCTGGACGAGAGATTTCCCTACCTCGAGTATAAGGGACAGCGCAATAAGTGCAAAAATTGTCACAGCCGACCATTATTGGGACAAAAACCTCATTTTTGTTTTTTAATTTGTTCCTTAATAATGAGTAGCGGGTAATGGGCAATGGGGGAAGGCTTATACTGTCACGCTCTATATCGTGATGGTTTTTGCTGTAAATTTGAGATAAAAATTGAGGCAATTTTGGGAGATTTTTTATATCAAAAATTAAATTAACTTTTTTTGCTAATTTTTTCTTGTCGTGCGGCAGGATGCAGCCAGTAATAATTATTTTTTTACCCTGCCAGTTTCTTAATTTTCCATAGATTCTGTCAACAGCGCTTTGCCTGACAGAACAAGCATTGACCACAATTAAATCAGCCTGATCTTCAGGAACAGGTTTTAAACCGCAAGACTTTAAAACAGCATCAATTCTCTCGGAGTCGAAGATATTCATCTGGCAGCCGAGAGTGAAAATGAAATAGGTCATTTTAAATTTCAAGTTACAAATTTCAAGTCCCAAACAAATTAAAATATCCGATCTTCAAAATTCCAATATATTGGTCATTTGGTGCTTGGTAGTTAAGATTTGCCCCCGCTCTCTGGTATTTTCTCTGGCTCTTCGCTTGGCTTTTTCTCTTCAACCATTTCCTCTTCTTCCGCTTCCTCTTCTT
>Ga0078972_1010726_pt1 | contig 16876 bp, 15 predicted proteins | sample YelNatPaOPGAMG01_FD_67568 | JGI IMG/M metagenome (GOLD analysis project Ga0078972, IMG submission 67568) | Hot spring thermophilic microbial communities from Obsidian Pool, Yellowstone National Park, USA - OP-RAMG-01 (SPADES assembly) (version 2) | ecosystem: Environmental > Aquatic > Thermal...
TTTCGCGTTCCGCTGGCGAAGCCAGGCAGAACGCCCGGCTTGCCCTTCGGGGCCCTCCCCGCTCCAAGGGCTTGGCCCGCGGAGCCTCACCCCACCCTTGGCGCATTCTTCCCCCGGATCCAGTCCGGGGGCGAATGCCCCCAATCCCTTGGCAGGTGATTGGGCGGTTATGCCGGCCATGAAGATCCATGGGGATTTGCACTTCCATTTCGCCTTCCATCGCGGGATTGGGGTCTCGGATCATGTTGCTTGATTCCTCCCCTCAGCGCTATGCTCCCGCTGATGCAGAAGATCGGGCGGTATGAAATCGAGGGCACGATCGGACGGGGCGCCATGGGCGTGGTCTATCGTGCGCGGGACCCGATCATCGGCCGGGCCCTGGCCATCAAGGTGGTATCCCTCTCCGGGAACCTGCCCGACGACGCCAAAGAGGAGTACCGCCAGCGCTTCTTCCGAGAGGCCCAGGCTGCGGGCAATCTGCACCACCCGAACATCGTGACCGTCTTCGACGCAGGCGAGGAGCGCGGCGTCCCCTACATCGCCATGGAACTGGTGGAGGGCGAAAGCCTGGCCCAGCGGCTCAGACGGGCCGGCAAGCTCGCCGTCGAGGAGGCCTCCTCCATCGCCCGGCAGGTGGCGGCGGGGCTGGCCTACGCCCACGAGAAGGGCGTGGTTCACCGGGACATCAAGCCCGCCAATATCCTCCTGGATGCGAAGGGCCGGGCCGTCATCACGGACTTCGGCGTGGCCAGGCTCTCAGCCAGCGACCTGACGGGCACCGGGGAGGTCCTCGGCACCCCCAACTTCATGAGCCCCGAGCAGGTTCTGGGCCATCCGCTGGACGGACGGAGCGACCTCTTTTCCCTGGGCGTGGTCTACTACCTCATGCTCACCGGGGAGCGCCCCTTCAAGGGTGAGGAGGTCTCCGCCATCTGCTACAACGTGGTTCATTCGGAGCCCGTGCCGCCGGTCTCTTCGTTGCCCCTTCCCGCAGAGGTGGCCGGTATTCTGGATCGCCTGTTGCGAAAGGACCCGGCGGAGCGATTCTCAGATGGCGAGGCGGCCGCGGCGGCGCTTCGGGAGGTGACGGAGCGCACCCAGGTAGCGGCTTCCCCCGCTTCGGCGGCCGCACAACAACCGCCTTCCGTCGGAGCGACCCGGCCCGCCACCGGCGGCCAGGCGGCCACGATAGTGGCCCCGCCCCGGGGGCTCGGCAGGGGGGTGAAGGCGGCCCTCATGGCCCTGGCGGTGCTCGCGGCCGCGGGAGTGATCGTGGCTTCCTGGCGGATAGCCGCGCAGTGGCGCGCCCGTTCTGCTCCCCCAGCCGGTGTCCAGGCCACCGCTCCGAAGGAGTCGGCCCCGCCCCCGGCCACCCAGGCCCCGCCCGGTTCCGCCAGCGCTTCCGCCCCTCGGCTTACGCCCGCCTCGTCCGCCAACGGCCCTGCGCCTGGAACGGCGGTCCCGGCGGCGGAGAAGGCGAGGAGGGCTCAGCCCCTCGTCAAGCCCATCCCGGTGGGCATCGTGGCGGAGGGCCCGCTGGCGAGCGGCCACATCCGCGTGGAGGCCGGCGGGAAGACCCTCCTCGACCGCCCATTCCTCGCCGGCCTGGGGCGCGGCCGAAAGGGGCTCCTCCTGGCGGATCGTTTTCTTCTCGCGCCGGGCGAACAGAGGGTCACCATCGCCGTGGTCTCCGAGAGGCCGTTTCCGTTTGCCGCCGATACGAACGAGACAGTGCGCGTGCCGCCGGCGGGCGAGGTCACCCTCACCGTGCGCGCGCAGCGCTACCCCGACCGGCTGATCGTGGCTCTGGTTCCCACCGCCGACCTGCCCAGGCGCTTGGCCGGCCTTCTTTCCGAGGTCGAGGCGGACCGGGGCATGCCCGCTTCGGCAACCTCCGGCCTGCCCGCCGCGGCCCGCTCCGTCCGCTTCACCCTCGTTGTGGAGGGGCCGCTCGATCGCGGTCAGATCGTCTTCTTCGTGGACGGGCAGATCAAGAGAACCATCCCCATTGCCGATCTACCGCGGCGCAAGGACGGCAGGGGTTTCCGTCTGGAGATGACCCGCGACCTGCCGCCTGGTACCCACAACCTGGGGTTCGAAGTAAGGGCTCCCTGGCCCTTCCGCTATTTCGCCGCCGCCCGGCGCACCGTGGAGTTTCGGCCTGCCCAGGCGCTAAAGCTCGTCGTTCACTGCCGCCGTTACCCGGACCGCCTGGAGGTGGTGGAAGAGGCCCCATGAATGGGCCCGCGCACGCCGGCCCGCCCTTGACTCGAAAGGTCCCACCGGCTATGCTGTTCGACGCCGGGAAACCGGCACGGTGCCCCTGTAGCTCAGTCGGTAGAGCAGAGGACTGAAAATCCTCGTGTCGGTGGTTCGATTCCGCCCGGGGGCACCAGCAGAAACCCTTCTAAAATCAGGCACTTGGCTGGGTTCATGCCTTCTCCCCTTCGGAGCCCCCTTTCGGGGCATCGCAAGTTTTTCGCAAGTTGGGAACCACCACGAGGGTATCCACGGCCGATTTGAGGTTCTCGTCGGCAAGGTGGGCGTACCGCTGCACCATAACCAGTGTGGAGTGTCCCAGGAGTTCCTTGACGGTGAGCAGCCCCACCCCTGCTTGCACGAGCCGAGAAGCAAACGTGTGACGCAGGGTATGCCAGCAGATGGCCTTCGAGTCCATCCCCAGAGACCGGACGGCCCTGCGGAACGCCTGCCTGAGGTTATCGGCCCCGTAGCGCGCCACCAAGGGGAATACCGGGGCCTCCGGGTTCAGGCTCCGTGGCTGGGTGCCGATGGCTTCGAGGGCCAAGGCATTCAGGGGGATGCGGCGCATCTTTTTCCCCTTGGTTTTGTCGGCCGTCAGGGTGATGGTCTTCCGCGGGAGGTCCACCTGCCCCCAGGTGAGAGAGACAAGCTCTCCCTGCCGGAGGCCGGTGTTGACCGAAAAAATGATGGCGGGACGGACCCACTCGGGGACCTCCTCCAACAGCTTGGCCTCTTCATCCGGGGTGAGGAATCGGTCCCGGCGGTTATCGGCATGGAACATCTTCACGGCCCGGGCAGGGTTGCCCTTCGATAGTCCCCACTCTTCCGAGAGGACGAAGAGCCGCCGCAGCCTTGAGAGGTCGTAGTCACAGGTTCGCCTCCCCACATGGGAGAGCTGCTGGGTCCTGTAGGCCTCTATGTCCTGCACAGTGATCTCCGCGAGGGGCTTACCCTTGAACCTAGCAAAGGCGCACCACTGTTCCGAGAACTGCTTGTCCCGCATGAGTGTACCCGGTGCCAAATTGGTCTCTCCCCATCGGAGAAATTCCTTCACGGCCTGCTGGATCGTCGTCTGTGGTTTCACCTCCTTCTCCAAATACTTGCCTTCGGCAATCTCCGCCCGGACCTTTGCAAGGGAAGCCACGGCCAGGGTGTGCGTCGGCACGATCCGTCGGTGATAGCGGCCGCGAAAACACCAGCTGAACTGCCACCGCCCATCAGGAAGCCTCTTGATTCCCTTTTCGCGCAAGGCACCTCCTCTCGCTCCGAGCACCCCCCAACGGGCATCGCCTCCCGTTGGGGGTGTCTTGGAGGAAGTATAAGGACCCTTGCTGCGTTTTTCCCCTACAAGCTTGTTCATTGTTGGATTTCCATCTCCGCCTGTCGGACCAACGCCATGATCTCAGGGATTAGGTCGGTGTTGACGGTAATCCCCTTCTTTGTTGGGCCGAACTCCCCTCTGGGGGACCGAACGAATTTCCTGATGTTGAGGTAGGACTGGCGCTTGAATTTGCTTGTAATGAACCAGAGCTCTTCATCGTCCTTCAATGTTATCCACCCGATGAGGGTACCCGAATTGACGGTACGCCTCACTGATTCGCGCTCGGTGTGGGGCCTCTGGCTCTCTGCATCGGATGTCCCGAGGAGCGCTGTCAGTTCGCCCTTCAACTCCTCCACTCGGCGGCAAAGGGCCGAGTCTGGTTCTGGGGCAGGGGTGAGCCGGAGCTCTCCCTCCACCACGTGCATCTCGATTCCCGCAGTTCGTAGGTCGGCGTACAACTCCAGTAGGGCTCGGGTCATCTCAGCGTTCTCCTTTTTGACCTGCGTAAGGACTCCGCGGCTCCGAGGGATCCTTCGTGTGAACAACCCTCAGTGTCCTCAAGGCTGGTGCAGGGCGGTGGCTGTCGCCTTCGTCGACAGGTCTCATTAGCTCGCCGCTGGGTGTCGGTGCTGGCTCACCGCCCCTGGCGGTCCGCCCTGTCCTCAGGCAAACCCCGCCAGGTTCTCCAAGAGAGAAACCCTTCTCCCCTTCCTTTTTGTCGATTTTGTCGACCTGTCGATAAAACAGGGGATTAACATCGTATCTCATTCCTTCTGGTCTTCCTTTTTCCTTTTTGGGAGGCATTGGATGCAGCCTGATGAATCCGTGGTCCTCTAGAATTTGCAAGGCTTCGGTGATCAGGCGAGGGTCTCCTCCTCTGGAGATGGAACGCTGGTAGTCTCGGCGAGAGAAACTCACTGGACGATTCTCCCCCAGCCAGACTAAGAGCCGCTCAGCCTGGTGCAAGGAGGGATTGGATTGGGGATGTTTGAAAAAGTGGCGAGCATGTTCGAGCAGGTACAACCCGATCTGGATTGCTCCCTCCATAGTCTCCTTGGAGATGGGAGAGGTCCATTGCGCATCCACATCGCTGGGCCCCTCTAGACTCTCGTCGACAGAATCGACAGAAATCCCCTCGCATGGTAGCTGGTAGGCGTGCCGGATAACATGCAGCACGCCAGCGATTCGGGCGACTAGCCCTGCCAGCTTGGAGGCCCAATCCCGGATGGGGGCTAGCTCTCCTCCATCGGCCTGAGCTCGCTCAACCTGGTTGGCCATTTCCAACCAGGACTGAAGCGCTGGAACGGATAGCGCGAGGACTCTTGGTGTATCGGACTCCGTGCAGGTCACCTCCAGGATATTGCAGACAGCCTGCCGGTATGCTTTACGAAGGTCCGCCGAGATCCTCTTGTGGGAGCCAACATCAATGATTCTCTTGCCCACCCGACTGCTGGGAAACGAAAGCGCCAGCCGCGCCAGAAATCCCCGGCCTCGTAACTCGGGGCGGACAGAGATCTCCTCGACCACGATGGGCTGTGCAGTCAGAATCGCCGTCAGCGAGGGCCTATCGATATCGACCGGGTCTCGCCCGACCCGATCCACGCGGACACTCTCCTCGTCGTGGGCCTTCAGCCAGGCGTCCAGGTTGGATTTGCCCTGAGCAGAGTACCGACCGCAGAGTTGATCGAATACCTCGCCTCCCTCAGGATCCAGTACAGCAATCCTCCCACCCTGGGTAGCTAGAACTCCTGGAACGCGCTCTGGGGTTACATCGCTCACCCAGAGCTTGGGGTACTCAGGGACCTCTGTCCGGTGTCCGACCAACTGAAGGAGTTCGTTTTGCAACGTCTCAGCCTGGCCCTTAGGAGCTTTGGCGATCTGCTCCCGAAGGTGCTTGATTTTGAGGTCCTCAATAGCCCGCCTTTCCTTCAGTTGCTGGATCTTGGGACCCTGTATTTCACGCAATTTTGCCTCGAACTCCACAAGTGGCTGAGTCATTTCCTTGAAGGTGGCCGTCTTGCGCTCACCCGACGAGAGAACGACCAGCACCCAGATGCAGAGAGCCTCCTGATGACCGCTCCTCACCCTTACGCGGAAGAAGCGGGAGGCTGCAAACGCAAACGTTCCCAGAGCCAACATGGCAGGAAGGTCGGGGCTCACATCGATGGCTGCCGCGGTTTGCCTGACATACTGGGCCAGTCCGTCGGGGAGTGCCTCCAGGGGGAACTCAGGAAGCTTGGGACCTACGGGCAATGGCTGTGGGGGCTCCCACATGCTGGATGTTTGCGTCGGTGCAACCACCTGTATGGGGCTAGTGATACGTTTCCAGTGCGGGCAGTTCGAGCAGTACCTATCGTAGCCCCCCAGTTTTGCTGCTATGCTCCGGCAGGTCCGGGGCCCAGCAGACGCGCGGGCGTGTTCGAGTTTCTGCTGGGTTTCTTCCTGGGAATACCCAGGGTAATTCACGCTGACTGAGTGACAGAGCGCTTCTCCGTCGGGAAGACGGACTAGGATGGACAGGGCGGCGTACCACTCAGGCTCAGGTAGACTTCGTGAGTCGTCCCAGCAGTGCTTGAACCAAGCGCACCCCTCCAGTAGCTCCTTGGGAAGTGGTTGCCCAGACTCACCTGTTACGAGTTCAGGGGTGCTATTCGCTTCTTGTCCCTTGCTTTGGTCGAGGACCTTGATATGCTCAATGAGTGGGTAAACGTGATCTCGATCGTGTTCGAGGACTCGTACCGGCCTAACCTCTTCAGAGACCTTGCGGTTAGTTGTCCCGGGGATTCTGACCATCTGGGCCAGGCTGGAAGTCGGATCTATTCTCCAGCCCTTTGCGGTAGCAGCTTGCGAGAGCAATTTCCAATGAGCCTGACAGATGCTCTCGGCACGTAGTCGATCATCGTCGTCCGAAAAAATCCACGGCTTATCAAAGACCCACAGCACTTGCAAACCATGGCCGCTGTCGAGCACAAACGTGGGAGGAAGGGCGTAAGCCTTCAAGAGTTTCAAGGCTTCTTCGTATGTCGGGGGAAGATTCTTCTCTTTGTGACACGGATGGGCCACGTCGATGTCCGCGACGAAGCCGAAGATGGCAACGGTTGTCTCCGCAGTACCCCTAATGCGCTCCAGGTCTTCGGCCTTCCCCAGTTCTCGGGCCCGCCGCAAAGCCAGCTCCTGGTTTTGTAAGGCAACGCAGAGGTATACATCTTGGCTCCGAGCCAGTTCGATCGCCTTTCTTGCGATTTCATCCGGCCCTTGATTCCCCATCCATTGGCTCAGGCGATCCTGTTTTGTCCAAAGAACGAGAGACGCCTCTGGCCCGAGAGTGCCATCACATGTCATGAAACTGGCCAAGAACAGCGTCGCCTCCTCCTCAGCAAGCGCCTCAGCGCTACCTGGGTTTGAGGTCGGCTCGATATAGGACGAGTCATTCGGTCTTTTGCGGAACCACACCTTCTTGACCTTCTTGTGCTTTATTGATTCCATTTTCTTGCTCCTATGCAGCTGATTCAGGTTTCCTTCCATTTGCAACTTTAGGTGGACCTTCTTGGGTTGGAACGCATCTCCTGGCTACGTCCGAACTTCACACCGCTGCGCATGATTTGATCAGTCGGGATCAATGGTCCGGGCCTCCAGCCAGCGGTCCAGATCCTTCAGCCGAAATCTGATCCGACGTCGGGATAACCTAAGATGAGGCAGTTCATGTCGCTCTAAAGCCGCGTAGACCGCCGTTTGGGACATGTTCAGGAACTTTGCGGCGTCCCTCACATTGAGCAGTGGGTCACGGGAATCTTCCTTACTTGGTGATGGCGTCTTCATGGGACCTCCTTCTCTCCATCTTGGAGGCTCCAGTCTCCAACTGCTTGAGTTGCATGAGTAAAGCAGGCATGAAATTTGTTGTATGATACTGACTCTAATAGAGATGTGTTGAAAAGGCTTGAAAATGAGTCATGATAATACTGAGCATCCAAGTTTGAAGCAGGCGTCGAGAGTGGCCGGAGAGGCGCGCTCACTCACGTCAGCTCAGATATTAGATCGACGATTAACCGCCATACGGATGTGGAAAGAGGGGACGACAAAAACAGATATCGCGAAACAACTTGGAATGAGCAGGAACACTGTTGCCATGTGGGTAAGGTCGTATTTGGCTGGGGGGCTCAATGCTATGGGTCCCAAAAGAAAAGGACGTCCTCCGGGTGCCGGAAGAAGACTGTCGAAACAACAAGAGGGGGAAGTTATCGAGAGAATCCTAAACTGCACTCCAGATCAACTAGGCCTTCCATATAAATGGTGGACTCGTGGGGCCATCAAAGAGTTGATTAGGAGTATGTACAGGATTGAAGTGGTCCTATCCACCATCACCAAGTATCTCCATCATTGGGGGTTGTCCCCCCCCCGTCTCCCGCCTCCGAAATTCACCCCACATCAAGAGCCGAGAGGGGATGCCCTTTGGGGGACGAGCCGAGGGAAGCCACTCGTCCGGAGAGAACCGCTTGCTCGCTGGCAACTTCTTACTCTCCCGAATATCAGGAAGAAAGCTCAAGATCTTAGAATGCCAATCTGCTGGGTGGCAGTGAGGGAGTATCCATTTATTGGGTCCAGTGTTCCGGGGACGGCAAATTGTGCCTCTTCTAGCGACAAGGAAGGCATGGGACGCGCACACCCCATCACCTTTTTTGTGGCCTGGACAGAGCGTGGCCAACAGCTATTTCGAGTGTTCACCGCCCCAGCCACGGAGGAGGTGCTTGTGTCGTTCCTTGAAGCAATTGTAGGGCTTCTGCCAAAAGGAGCGTTTGTCATCGCGGAGAACCGGGAACCCTTCAACACACTTTTCAAGCGGGGACATCAGAGAAGGCCAGAGAAACTAAGGGCCCTATATTTTGCTCCCCGATTTGCACTATGGCCCGAGCCTAGCACATCCCCGCCGCACGGAGCCAGGGAAAGACGAGACGACTAAAGGGAAAATCTTGGGATCTTGACTGACCAGGAGCATCCAGATAGCAGAGTCCTCGGAACAGCAACCCTACTTTCCTCCTTTCGGCAGCTGGATAATAAAGGCGGAGGCTACCCATGAGACCGACAGGCCGCCCGGAACTTCTTGAGAAGCGAAGGAATCGGGCCATAGATCTTCTCCATACCGGGTACTCCAATAGGGAGGTTGCCCTCCAGCTAGGCGTGAGCGTTAGGTCCGTGCGGCGATGGCACTCTGCCTATAGGAGAAATGGCAGACGGGCCCTCAAAACTCGTCCCAACTTGGGACGGCCATACTCCAACTCACTCAGGTCGCTCCCCCCACCACCGTGCGGGCGGAGAATCACAACTTGGCATCAGCTCTTTCGTATGAACCTGGTGTGCCTTTCAGATTGGGTCACCGCAACAGATCTATGCCTCCATGGGCGTTGTAGCCTGGCACATATCCAGGAGGTTTTAGGTTGGGGACCACTCTCTCCTAGGTTCGTGGCGTGGTTCCAGGAATCCCAGTCCAGCGCGAGGCGCAGGTTTGGAAGGTATCGGGGAGCAGGAGCCTACTATGCCAAGTGGCGGGAGTCACTCACTTTCATGCAGAAGTTGCTACTGCTCCGTCGGCGAAGGTTTCTGGACCTGAAGACGGCCCCCCATACTGTCGATCGTCACAGACACCCGGGATTGACCAGAGCCTCGGGGGCTGGCACTCCCTCCCTGGTCGAAGATGCCCAAGTTGTTAGTCGCCAGCTATTGGCGCAAGAGCTTGAAGGGCTCCTGCGTCCATGCCCAGGGGCTTCCAGGGACGAGTGAGGACATTTTTTTAAGTGACCCGAAAAGAGCTAAAGGGCTTCTCCTCCCAAGCTTCTATTAGAGGGAAATGAAGGCAATAAGCAGCTGCGGAGAGGCGGGCGATCCTTCTGCTGTAGATTCACTCCGGATCTTCCCATGAGCCTCAGTTAGCCGTCTGGCGGAATCAACGCATAACACTATAGAGGTATTAGCAATATACCAGTATTGCTTTAATATTTGTATAGCATTCAGGAGGTGCAGCATGAAACGAGATGGTCAGTCGAGGCAGCAAAAGAGTAGGACCCGTCCGACGGGAGCCGGGGCCGGGGTCTCCAAAACAGCTCCTAGCAAGAAAGTCACCCCGCCGGGCGGTAGCCCCACCAGCCCAACTATGCCCGCCGCCGGTGAAGACGGGGGACAGCCCACCGTTGATCCAATCTCCGAAGCTTCGACAGGTGGGCCACCAAGGGGCAAAGAGTTTAAAAAGGTCTCTGTCAGCAGAGAGCAGGCCCCACCCGAATCGAAGAGACTTCGTGTCACTCAAGAAACCAATCTAGGGCGTCTTTCTACAGCTATCTCCTTAGGAAGGCTGAACGCCTCGCCTAGGCCCCCGCAGCGAACCCAGAACCCCTCGTTCGTCTCCTCCTTGGGTCCTCCATTGAAGAGGAGGCCCACGATAGAACTGGAGGCCCTCTCAGTAAGGAGTGGTCGGCTGAGTGTGCCTGCAGGGGCAGCGAGCTGAGCTTTGTTGGGGGGCAAAGCAGGGGGAACGGATGGATGTGGCCCCAGGGTCTTGCCCTCTCCTGAGCCGAAAACAGCCCCTAGGCCCCCCGATTCACCATCGACCTACAGCCTCTCCAGAAGTCGGGCGGTGCGGCGTCACAATTAAGTCGACACTATACCAGTATGAAGCTTAAGATGCTCTTGACATTATAATGTAAGGCACTACATTTGGAGTGGGAGGTCCGGCTTGGACACCGAGGGATCCATCCGAATCATCATGGCGCTTGAGCCCGAGGCCAGTGAGAGCGTTGATACCCAGAGGACCCAAAGTTCTCGTAGGTGCATGCCCTCGACACACCTGACCGGCCCCGAAGGCCTTTGCCTCAGATCTCTAGCGTACTATCCCAGGGGCCAACTCCTGGCCCTTGATAGCATTATAGTAACATAGCATTAGGAGGGAACAGCCATGGTGCGTCCAATGCAGCGAGATGATCGCAAAGGGAAGCAGACTGCCGGCAAGAAGCTGGCAGTGTCCAGAGCCAAATCCGGGGATTCCCAAACGGCCCGCATCCCAAAGGGCGGTGCGCTGGGCACGGGCCAAAACGGATCCGAGGCCCGAGTCATAAGAGTTGTGCACGATAAACCCGATACGAAAGACCGTGACGCCGTGCCAAAGGATGACCCAGCACCAGCAGACACTCGATCGGCCCCGGCTCCGGCGCTAAACGGGGGCATTCACAGCGATATAGAGAACAAAGGAAGGCCAGCGAAGCGAGGCCGATTGGTGGCCGAGAACCCACGGGTTACTCTGTACCTCGACCCTCAGATAAAAGCCCTCCTCGATGCGACTGGGAGCGTACTCAAGGCCCCGGTCTACAAGTTGCTGACCGAGGCCTTCAAACAATATCTGGCCCAACTCCCAGAGGCCGATCGCGAGCTTATCGAAAAGCTGGCGAGGAGAAGAAGCGAGTAAGCGATACGTCCTACGACATCGTGTGGGGTCAACCACAGTCCTATGGTAGAAATGCCGTGGTGACCCCCATCCGGATCCCAGTGCCCACGACGTCTTCAACCCATAGGATCGCTGGGTAGCACCCGGCGGGTGCCCTGCCCGACTTGGATCACCAGGCCGCTACCCACCAGTCGATCGATAACGGCCTGGACGTCGGCGAGGGACTCACCTGTCTCCTCGGCGAGTTCTCGGTCGGTCCACCTCTGGGCTCCGGATCGGACCAGGCCGACGATGAGATTTTCAAGGATTCTCCTGTCCACGATGCTTTACCGCTCCTCTCACATCAAGATATCGTTGGTCGGCCGCAGCGTCCAGAAGGGAGACCAAGAGAGGACAGGAGCGCCCTGGGTTCGGGCCCAGCAACAACGTAATCCTCCCCGTACCCCGTCTGGACTCAGATGATGCGGAAGAAGATTAACAGTACAGATTTACGGTCTACGAGGCGGATAAACTGTGCTCAACGCCTTTCGGCATCTGATCTACCTTCACATTGAGCAAGCGCAAAACCCGGATTGACTCCACGGTGTGCTCAACGCCTTTCGGCATCTGATCTACCTTCACTTGTGATCCGGAGGGCACGGAAGAATTCCGCCAGAGTGTGCTCAACGCCTTTCGGCATCTGATCTACCTTCACTGTAGACGACGAAAACACTAAGTACAGGCGGTCTAGTGCTCAACGCCTTTCGGCATCTGATCTACCTTCACCAGAACCTCTTGATTCCTGGGCGATCGGCGCGTTCTGTGCTCAACGCCTTTCGGCATCTGATCTACCTTCACAACTAGTGACTGCCGAGTTGGCATTATAAAATCGGTGCTCAACGCCTTTCGGCATCTGATCTACCTTCACTCTGCATTAAAGAACCGCAACCGTCCGCGCAAGAAGTGCTCAACGCCTTTCGGCATCTGATCTACCTTCACGCCCAATATCTCTTCTCTTTACCCTGGGCAGGTTTGTGCTCAACGCCTTTCGGCATCTGATCTACCTTCACTAAACTGGAAAGGCTGGCTCAATTGCGCGTGCCAGTGCTCAACGCCTTTCGGCATCTGATCTACCTTCACCGAAGGGGCAATCCCCATCCCGGGATAAACCGAGCTGTGCTCAACGCCTTTCGGCATCTGATCTACCTTCACGGCCTTCTTGTGCGCGCGGAAAACTTCCTTTACGTGTGCTCAACGCCTTTCGGCATCTGATCTACCTTCACCGCGCCACCACCGGCCTCCTCGACGTCAGGCCGCTGTGCTCAACGCCTTTCGGCATCTGATCTACCTTCACTGGAGAAGAGCCTCATTGTGGATGTGAGCGAGGCAGTGCTCAACGCCTTTCGGCATCTGATCTACCTTCACAATTTCCTGTCCATTTCTTCACCTCCATCACTAAGTGCTCAACGCCTTTCGGCATCTGATCTACCTTCACAGGTTGATATCATGCTCATCCTCCTACGGCTATAGGTGCTCAACGCCTTTCGGCATCTGATCTACCTTCACTCCGGGTTCGGCACAAGTACGCCGTCCTCCCACTTGTGCTCAACGCCTTTCGGCATCTGATCTACCTTCACCAGTTGTTAGCACTTGTGTTAGCAACACTGCTAAGTGCTCAACGCCTTTCGGCATCTGATCTACCTTCACCCCCCGCGTTTGGGAGCCTTGCAGTGAGGCTGTTTTCAGGGCCAAGAATCATGCACCGCCTTTTTCAGCGCGATCAGATAGCACACGCTGCCCCCCTACCTTGGTGCAAGGCTCTATCCGCAATCTTTTCAGGCCGTTCATGTACCTCCCCTCGATCGCGTTGGTCCTATCTCCTTTGCTTTGTTCCATTTGCACCAGAAAGTCCGCGTTCCACGGCGCCACGGGCTGAGATCCATGACGTTCAGGCGATGACGTAGGATGGTTCTTCTTCTTCAATCCAACTGGTGATGCCGCCTTTCTGAATGATTCTCGCATGGCACGAGGGGCACAGGCCAACGATGAGCAAGAAGTCCTCGTCTTCCATGATTCGTGTCAGTTCCCAGTGGAGCCGCTCTAATTGCCTTCCGGTGCAATGAACTCGAAAGACCGAGTATTGAATCCGCTCGCCGAAGCTCTTGAGCAGCTTCATGGTTCTACGCAGCCGCTTGGGTTCGCGCACATCGTAACTGATGAGGTACCACTTCGAATCGGCGCTCATATCAGCGTATGGACATACGGGCGAAGAGCCCTGCCTTGCCGGTCCATTCCTTTTCTAGGAGCCGAACCTCCAGTTCAAGAAGCCGGGCGTAGGAGAGGGAATATCCCGTCACTGGATGCTTCCAATGTTCTTCTTTCCTGCGCTCATACAAATCAATAGCCATCCTGCGGCCGAAATCGGAGAGCCACACCTTTTTGCCGGTCCTGACGAAGTCGCGCTTTTCATCCCACTGAAGACGGTTCATACTTGCCAGAACAGCCATGTCCACGAGTGGCACACGGAACAATTCCATGAGATCTAGGGCCAGCGGATGCGCCGCCGACCTGGGCTGGTGCATGAATCCGAAAGCTGGCTCCAGGCCCACAGATAAAATGGCGGCAAGTACATCCTTATAAAGCATCGCGTAGCAGAAAGAGAGGAGCGCATTGAAGGGGTCCATGGGAGGTCTGCGGCTCCTTCCTTGTGGCCTGAGCCCCTCCGGAACTTCAGGGCGGAGGAGCCCTCCGAGAACGCCGAAATAGGAGTGGGCACCTGCTCCTTCGAAACCGCGCAAGGTTTCCGTGTCGGATGCCGTTGGGATGCGCTGGAGAAGATCCTTGAATGTGCCTACGACCTGCTTCAATCCGAAGGCCTCTCTGTCTCGCCCGCGAGTGGCTCGCAGGAGGAAGCGGAGTTGGGTTGATAGCTTTGTGGACACGAGCCTTTTCGACAGGGACAAACGGCGGTTCTCGTCCGACAGCGCCTCAAATTGCCGGATCCTCCGCTGCACGCCACCAGCACCTGGCATGAAGCACCCTAAGTATCGCCCGCCTCCGGTGATCCAGTGGACGCCGATGTCTTTTTCGGCACACATGCCGAGGGCCTGAGTGGAAATTTGCGCATTCCCATGGAGAACGACCGAGGCGATCGTTTCTGCACCATAATCCGTGACCTTTTCGTGAGGGATGGCCACAGTCAGGGAATCACCGGAGCGACCAACCTTGGCTCCCGGTGTCAAAACGTGGAGGATTACCTTGTCGGGGTCCGGAGGAAAGAGGCGGATAGGATCCCACCCGGAGTCCTCTGCCAGGCGCTCCTCCTCGGGTAAGCAGACGGGTGCCAAGGAGCATCGTACGCACAGATGTTCGTTGCTGGCCACTGGTGGTCGTTTCAGTGAGGCCTGAAGTTCCCTGGCCCTCTTGATGGTGGATAGAACTTCACCTTCCGCCTCTTCGGTCATGGCAAGGCGAATCAGGGTGTTGTCCTCGTGGTACCGAATACGAACCTCCGGCACCGTTGCTTCAAGGCACTCCCTCACCAAAATGCCGTAAGCAAGTGCCTGCACACGGTCAGTCTTCCACGCCTCGGCCCCACTCTCCCCTTTGTGGGATCTTCCGCGCTTGTGTTCGTACGGGATGACGGCCCCATCCCTCATCCGGATACAGTCCACCTTTCCGCGCAGGCCCAACCGTTCACTTTCCAGTACTTGGGTTTCCACGGGCCCTTCGCCAGCATCTTCAATTGCTTCGTGGAGCGCCCGTCCCGCGAACACCGCTTCATCCGCCACCCGAATTTCCTCAACCTCTTCGAGATAGAAGAGCCGCTCGCAGTACATAAGGGCGTGAAGCGACATCACGCGGAGAGGTGGGATGGAGGCTTCGGCCATTCGCTGACCTCGGATTAGGTACTAACTACCGTCCAAGCTCCCTGGGGCGGGACTGTCATCGCGCCCTTTTCCTCCAAGCGATATTGACCCCACGATGTTTTGGCCCCCACATGGTCGGGCCAGACGGGGAGGCTCATGTCACCCTCGGGGTCGGCCACGAGCCAACGTCCTTCCTGCATCATGGCTTCGGGCCAGAGCTTCACCTCGTCCACAAGGAAGGTGCTCTCACCCAGCGAAAGGGCCCCGAACCGTGAGATGGAACCCGGGGCGGCCAGCGCGGCCTGCACCCGTTTGGCCAGGCAGGGGTCGGCCTGCTCTCTCTGACCTTTCCTGATGAACATGCAGAGGTTCACGGGGCCGATGATCTCCTGGAAGTCCGGGCGCTTGTTGCTCTTCTGCCCCGGTCCGTCCTTCGAGTTCTTGACGCGCCAGAGGGTCCTCAGGACGACGGAGCGCTGCGGCTTGGACATCAACGCCACCGCCAGCTCTGCGCCCTGGTGAACCAGGCGGTTTTCCTCACCCACGAGCGAGAGAAGCATCCCGTAAAGCGTGCTGGGAGGGGGGATGGGATAGGTCTCCCAGTACTCCCGAGCCTGGGCCACCCTGAATGAGGCCAGGGGCACCGAGACCAACAATTTCACGCCGTCCATGACGGCCTCCTAGCTTCCAAGATGCTTCTTCAGGCGCGCCTTCACCTCGTCGGCGGCGCTCTTCACGCCGGGGTAAACGCTCGCCCCGAGGGCCTTCAGTTCCTGTCCCTGAGCTGTCTGGGCAATCGAGCCTCCCACGACGAGTTCTCCGGGCTTAATGTCGCCGGCCCGGACGCGGTCGAGGACCTTGGCCATGGAGAGGCCCGAGCCATCCGCCTCGAAGCCATAGAGCATCCTGGGGGCGAAGTCGTCGGTCCACCGGAAGATGACCGAGTCGGGGCTGAAGTCGTAGAGGAAGCGGGCCTGGTTCCCGGCCACCTCGCTCAGATTCACCACGGCGTCCACCACATCAAGGGCGTGGTCCTTCACCTCGAGGCTCTCGGGGGTCAAGCCGAACCCGTACTGGTATCGGGTGGCGTGGACCTCTGTGCCATAAAGGCTCGTGCGCCCCTTCTGGCCGCTCTTGGCGTTGAAGGTGATGTCCCCCGCGAAGGGCGTGAGGGAGAGGGCGCGGGTAACCTCCATGGGCCCCCGGCGCTTGTCGCAGGTACCTTTCACTTTCTTTTTCTTTCCGCCCTCTTCTTCATTACCCTCGGCCTTTCCGGCCTCCGCGAGCATGAAGCCCAGAACGTCGTCATCGATGTAGACGACATGGTCTCCCTTGACCTTGCCCTCCGGGTCGGTCCAGGCGAGCCACTTCTGGTCCTGGAACTTGTGGTCGTTGGCCTTCTCGTCCCAGAGACGGTTCACCTTATCGGCCCCCAGTTCCTTCTGCCAGTAGTACCGCATGGCCCAGCGGATGGCCTCGGCGGAGACGGTGGTATGAACCTCACCGTTCCAGAGAATCTTCTGGAGCGTGGTGATGTTGCCCTCGTTCTCGCCCCGGTTGTTCGCAGCGGCTCCCTGCGAGGTGACGATCAGTCCGAACAGGTGCTTGCTCATCTCAGTCCTCCTCCGCCCCGTCCGTCACGCCAACCTGGGCCAGGGCTTGCTCTTCCGGTTTGGTTGCGGGCTTGTAGCTGGCGAAGGCCAGCAGGGCCAAGTCGCGGCCGGTTTTCCAGTTCTTCTCGTCCATGAGGCTCAGGGCACCTTGCCAGTTGTCCTGGAGGGCAGGGAGCGAGCCCGACCGAACCCAGAAGTCCGTCACGGCCGCCCTTAGGTCTGTCGCGTTCTTGCACCGCGAAAAGGAAACACGCATCCGCTCGAACTCGCGGGAGACCAGGGCTTCGAAGGAGGCCCCCTCTCTTTGGGCGCGCTCGCCCAGCCGCCCCATTCGCCTGCGCCACGCCTCGTGGCAGGCCGCCACGAAAGTTTTCTCCACGCCGTCCGGCATGGCCTTCTGGTT
>Ga0078972_1010729_pt1 | contig 16872 bp, 16 predicted proteins | sample YelNatPaOPGAMG01_FD_67568 | JGI IMG/M metagenome (GOLD analysis project Ga0078972, IMG submission 67568) | Hot spring thermophilic microbial communities from Obsidian Pool, Yellowstone National Park, USA - OP-RAMG-01 (SPADES assembly) (version 2) | ecosystem: Environmental > Aquatic > Thermal...
CCCCACCGTATAGCCGAGCATAGCCCAGACGGAGCGTACTTTCCGCTGCTCCTCCTGAGTCATCTCGTCAGCCACGGGAAAACGCACAGGGAGCCTTAGCCGCGGCGGGTACCAGAAAGAAGCGGCTTCATGGACAGCGATAAATGTTTGTCTATATCTACCGCTCAGTTGCTGTGTAGATGTTTCAAGCAGTGGATGATGTATGCCTTCCGGCACCTTCACGAGTCCTGGCTGGAAGCGCAATGGTGAGGCCGAAAGCAGGCCCTCTGGGCGTACACGCATCAACGAAGTTTCGTTCTGATGCATCGGTAAGGTGAGTGGTCGGTATGCCTGCTCCATAGTATCCATAAGTCGCTATCATCTCCTTCGTTTTCTCCTGCTGACTTTTGCTTGTGGATAGCCGAAAGCCAGCAAAAAGAGAAGTGAAAAATATATGTTTCGACGTGATAAAAACTCAGGTAAGCGTAATTAAGGGTGAGCCTATCCAAGTAGGAACATAAACAAATCTTATCTCCTGTCATTTCTGCTTATACTTTTTCTATAAAAAAGCCATATAATGATACCATCTACTAAGGCCAAAAATATTCCAATAAAAATGTATGTTGAACCTATAGAATTATCTGCTATAAGGCGGATATACAGGCCGATTGATGATAGGCTAATAGCAAATATCTCTATAATAATGAGAATGTACCCAATGATTATGCGTAATCGATTTGTCATGCGTGTCCAAACCTCCGACTAAAAACTTCCTGTTGTAACTGGGTTTTTTATGGAGGCAACTTCTGACGAATCAACCAATTAACTCAGAAGTTGCCTCTCTTGCTATCGTTCGCCAATACACGTATCTCTTGTTCTCGAGGGACGTTACAGCGCACATCTATATGTTAGGTACCTATAAACCGACCACATATAAGATGGTTTACTGTCTTTACTCTGATCTTGAGGATACTCGTAGCTGACAGCAGTTTCAATTGTCGCTATAGTTGTACTCAAAGGTTGCAGCATATGCACAGGCAAGCCCTACGCCAACAATGATGCTTAGTCCGGCGAGAAATGTCCAGGCAAGTGCAGGAGCCAACCATACAGGGGCTGTTGTAATGACTCCTAGCGTAATTAGGACAGCTCCTAATCCACTAATCCCCATAAGTATGTTCCCAATCCATAGGAGTGGGGCTTCTACTCCTAAGGACATACAATTTCCCCAAACTTCCCACCAAGTAGCTCTTCCACTCGGATCCGTCAGGTTAATTGGATCGTCATCGGCATAAGCATAGCGTGCCAACGAGTTGATATCGGTGATATTGCCCCCTTTCGGGTCAGGTTGTGTCCAGCGCCCCACCGTTGGATTGTAGTAGCGCGTGCCGAACTTGTACAGGCCCGTGGTGGCATCCAGGTAGCCTCCAGCAAACTGCCAGGGGTTGACCACGCTCTCCGTCTTGCCCAGGCTGTTGCCCAGCGGGTCATAGCTGTAGCTGTTCTGCACCTTGCCCGTACTATCCGTCACCAGTATCACCGAACCGATGTTGTTGGTCAGGTAGTAGTACGTGCCGGTCGGCGTGCGTTCGCTAATCAGTTTGCCCGAACTGTCACGGGTGTAGTACACGCTGCTCCCGCTCGTCGTGGCGCTGCCCAACCCTAACGAACCATACGTATAGCTCGTGTTGTTCGCCTGTACACGGTCGGTCTGATCGGGGCCAGTATAGCTGTAGGTGTCTGTGCCGATGCCCGTGGTCTGGTTGGCTGCGTTGTAGATATAGTTCAGCGTGCCATCCGAGGTCAGATTGCCATCGGCGTCGTAGGTGTAATTGATGGTGCTGCTGCCTACGTTGGAGACCAGTTCGTTGGCTGCGTTATAGGTCAATGTGTTAGTGGTCACACCATTGAGCTTGATCGCCAGGATATTGCCCGCGCCATCCAATGGATACTCATATTTGGCCGTCTGCACACCGGAACTATTATCGGTCACCGCCTCCGTCAAACGGTTGAGGGCATCATACGAATAGGTCGTCTTGTTGTTGTTCAGGTCGGTCACGGTCGAAACCAGGTCGCCGTGATAGGTATAGGTGAAACTCATCAGCGAGGTACCGGACGAGTTCTTCGCTACAATCGAGGTGACATGCCGATCATCGTCATAGGTATAACTGGTCGTGATGCCGTTAGGATAAGCAATGCTAGTCATCTTATCCACGTCAGCATCGTAGTTATAGGTTGTTTTGGCCCCGCTGGGGTCGGTGATCGTGGTCGGCAGGTTCACGGCATTGTAGCCATAGGTGACGGTGCCTCCGGCATCGGTATAGGTCAGCAGATTGCCCACCTTGTCATAAGTATAACTGATGGTTGTCCCGTTTGGCAAGCTTTTACCTGTCATACCGTTCAATGCATCATAGGTAAAAGTCGTCGTGCCGGTGCTATCTACCTCCGTTATCAGGTTGTTGTCGGCGTCGTAAGTATAGCTGACCGAGGAACCATCGGCATAGGTGATCTTCGTCAGCTTGTTGAGGTTGTTGTAGGTATAGGTCGTTGTCTGCCCTTTGCCGTCGGTACTACTTATTACACGACTCAGGCCATCGTAGGTGAAGGACTCCGAACCGAGCGGAGACGGGGGCGTAACCCCAATCAGGTTGCCCTTGCTATCGTAGGTGTTACGATAGCAAGGGCAAGACCTGTAACCCACATCTCACTATCACCTCTGTGGTATACTGTGTTGACACCGTATGCTAGCACAAGCAGGCTCCGTTTGAGAAAGGAACGCTGTCAAATAGATTATGAGTGATCAGCAAGGATTACCACCGAATTACTTTTACCACCGGTTGCCAAACGGCATGGAGATGGTCGGGCAATATATGCCCAGCCTCAGTTCGATTACATTTGGCTTCCAGCTTGACGCGGCTGTGATTCATGAGCCGGAAGAGAAACTGGGGCTGGCACACCTCTTTGAATATATGCTCCTCCAGGGCACAAAGAACAGGGACGCACGCGCTTTGAACGAAGCCTTTGAGTCGCTGGGCGCACGCAAAGGAGTCAGCACCGGCATGGAGACCACACAAATCTGGTCGCAGATCGTCCATACCAAACTGGATGCGACGCTTGACCTGTTTCACGAGGTACTGCTCACGCCAACTTTCCCACGCGACGAACTGGAGCAGGTACGCAGCATCGTCTTGCAAGAGATTCGCCGCCGCCAGGATGAGCCGATGAGCCGCATCTTCGATCTGGTGCGAGCCAACTACTACAAAGGCACCCCACTGGCCCGCCAGCCATTGGGGACGAGCGAGAGCATACAGGCGCTTCAGCGTCAGGATTTGCAGAACTTCTGGCGTGAACGCTACAAACCAGATAACGTGTTGTTCGCCATCGCGGGCAAATTCGATTGGGATCATGTTGTGACCAGGATGGAGCAACTGTTTAGCGATTGGGAGGGCCACGTTCCACCCACTACACTGCCCGCGCCTCAACCGACCAATATCGTGGCACTGGAACATGAGGAGGGCAAGCAGGAGCATCTCAGCCTGATGTGCCCTTTCCCCAAATATACCGATCCCGATTACTACGCAGCGATGGTATTGAGCGAGGTACTCGGCGGCAACATGGCCTCACGTCTCTTCGTCGAGGTGCGTGAGAAGCGCGGTCTGGTCTACAGCGTCTCGGCCAGCCTGACCAGCAATCGCAATGCCGGAGCCATGCGCATCTACGCCGGTACAACGCCGGAGCAAGGGCGAGAGTGCCTACAGGTCATCGTCAATGAACTGCGCAAACTAGAACAAGAAGGCATCACCGAAGATGAACTGGAACGCGCCAAAGTGCAGCTCAAGAGCGAACAGATCATGCGCAACGAGGGTTCCGGCTCACGCATGGGAGCCATCACGCGCTCGTGGTGGTACGAACGCCGCCTCAGAACCGTGCAGGAGATCAAAGAGCGCATTGACGCAGTGACGCGAGAACAGGTGCTGGCCGTTTTGCAACGCTACTCGCCGCTCAATCCGCTCACCGTGGCCGCCATCGGCCCCCTGAATCATGACGAACTGGTCGGCGATACCCTTCCTTTCTAATATAGAACACCGTAGAGGCGTGAGGTAAGAGTAGTATGCCGGATGTCCACATCCGTCTTCGCAATGACTTTTTATGGTTGATTCTGAACAGGCCGCCGTTGAATAAATTGACGGTCTCAATGGTGGATGAGTGTGCCGCCGCGCTGGAGCAGGCACACCAGCATCCACCGCGCCTGCTGGTCATTACCGGTACCGGTGAGCAGGCGTTTTGCGGTGGTATTGAAATGTCGGAGTCACAAAAAGTCCAGAAGATGCTGGATGAGCCAGGGATGCTCAACACGCAACTGGCCCAGGCGGCGAAACGCTGCGAAAAAGCATTGGCTGAACTGCGCTCGTTACAGGTGCCTACGGTAGCGCTGGTCAAGGGGCAGGCTTTCGATGCAGGCTGCGAGCTGGCCGCCCTCTGCGATACCATTATTGCCCATGAACAGGCCACCTTCCGTTTGCCCACGCCCGCCAGAAGCCTTTTCCCCAGTGCGCGTTCCACCTGTTTACCTGTCGCCATCGGTAAAACGACGATGGATAAACTGATCGAGAGCGAGCAGGTATTCAGTGCGTGGGAAGCGTTCCATCTCGGTCTGGTGCATCAAGTATTACCTGCGCGGCGTTTTCTGCTCGACGCCGAGGAACTCCTGCTGATGCTCTCCCTGTCTTCATTTCCGGCAGCAGACTAGAGTGGGATGGAAGCGGGAACTTTTTGTGGTGATATAGCGTCTTGACAGTGAAAGATACAGCAGTCTGTATCCCATACCGTAAAGAGCGTGCAACCGCTGTTACATGATCGGGCATACAGTTTAGAAGTTCATCTTGTATTGAGATGCAATGAAGGAGTTACGCTATGTCATCCAGATCGTTGAAGAATTACGTAAAGTCACCTTTCACGCTCCTTGTATCTGCCTTCATGCTCGTCTTCCTGCTGGCGGCATGTGGAGCCGGTAGCACAAATACGGGCGCGGGCGGCCCTCCGGCCAGCCCAACCGGTGGTCAGAGTAACGGTACCGCCTACGGCTGTCCTACTAACATTGTGAACAACAATCCAAAAACCGCTGATGTGATTATTGAGCCATCGCAGACTCATAGCATTGTCAATGCCCAGGTTGGCAATATCATCGAGGTGCGTCTACCCTTTGGCAGCAAATGGTCTGGTCCCACCACATCGCAAGGCAACCTGCAACTGCTTAACCCCGCCGGTTTCGCCGACCAATCAGTTAAAGCCTGCATCTGGCAGTTTAGCGCGCAGAGCGCCGGTACCGTCAAACTAACTTTCCAGAAGGCAGCGTTGTGCAAGCCGGGCCAGATGTGTGCGCAATACATTATGAACCTTCCCTTCACCATTGATGTACATTAATTAATTTATCAGGGAGCCGGTTTACCGCATGATGGACGCAGTAAACCGGCTCCTTACGAATCAATGTACAATCTGGTAGGTGATGCTCTGCCAGCTTTGCCCACCATCGCTTGTACTCCACAGCAGTGGCGTCGAGCTAGTATTTGTGCCAATGGCCCAGCCATGCAGATCATCGATAAAGCTCAATGTACCAACGGGCTGTGGAAGCGTAGAAAGCTGCTGCCAGCTCTTCCCACCATTGCTAGTTGCATACACAACGGTCGCATTAGAAGCTGTCGTGGTAGTTGCCCAGGCATGCTGCGGATCAACCACGTAAACGTTCTGGCTGTTGATGCCGGTATATTGAGTCGGTGTCCAGCTTTGGCCGCCGTTGTTCGTTACGTAGAGGTCGATGCCCCCATGTTGGACAAAGAGCAGCACAGGCATGATGCCGGTCGAGCCGAAGAAGACCGGCGGTGTGGTGATAAACTCGCCAACACTGCTCATGCCACTGGGAACGGGTAGCGGCTGGTTATGCCAGGTTTTGCCGCCATCGGTTGTCTTATAGAGCCAGCTATAATCCGCCGGAATATCAGCCGTAGCCCAACCGGTCGTCGTATTCATGAACGAGATGCCGGTCTTATTGCCCGCCGCAGGCAAGCCACTGGCCGCATTCGCCGTCGTCGCAACCATTGTCCAGCTCTGGCCGCCATCCGTCGTCTGATAGATCTCCTCATCGGTATGGAACATGCCCTGTGGCGTCAAAGTGGCAATCCAACCATCTTGCGTATTGATGAAGTGAGGACGATCTAAGCCGCGCTGCTGGGTAGTAAACGTGGCGCTCTGCCAGTGTACGCCGCCATCGCTGGTGCGCAAAATGGTGACAGTTGAACCCTGCAAGGTTGCTACCCAGGCATAGTTGCCGTCCATAAAATCGCCGCTGCTTTGCGCGTTCAACGGTGCATTGGCGGGCGTCACATCCAGCCAGGTATGTCCCCCATCGGCCGTCTTAAGGATCGCATTCTTCGTCAAGGCCCAGCCTGCCGTCTGGTTCAGCATACGAATAGAGGTTAAAGGAACCGTCGGCTCTGGTGTGGTCGTCGCGGTTGCGGTCGGTGTCGCTGATGCCGTCGTTGCCGTCGCGGCAGGTGTTGGGCTGCCTGAATTATTGATAGTCACTGTACCACTGCCGCTACCTGTACATGCCGCCAGGATTAGAACGAGCAGCAATAGTGCCACTGCCGAATAATGGTACGCATGTGGACGTTTCTTAGTCAATTTCATAAAGTCTGCCTCACTTCTCGCCTGCGAGCACTTTTTTTTCATTTAGTGAAAAGTAAATACTTTCCACCATACGAAACGTCGCACATGACATAAAGATTTTGTCTCAACTGTGAACTAGCTCACAAATGGTTCACAGTTTTTAATACGCTATCGCCAGGCGTCCCTCCAGAAAACGCGCCAGTAGCGCGAGTGGATAGCAGATAATGAAGAAGAGCGAAGCCCCGAAGATATAGACGAAGAGCATGGCGTTGGGGTCGGAGGAGAGCGGGCTGGCAAGTGAGGTGGTCAACTGCTGAATCTCGATCACGCCGCCGAGCAGGGAGAGCAGCGAGGTATCCTGCACCAGCGTGATGAAGTAGTTGGCAAACGGCGGAATGGTCATGCGAATCGCCTGCGGCAGCACAATGCGGAACAACACCTGGCGCGAATTCAGGCCCAGACTCAGCGCCGCCTCACTCTGACCGCGATCTACTGACTCAATGCCGGTGCGGAAGACCTCGGTGAGATAGGCCCCATAGTTGAAGCTGAGGCCCAGAATGCCGTAGAAGGCGGCATCAAAGAACAATTGACTGGCGGGACCCGGCATAAAGCTGTTTTCCTGAATGACCGTCATGAACTGGTAGGCGGCGGTATAGGGATCAAAGCCCAGATTGCTCAGCAGGCCGCTCACGCCAAAACCCCACAGCAGCAACTGCACCAGAATGGGCGTGCCACGCACGATCTCAACGTAGAGCAGAGCCAGCCAGCGAATGGGCGCAATCGGCGAGAGACGGCCCATCGCGCCAATAAAGCCGAAGAGGGTTGCCAGGATCATGCTTGACACGGAGAGCCAGATCGTTGTACCCGCGCCCTGCAATAGCAACGGTAGATCGAGTAAGAATCGATGACGATACACATAGAAATAATATGCGAATGCGAAAAGCGCTAGCACAAAAAAGGCATAAAAGGCTTTATCCAGGATCATTAACAAGATATTCTTTGTGGGTCGCGCCTCAGTGTGAGCGCGCGGAGCCAGACCAATAGTGGCGTGATCAATCCGTTGCATAGCAATCCTCATGCATACTACAAAGCCGAGCGCAGACGACGCTCGAAGCTGCGGGCGAAGTACGAGGTAGGCAGGCTCAGAACGAGATAGAGCGCGATGGCCAGCGCAAAATAGGGAAAGGGATTACTGCCGTTGCGCACACGCCAGTAGTCCAGCGTTGCCGTCAACTCACTCAATCCGATGGCGCTGACAATAGCCGAGTCTTTTAGCATATAGATGAAATCATTGACAAAAGGCGGGATCATGAGCGGAACGGCCTGCGGCAGCACAATGCGAAAGAAACTCTGCCGGGAGGTCAGACCTAGCGAAAGCGCGGCCTCGCGCTGGCCTTTATCGACGGAGAGAAAACCGGCGCGAAAGACCTCGGCCTCGTAAGCCGCATAGTTAATAGTCAGGGTGGCAATCCCCGCCGTCCAGGAAGTATCATATTGCGCCAGGTTGACCGTTGCCAGCAGTGCGCTGACACCATAATAGAGAATAAATAGTTGTGCCAGCATGGGTGTACTGCGAATAATCTCGATATAGATGCGCGCCGGACCACGTAGCCAGGTGATGGGGGCATTGCTCATCAAGGCTAGAATCAGTCCAACGAGCAATGCCAGCGCAAAAGAAGTGAAGCAAAGAATAATGGTATTTTTTGCACCATTGAGAAAATCCGGCAGCACATGCAAAATAATGCCCATGAAACCTGACCTTTCTCCTCTGTGAGAACGTGATAATGAACTCCATTCACAAACCCGTAGGGGCGTGATTCATCACGCCCTTGCTTGCCCGTCGAACCTCTCTCAGGGCATGATTCATCACGCCCTTTACACCCCTCGCGTGGCTCTCAGGCGTCTTCATGATTTTTTCACCCGCAATCGGCAATGACCTCATCCCGTAGGGGCGTGATTCATCACGCCCTTGCTCGCCCGTCGAACCTCTCTCAGGGCGTCATTCATCACGCCCTTTACACCCCTCGTGTGGCTCTCAGGGCGTCTTCATGATTTTTTCACCATCGACATCTGCGCTCTCGTCGGGCGTCATTCATCACGCCCTTTACACCCCTCGCGTGGCTCTCAGGGCGTCTTCATGATTTTTTCACCATCGACATCTGCGCTCTCGTCGGGCGTCATTCATCACGCCCTTTACACCCCTCGTGTGGCTCTCAGGGCGTCATGAATGACGCCCCTACGGGACAGGGCGATGTTGATGGTTACAATTCATCACATCCATACGGATATATGATACTGTTACATAATGCCGATTTCGGCCTGCTGCGAGTTCCACATCTGCCACTTCATGTAGATCTTCTTGAGCGTGCCGTTCTTCTTCAGAATATCGAAGCACTGGTTGATCTCCGGCAGCAGCAACTGGGCGTTGGGATTGCTCTTATTAAAGCCCACATAGTAGTTGTCGGGATAAATAGGCTGGCCGAGCAACTTTAACTGTGGAATCGGTGTGGCACCAGGGCCGGACCCCAGCACGTAGTATGCGGCAATCGGGAAGTCCAGGAAGAAAGCATCCACCTTGCCTTGCACCAGATCGCTGAAGGCGATATTGCCAGCATAGGCTTTAATCTTGATTTTGGGGTCGGACTGCATAATCGTTTGCGCCAGATAGCCCGCGCCGGTGCCAACGGTATAGCCTTCCAGCACTTTGATACTGGTCGGGTTGGTGATATTGGCAAAACGCGGGTCATCCTTGCGCACGATAATCTGCTGACCGTAGCGATAGTACGGCTCCGAGAATAACTCGGTCTTTTCGCGGTCGGGCGTCTTCTCCCAACCATTCATGACCATATCAATCTGGTTGGCCGCCAGCGCCTGTTCCAGGTTGGAATAGCAGACCTCGATCTGCTTCTGCTGAATATTCATGAGTTTGGCTATCGCTACGGCAATCTCCACCTCGAAGCCGATCAACTGGCCCGGATTGTTGGGGTTCTGAAAGACGTATGGCGCACCACTCACATAGTCCGCGCCCCACTGAAGCAGTCCTGGAATTTTCAAGCCCTTGCTGGGCACGGTCACAGCGCCTGCGGTTGGCGTAGAGCCGGTCGTGGTCGAGACGTTGCCGCCACAGGCCGCCAGCAATAGTTCCAGCGCGCCGCCCGCCGCCATTACACCACCTGCCTGCCCAGCATAACGCAACAGAGTTCGCCTGTTCATTTCATAGCTCATAAGTACTGTTCTCCTGACGTTGTTGTTGAAACGCTACGGCAAAACCGACAGGATGCGCTCCAAAAAGGCTTGCGTGCGCTTCTCTTTGGGACGACGAAATAGCTCTTCGGGATCACCTTGCTCTACAATAGAGCCATCAGACATGAAGATGACGCGGTCCGACACGTCGCGTGCGAACTGCATCTCGTGCGTCACCACTACCATCGTACTCCCCTCATAAGCCAGGTCTTTCATTACCTTCAACACCTCTCCCACCAGTTCCGGGTCGAGAGCCGACGTTGGCTCGTCAAATAGTAAGGCTCGCGGCTGCATGGCGAGCGCGCGCGCAATCGCTACCCGCTGCTTTTGACCGCCGGAAAGGCGGCTGGGGTAGACATCGCGCTTATCATAGAGGCCCACCTTTCTCAACAACTCTTCGCCCAACGCTATCGCCTGCTCCTTTGGCATCTTACGCACCAGCAGAGGTGCTTCGATGATGTTCTGTAAAGCCGTCATGTGGGGGAACAGGTTAAAGTGCTGGAAGACCATGCCCAGGTCGCGGCGAATAGGGATGAGTTGCTTGTTCGAGGCATACGGATTGAGTCGCTGGCCATGAATATAAATCTCGCCGCTCGTGGCCTTTTCCAGACCGTTGAGACAGCGAATCAGCGTGCTTTTGCCGGAGCCGCTCGGCCCGATCAGCGCGACTACCTCACGCTTGTGTACCTCAAAATCGATATCCTTGAGGACGTGCTTATCGCCAAAATACTTATTCAGCTTGACGGTGCGAATAATTATTTCGTCCTCAACGGTGTTGGAAAATGGCGCGAGCTGGCTTTCGGTGGTGGGAGTTGTCGCCTGATTTCTGCTCTCCTCGGAGTTCATAGGGTCACTCCTTCATAATTCGGCCTTCGTAAAAAATAAATCGTTTTCCTACGACATTCGCAGGTTTCAGCATTAACATGCTGCGACATAGCACACGGCAAAGGGAACAACCACGAGCGAAACGTAACCCGTATTGAAAGTAAGTATATGCATCTGTTAATAGACTGTCAAGCAAAAAACAACGTTAGTTTCAGGGCGAATGGAACAGGGCGAGCGCCAGGGTCGCCCTGTTCCACCTGCCTGGACGAATCGTGCTATACTTTAGCGAGAAAGTTACATGACAAAGGTGAGACATGCCATTTTTCACTGCACCCCATACCATAATGTACTACGATATTCTGCCGGTAAATATCACCCCGGTTGCTTCCTCACCCGCGATCCTGCTGGTGCATGGCTTCGCCAGTACGGCAGAGAACGACTTCGCGCCCCATATGCCGCTGCTGCGTCAGCGCTACACGCTCATCGCACCACATCTGCACGGCTATGGGCGTTCATCGCCGCGCGACTCCTATCCAAGCAGCTATTACCGCGATGACGTGGCCGATCTCATCGCCTTACTCGATGCTCTCCAACTGCCAGCTGTCTATGTGCTTGGCTTCAGCGATGGCGCAATTGTCAGCCTCTTACTGGCCGCGCTACACCCACAGCGCGTGAAAGCGCTGGCCGTGCTGGGCGCGCAGGCCACCGTCAGCGCGCAAGATGTGGCCGCTATCCGCCACTGGTTGCTGGAAACCCCCATGTCGCCGCAATGGCAGGCAGAGCTGGCCCGTTTGCATGGTGAGCCTTACTGGCGTCGCCTACCCGCCATGTACGTGCAAGGACAGGAAGCGCTGGTTGCCAGTGGCGGCGTACTGATTACCGATGAGGAACTGGCCCGCATCACCTGCCCGACACTCATCATGCACGGTACACGCGACCGCATTGTACCGGTGACTTATGCTTATGCCCTTCATGAACGCATCGCAGGCTCATACCTGCACCTCTTCGAGACGGGTCATCCGGCACATCTTCGCTTCGCGCAAACATTTACCGAGATAGTATTACAATTTTTTCATAACCCAACAGTACCAATTGTAAATACCGACCAGCCCTGAGCGTGTTACCAGAAAACAGATTCTTGTAGTCAGGAGTTGCAGGCATGACCACTGATAGGATTGCTATCGTCATACCCGCGTTAAATGAAGAGGCCGCTTTGCGGTCGCTACTTGCCGAAATTCCCCCACAGCATGCCGAATGGGTGATCGTGGTCGATAACGGCAGCACCGACAACACAGCAGATGTGGCGCGCACTGCCGGTGCCATTGTCGCCAGCGAGCCAACTCGTGGCTATGGGCGCGCGTGCTTGAAAGGACTACGCACGGCGCAGGAACTCGGCGCAACCATCGTGGCCTATATGGACGGCGATGGTAGCGACGATCCCGCCGACCTGGAGATGATGCTAATGCCGGTGCTGGAAGGGCAAGCCGACTTCGTGATTGGTTCGCGCGTTGGCCCACGTGCCGAACGCGGGGCTATTCCGCCGCAAGCGCGCCTGGGCAACTGGCTGGTCAGTCGCATGATTCACCTGCTCTATGGCGTTCCCATCCACGATATCGGCTCATTTCGCGTCATTCGCTGCGCCATGCTAGATGCCCTGAATATGCGTGAGATGACCTTCGGCTGGCCCGTCGAGATGCTGGTCAAGGCCGCACGCGCGCACTACCGTATCCTCGAATACCCCATTCACTATCGTCATCGCAGTCACGGTCGCTCGAAGGTAGCCGGAACCTTCGTCGGCAGCGTCAAAGCAGCGTATTACATGGTGAGTACAACCCTGCGTTACGCAGGAGCAAGGAGAGTCCATATCTAAGATGTCCAACATATGCGAGAGACATGAGGCACACAAAGTACACCACACACACGATACCGCGCTCGTGATTATGGCCCGCTATCCCGCACCGGGACAGACCAAAACACGCCTGGGACGCATTATCGGTAATAGAGAGGCTGCCAACCTCTATCAAGCGTTTCTCATCGACCTGGCGCAACGCTTCGCGCCCTTACCGGACTATACACTCTGCTGGGCCTACACGCCCGCCGCTGTAGATTATCAGGCATACATGCAGCAGCTTGTACCGTCGTTCGCGTCATCCATGCGCTATTTTCCACAAACAGGCGAAGATTTCAACACACGCTTGCTCAATGCCTTTCGGTGGACACACGCGCACGGCTATCAGCGCACCATTCTGATCGGCTCCGACTCCCCTCATATCACTATCGACACGATTGTACAGGCTAACAAAGTTCTAGACAGTGCCGACGTAGTGCTTGGCCCCGCCGAGGATGGCGGCTACTATCTCATCGCCATGCATCAACCATACGATGTCTTTAGCGGCATCCCGATGAGTACCTCAATCGTTTTAGAAATGACACTTGAATCCGCGCGGCGACAACACCTGACTGTGCGCCAGCTAGACATCCTGTTCGATATCGACGAAGTAACCGACCTGCAACGCCTGGCGCTCCTGCTGATCGATAATAGCGCGCTGGCCCCGGCCACTGCTGCGCATTTAGCAACCATAAGGATTTTCTGATGACAACAACTTCAATCTCTTCTGTGGCATCTACATCAACCGCTCGCTTGCCGTTGCCACGTTCTATTTATATCGAGCCAACCAGCCGTTGTAACGAGTTTTGTCAGCAGTGCCCACGCACACTGCTCTCACGTGAAGAGGATCGGGACCTGACCTTCGACGAATTTCGCTACATCGTCGATCAGTTTCCTGTCCTTGAGCGCGTGGTGCTGCACGGCCTGGGCGAACCGCTGCTCAACAAAGACGTGCCGCGCATGGTACGTTACCTCAAGGAACGCGGCACCTACGTCCTCTTCAACTCCAACGGCATCGCGCTGAGCGAGAAAACCGGGCAGGCGCTGATCGATGCCGGTCTGGACGAGTATCGTCTCTCAATGGACGGTGCCTCACGCGAGATATATGCCCGTGTACGTGGCGTCGATGCCTTCGACAAAATCTGGCGCAATGTGCGGGCCTTTATCGATTTGCAAAAAGCGCAACATGCCGACAAACCCACCATCTCGCTCTGGTTCACCGCCATGCGCGAGAATCTGCCCGAACTGCCCGCCGTCATCAACCTGGCTGCCGAAGCTGGCATCAAAGAGGTTCACATGCAACGTCTGGTCTACTTCGAGCAGGGCCTGGCTCAATCCAGGCAATCACTCTTCCGCCGTGCATCTGCTGAGGAGCTGGCCCTGGTGCGCCGTTGCGAGCAGATGTGTCAGGAGCATGGCATCACGTTCAGCGCCGCTGGTTCGGCCACACCGCTGGAGAGCCTGATACGCGACTTTGGCGAACGCCCCTGGTCCGGTTGCCGCCGCCCCTATATGTTGACCTATATCACATCCAGCGGCAACGTCCTCTCCTGCTGCTTCGCCCCCTTTGGCCACCGCAGCGCCAGAGAGTACCACGAGGAGCGCGTGCTGGGCAACATTTTTAAAGAAACTATTGAGGAGATATGGAACGGCCCACGCTATCAAGCGTTTCGCCGTGCCTTCGAGAGCGACCACCCGGCCCGCCACTGCTCCCAATGCGGCCTGAACTGGAGCTATTAAATAAGCGGGCAGGGCGATGCCTTGCCCGCACACTGTATATATACCCTTAATGCCGCTAAGAGAGAAAAGAATAATGACGAGAGATTCAGAAGATAGATATGCTGATACGAAACTTTTACCAACAGAGATCAGCGTCCTCAAGGAGCTAAAGGCTTTACTTAAAGGGGCTGAAGCTTTAACAGCAGATAGCAGTATCCCTGTTAAATTCATGCGTGAGTTTACAGAAGATACCAGTCCGATAGCTTGCTATATCAATAATAACCGCATCGTTGCCTTAACGTTACGATATTGCGCTCTACCGTCGTTGCCTACATCGCTTGCTCAGCTCACAGGTTTGCAGAAGTTAGATATTACTGGCAATCAACTCATATCGCTGCCAGAATCGATTGGCAATCTCCATGACCTGCGCGAACTCTATGCCGACGCCAACCAGCTAACGAGTCTGCCGTCATCGCTCAGCAACTTACGGCGACTCAGGGCCATCCATGCCGATGCCAACCATCTGACCTCTTTTCCCACTCAGTTATGCCAGCTTCCACGGCTTGAAACCTTGCGCTTGTATAATAATCAGCTAACGGTACTACCTGAAAGTATCGCTCAACTGACAGAACTAAAAGACTTCAGCGCGGGTCACAATCGGCTTACGGTATTGCCTGAATCGTTGTGGCAACTGAGCAATCTGCGCACACTCAACATCGCGGAAAATCAGCTTACCACGCTCTCCGAAGGAATTGGCAAGCTGACACAACTACGCATGCTGGACGTGGCCCATAACGCCCTGACCACACTGCCCGCTGCGCTCGGCGAACTGAGCAATCTCACGTCTTTCCTCTACCTGAGCAACAACCAGTTGAACGACCTTCCCGACTCACTCTTTGAACGCCTGCCTCACCTGACCTACCTCAACATCACCGATAATCGCCTGACCACACTGCCCGCGAACATTGGCAAGCTCGCCAGCCTCAAAGAGTTGCGCCTGTACAACAATGCCCTGACAACACTGCCTGATTCAATTGGCAACCTGACTCATCTGCAAGAGCTACACCTGATGAATAACCGGCTCACAAGCCTACCTGAATCATCAGGCAATCTCACTCATCTAACACATCTCGACTTGCGCAACAATCGTTTGAGCGTGCTTCCTCCTTCACTCAGCAACCTGAGCAGGCTCCGATACCTGGATTTGCGAGCCAACCGCTTCGCCGTGCTTCCGAGCAGCATTGGCAACCTTCCAAATCTTGAAAAACTGGATTTGCGCTGGAATAAGCTCTCCGCTATCCCACGCTGGTTCGAGAAGCTAGAAGAGCGGGGATGCGCCATCTTGATGTAGATGGGTAGCCATTTTAGTTACTTCTTTGGAGATATGGCCTATCACTCCTCATCCAGAGAGAAACAGATTAAAATAGTGTTTCCTGCCTATTTGCCTGAAAGTTTTCCTTGAGCCGCTTCTGCTTACGTCGCCGTTCCTCAACCATCTTGCGGATAGATGGAGCCGAGGGAAGCTTTTCGGGCATCGGGCGCTTTACCGCCTCAATAGTTTTCCTGACTTCGGCACCAACAAAATAGTGTGTCTCAGAAGCAGCATCCAGGTCTGACACCGGCTCCTGCCTCAGCTTGCCTTCAGTCAGCACATTTTTGAAGTCGATTGCTGAATGCTCTTCACGAGTGATATTGTCCAGGTAATCTTCTTTCTCCGGGATACTTTTGAGTTGCTTCAACTCCTCAACGGTATGGTGAGGCAGGCCCAGATAGCCAGCATCGACGAAGATACCAAACGTCTGACTGTTGACACCAGACTGGTAGGCAACCTCGGCCAGTTGCTTATAGCTTTCGCTCACCTTCATGCGCATCGCCAGCCGCTTCTCCTGCTCTTCTCTCAGTCGATGCATTTCATTGGCCCTGGTCGAGACAGCGAAATACACCTGTGCGGCGGCAATCTCCGGCTTACGTGGATCACCATTCATAGCGATCAGGTAGCAGGCTAGCCGCGAGAGATGATAATCGTTCACTTTCTGTACTGCACCCTTGCCACCAACTATCGGTTTACTGGCGTCAGTAAAGTGATCGTCAGCGCGATTCCCTGTTTCTTCACATGCCGACATGGCTCTTTTGACCGCCGCTTCAAAATTCTGCCACTTGCGCCCATAGCCCAGGAGCGGCATTAGATCATGTGCGCTCCAATACTCGATGCCATAGACATTTTCCCGTTTGATCGAATCAAAATCTGGTTGCTGGCCTTTTTCCATCTGCTGAAATCCCCCATCTCATCGAACCAACCATGGTACCATCCCGTAGGGGCGTGATTTATCACGCCCTATGCCCGGTTCGACCATCCCGTAGGGGCGTGATTTATCACGCCCTGTGCCCGATTCGACCATCCCGTAGGGGCGTGCTTCATCACGCCCTGTGCCCGATTCGACCATCCCGTAGGGGCGTGCTTCATCACGCCCTGTGCCCGATTCGACCATCCCGTAGGGGCGTGCTTCATCACGCCCTGTGCCCGGTTCGACCATCCCGTAGGGCGTGCTTCATCA
>Ga0078972_1010730_pt1 | contig 16872 bp, 13 predicted proteins | sample YelNatPaOPGAMG01_FD_67568 | JGI IMG/M metagenome (GOLD analysis project Ga0078972, IMG submission 67568) | Hot spring thermophilic microbial communities from Obsidian Pool, Yellowstone National Park, USA - OP-RAMG-01 (SPADES assembly) (version 2) | ecosystem: Environmental > Aquatic > Thermal...
CGTCACCACGATAACGGCGGCCAGCAGGGCACTGGCCAGCCTGGATACCCGCTGGATTCCCATGGTCCGTTCCCGCCTTCGTGGCGTCCATTGTACCGAATCGTCCGCGGGTGTCAATCGCCCCGCCGCACCCTGCCTGCGGGCAGGCCCGGTGGGGGCCATTTGGGGGGGTTGGCAGCCCGGCGGTAACCCAGGCGATGACAGGTCTTGGATGCGCCCTGAAGGCGCGGGGGCCCATGTGGCCTCACGTAATAATCTTACTTTGGAGGCTTCGTTGCCTCAAATAAGAATCTAACTTTGCGGCCTCGCTGCCCGACTTGACAATTCCCTGTGCCGCCACAGTTCTTCCTGGAGCGTCTCGATCTGGCGTAGGAGCGCCGCCGGGTTCAAGCCGAAGTACTGGTCGCGCAGCCGGCGCTTGGCGTCTTCGCTGACGGTTTCGGACTCCAGCGCGCGCTGGTAGGGCGTCTTGGCGATATCATAGCGTTTCCGGACTTGGGCGCCAACTCGCTCCTTGGCGACGAGCTTCTGCACCGGCTGGAAGAAGTTGACGTAGAGCCGGAGGGCCTGGTAGAGGGCTTCCAGCTTACGCAGGGCTGTTGTGCCTTCATAGCGGTCGTAGCCCACGAATTGCCGGACCACCGACCAGTTCTTCTGCTCGACGTGGGCCTGATCGTTCTTGCGGTACTCCCGCGAGCGGGTGAAGGTGATGCCCTCCTGGTCGCAGTAGCGCAGCAGGTTCGCGTTGATGAACTCGGAACCGTTGTCCGAGTCGATGCCCAGGAGCGGGAAAGGGAAGCGTTGCCGGGCAGCCGCAATGGCCTTGCTGACTTGGCGCTGGCTCTTGTTGAGGAGCGCCAAGCACTCGGTCCAGCCTGTGGCGATATCCGTCATATCCAGGGTGTTCAGGTACTGTCCATCGGCGCTCTGGCCGCAGTGGGCGACGAGATCCACCTCGACAAAGCCGGGGCGGGCGTCGTCCCAGTCGGCGAAGGTGCGCACCGGGATGCTTTCCTTGAGCAGCGAGCCCGGCTTGGTAGTAGCAAGGCCGCGACCCCGAGGACCTCTCCGATGGGGCCGCAGCAGGCGATCCGCCGTGGAGATGCTCATGCTGAGTAGCAGGGCCCGCGTCTCAGGGTCTAGCCGCAGCTCGCCATGCCGCTCCAAGGCCTCGACGAACTCCTTCAGACATGGCACCAGGCGTTTGGCGGCGATGCAGTTGGCAACCTTCCACACGTCGAGTAAGGCGAACTCGACCTTGGCATTGTAGCGGCGCCGCCTACGACGCTTCTGCCGGCGACGTTCGGCGGGCGGGTGATGGAGGAGATGGATAGCGTACTTGCGATGGTAGCCGGTGCTGGCTACGAACTCGTCCAGGATCCGCTCCTTCTCTCTGCCCGTTGCCTTGGCGTAACGCAGGATCACTGCGGCCAGCAACTCGCGTTTGCTCTGAACGGTCATCATGCCTCTCTTCCTCCGGCTGCCTATCGCCTACGCAGCCGGTAAGATTATTACATGAGGCAACGAATGACCCAAAGGTTAGATTCTTATCTGACGCCACGAAGCGCCCAAAGTAAGATTCTAGATGAGGCAACGCGCGGGGTTGTGGAGAGTCGGCAAGGGAGATATAATGCGCAGTCGAGGGCGGCGCGTGTGCGCCGGAGCAGGTGTGCGGTGAGGCTGGAGGAGCCTTGGGCATGGGCAAGGTTCTGGGTGCGTCGCTGGCTGGGCTGGTTCTCCTGGCTGTGGCCGGCGGATGCCGGCTGGCGGGCGGCCCCGGGCCGGGCAGGCCATCCCGCGCAGAGAGCATGACCATCGTGGTCATCGGCAAATCGGTGCATCCCTACTGGTCGAACGTGGAAAAGGGGGTCACTGCTGCGGGGAGGGACCTGGGCGTGAGGACGGTGTTCTTCGTTCCGCCGAAGGAGGATGTGGCCGCCCAAATCCAGACCATGGAGACCTACATCGCCCAAGGCGTGACGGGCATTGCCATCGCCCCTTCGGACCCGCAGGCGCTGGAGCCGGTGATGCGCGAGGCGGCTCGCGCGGGCATCCTGGTCACCACGCTGGATACCCCTCCCGCCGAGCACAGTGTGGCCCTGGTCTACATCGGCACCGACAACCTGCGAGCGGGCCGCATAGCCGGCGAGACGATGGCCAGACTCCTGCCATACGGCGGCAAGGTGGCCATCGGCCGCGGCTCGGATACGGCGCTGAACGCGCTGCAACGCACCGAAGGCTTCTTGCAGGGGATCGCGGGCACCGGCATCGTGGCGCTCGAGCCCGTGAACGATCAGGAGGACCCGGCCACAGCGCTGCAACTGGCGTTCTCGGTCATGACCGCGCACCCCGACCTGGCGGGCGCCTTTGGCGTGTACGCTACCAACGGCCCCATCTGGGCCACGGCGGTGAGAGAGGTCAATGCGGTCGGCAGGATCAAGCTGGTCTGCTTCGACGCGACCAGCGACACCATCAACGCCGTCAAGGAGGGCGTGATCGATGCCACGGTGGCCCAGCGCGAGTACGACATGGGCTACGAGTCGGTGGAGATCATCAAGCGCATGGCCGAGGAGGGCGTGGGGCCGGCGTTGCGCGAGATGGGGGCCACGAACGGCGTGATCGATACCGGGGTCGACGTGGTCACGCCGGCCACGCTCAAGGCCTATGAGGCCTCGCTCGATGCCCGAGGCATCCCCCACGATTGGAGCACGGCGGGCTGGCAGCCACCCAGCCCTTGAGGCTGGGCGGCGAGGACGCCAACAGGGATGGACAGGATACACAGGATGGTGGTGCTCTATGCCTGGTCGGCCCTGACCCGGGACGGGGTTTTGGCGGGTTGCGGCCGGCCCGTCTGCCCGCAACCCGCCAAAACCCCCTAAAGGGTTCCGCTTCGGTCACGTGCGAAGCGTGATGCCCGGCTGGCATGTACGGCCCGATGGGCAAGTAGGGTTGCAGTATTAGGCACTTAGCCCTGGCCCCCTTCGCTGCCCCCTTCAGCTGGCGGCTCGATCAGGCCGTTGCCGGCCAGGGCGCGCTGCTGCATGATGCTGGTGATCTGGCGCACCGTCTCGAGGAACTCGACGGGGATGACCCACTTCGACTGCGGGTCTTGCGCCAGACGCTCGATGGCCTCGATCCACTTGAGGGCCACAAAGTCGACGGTGGGCATGCCCTCGCGGATGGCTGCGGCCTGCATCTTGATCTTGGCCAGCTCGGCCTCGAAGCGGCGGATCGCTACTTCCTTCTCGCTCTGGGCGTCGATGGCCGCAATCTCGGCACGCTTGCGCGCCTTGCGGATGGCGAAAGCGCTGTCGAGGGCGGCCGAGTCGACGTGGATGACCTGTACCGAGCAGCGGGTGATGGTGACCCCCCAACGGCGGGTCTGCTGGTCGAGCAGGTAGCGCACCTTGGCGTTGAGGCGCGAGCGCGGCCGGGCGATGGCGGTGTCGCCCTCGGCGGTGATGCCGATGAACTCGTCGCGCCAGCCGGTCTCGCCCAACACGTCGCGCAGGGTGGCTTCGGCCTGGTGCTTGGTGGCCTCCTTCCAATCGTCGACCTCGTAGGCCGCCTTGTACACGGCTGCCTCATCGGCGATCTCGCGCCCGTCGGCCTCGCGGCGCAGGATGCGGTAGCGGATCAACATGCGCAGCTTGGGGGTGGCGGAGCTGCCCACCAGCACCTCGTCGGCAGTGAACTGGTACTGCTGCTCGCTGGTCTCGATGGTCTTGCGCACGCGGTCGAAGGGGTCGAGGAGCAGCGACGAGCCGGGGTAAAGGACGCGGCTGAAGGCCCCCAGGCGCTCGACCACCTTCACGGTGCCTTCCTGCACGATGACGGTGTTGGCCCGGAAGAAGGAGATGGTGATGAACACCGAGGCCGGGCCGATGATCAGCGCGCCGATCAGGCCCAGCACGCCGAAGGTGAGGAAGGTGTAGAGGATGGCCGTCGACACCAGCACCATCAGCAGGATGATGGCCACGAAGAGCAGCCTGTTCACCATGTCAAAGTTGCGCATGCCGGTCTCCTCCTGTTCTTCCATAGCGATTGGGTACGTTGACACCAGGGTGAGTAACCGGGGCACCGGGCATTGACTTTTCGGTGAACCTGTGCCAGACTCTGGGGGGCGCGCCTGGGCTGCCCCGCAGGGCCGTCGGAGCATTATAACACAATCTTGAAAAGAAGGAAACGAAAACCTGGCCGGGGGTGTATCCCAAAATCGTCGGTGAATCTGCTGGCCACCGTCGCCGTGGGAGTCATTCTGAGCGGCAGTGACGGCCAGGCAGCATTGGGGCGCCAGTTCCAGCGAAGAATCCTTGCTTGCCGTGGCGCCAAACCACTCCAAGCGTGCCGCCACGGCCAGCAAGGACTCTCCGCTCGCTTGGCGCCGGGCTGAAGGCTGGCCGCAGGAGCCGCTCAGAGTGACAAGTGGGCCTCGCGCCGCGCCGAGCGGCTGCGCCTCCTCCGCCGGCCACAGTTTACGCCGACGATTCTGGGGTATACCGCTGGCCGGCGGGCAGAGGTCAACGCATATCCAAGATGCGTCGTCGCCTGGGTTGTAGCCGGGCGGCAGCCCAGCGTGAAGCCCGGTTGCCAGGGTAGCGCTTCCGACAGGCTGCTGGCTGCGGACCTGCTGGCACCTCTTGGCTACACGCCAGGGGGCCGGGCGCTGCAGGGCCTGGTGGCCGTCAGCCTGCACCCCGGCGGCGAATGGCGCACGGGCCAGGCCTTTCCGGATCGGCTCGGGGCTGTGCCGCTTTGCAGGAGGGGCCGCATTGGGTTGCGAGCCTTCTGCGCCGCGGTGTCCGGCACCGCAACCATGGGTACCCGTTGGGAAGGGGCACTGTGACCACCTCGCCTGACATCCTCACCCAGACGCTGCGCGAGCGTTTCCACCTGGCGCGCTTCCGGCGCGGGCAGTTGGAGGCGGTGCAGCGCGTGCTCGACGGCCAACACACCCTCCTGGTCATGCCCACGGGCTCGGGCAAATCCCTCTGCTACCAGTTGCCGGCCGCCCTGGATCGTACGGGCACCGTGCTGGTGGTGTCGCCACTGATTGCGCTGATGCAGGATCAGGTGCGCGCTCTCGAGCGGCTGGGCATTGCTGCCGCGGCGCTGCACAGCCTGCAGGGGCGCGAGGAGCAGGAGCGCATCCTGAGCGGGGTGGCCGAGGGCGCATACCGGCTGGTGTACGTGGCGCCCGAGCGCCTGCGCAGCGCCGCCTTTGTTGAGGCGCTGCCGGCGGGGCGGGTGCGGCTGCTGGCTGTCGACGAGGCCCACTGCATCTCTCAGTGGGGGCACGACTTTCGCCCGAGCTACTTGGAGATCCACAAGGCGTGGGAGGCGCTGGGCCGGCCCACCATCCTGGCGACCACGGCCACCGCCACGCCCCTGGTGCAGGAGGATATCCTGCGCCAGCTCCACGTGCCCGATGCGGCGCGGGTGGTGACGGGGTTCAACCGGCCGAACCTCTTCTTCGAGGTGGCGCACGCGGCCGATGAGGAGGCCAAGGTCGATTGCCTGCTGGGCGCCCTGCCCAGGGAGGGGGGCACGGCCATCGTCTACGTGGGCACCAAGCGGGCGGCCGAGGAGCTGGCCGACCTGATCGGCGAGGTGACAGGGCTGGCGACGGCCTATTACCATGGGGGCCTGGAGCCCGAGGAGCGCCGCCGGGTGCAGGCCCGATTCGTACAGAACCGCGTGCAGGTGCTGGTGGCGACCAACGCGTTTGGCATGGGGGTCGACAAGGCCAACGTGCGCGCGGTGATTCACTGGGATATCCCGGGCACCCCCGAGGCCTACTACCAGGAGGCCGGCCGCGCAGGGCGCGATGGCCGCCCGGCGCGCTGCCTGCTCATCTACAGCCCGGCCGACCGGGCGCTGCAGGAGTGGTTCATAGCCAACGATGCCCCCGATGCGCAGGGCCTGTGCCGGCTGCGCGAGGCCCTGGCCGCGAGCCAGAAGGGGGAGGGCGGGCGCCGCGCGGTCGACGAGATGGCGCTGCGCCGGCGCTCGTCGCTCAACGAGGTCAAGCTGCGGGTGGGCATCAGCCTGCTGCAGAGGGCCGGCATCATGGAGGACCAGGGCCGCGACGGGGGGAACCTGCTCTTCACCGTCGATGAGGCCGCCCCCTTCGATCCGCAGGCCATCATGGCCGAGGTCGAGCGGTTCCGCGCCCACAAGCGTGCCCTGCTCGATGAGCTAGTCCGCTACGCCGAGACGGGCGAGTGCCGCCGTCGCGCCATCCTGCAGTACTTTGGCGACCCCGACACCACCGTGGTTGAGCCCTGCTGCGACAACTGCGAGGCGGCGCGCCGCTGGGGCAGGGCGAAACAGCCCTCCCAGGAGAGTGCGTAAGTTCTGTAGCCCCCACGGGCCCGCAGCGGTGCCCCTGGCCGAGCCGCCGGGCCTGGGGCCGATGGTCGTCCCCTTTCGACTCCCCGAGCCCGCCCTATGGGCAGCCACCCACGTATCCGGCGCCCCATCGCGCGCCGCTCTACGCTTGCAGAGTCGAATGCGCAGAATGCACCCCCCGCGCTTCGGGCGTGGCAGCCCGGCGACCGGATCCGGCCCGCGCACGCCTGCGTGTTCACACTCGAGCTCGTAGGCGCTCAGGGAACGAGGAACAGCATGCAGGGGATGACGGCGCCTGATCCTGACGCTTGGGTGTATCCCGGTTTCGTAGCGAGCGCGCTCGACACGGGCTTTGGGGTGGGGGCGCGCGGCAGCGTGGGCCCTTGCCCGGCCTTCGCGGCCAGGGGCGGTGGGAGGCGCAAAAAAGCGGCGGCCGAGGGCCGGTAGGGGAGTGGTTGCGGGTAGGGGAGGGGAGGGCGGCGTGCGGCGGGCCGTGCGAGGGGGCAGGGGGATGCACGGTGTACACTGTGCGGCGGCTCCAGCGCGCCGGCGGGGCGACTCGGCGGCATGGGCTGCCTGCAGCGGGCGGGGCGCAGCGCTTTGACGCACCGGCCGAGGCGCACGCTGCGTCGCGGGCGTGCCACGAGCGTCGCGGCGCAGCGTGCGAGGCGCGCATCGGCGGCGCTGAGGGGGCCACGCGGCGCGTGCGACGGTGCAGGGAGCAGGCGCGCTTGCGCAGGCGCTGCGGCGCCGTTGCGCAGGCGGCAGGGTGGCCAGAAACGCGGGCCGTGGCCCAGATTATGGCTGGAGCGCGGCCCGCGCGGCTTGCAAAGGCCCTTTGGATCGCCGGAAGGGGGCTCAGGCAAGACATAAAGAAGGTAAAAGTAGGGTGAATCCTGCAAAATGAATGCAACCGGACGATAAAATCCTGCATACATAACGGGGTGAACAGGGCGCAAGGCCTCTGGATGGCGGGGGAAGGGGCGGTCAGAGGCGCTGGGGAGGGGCCTGGGATGGCAAAAGAGGCCCCCAAAGGCCACCAGACGGTAATCGGTGCTATACATAAGCGCGCGAAACCGAGGCGCGTGGCCCCGTGCCGGCGGCCGCCACCGGGGTAGGGGCGGGGCGTTGCCTCGCCCGCATCCCACCCCGGCCGCCGCGACGCGTCCGGGGGCGAGGCGCCGCCTCGCCCCTACGACAGGTGGGCCAGAATCTGGCGGGCGTGCTCCACGTCGTGGCCGGTGATGCTGAGCCAGTGGTAGAGGGTGGGGGGCACGGCGCCGGGATAGGGCCGGGCCAGCGCATCGTCGGGCAGGGCCTCGAGCGCGGCGATGGCCTGGCTGCAGGCGGCATCGTAGGCGGCCCACACCTCGGGCCAGGGCTCGCCGCGGCGGCGGGCAGCGTGGTCGGCGTTCCAGGCGTCGATCGCCTCGTCGGTCTGGGGCAGGGCGGGCAGCGTGCCCGTCTCTGCTGCGCGCATCGCTGCCTCGGCCATGGTGCCGGTCCAGTCGGCCAGGTGGCCGATGACGTCCTTGGCGGTCCAGGTGCCGCAGAGGGGCGCCGTGTCGCGGTCGGCGGCGGCCATACGGCCGGTGAGGCGCGCGAGCGCCCGGCGGGCGTAGCGGATGGCGTGGACGGCCAGGGCGCGGGGGCCGGGTGGCCAGCCGGGTTTGGCCTGGTTACGCCAGGCCTCGATGCCGGCGGTGTGCTCCGCCTCGTGCTCGGCCTCCATGCGCACCCAAGCCTCGGCGCTCATCTCAGCCCAGGGCGCGCGGTGGGGCCGGGCCAGCTCGGCGGCGGGCAGGGGGTCGAGCTGGGCGGTGATGCGCTCCAGCGACTGCTCCAGCTCGGCGAGCAAGGCGCTCAGGGGCAGGCCCCGGCGCTCGGCCACGAGCCGGTCGTTGTAGGCGTCGACTTGAAGCACGTCGGGGATCTCCATGCCGCGGCCAGCGAGCAGGGTGGGCAGGCTGGCGGCGCAGCGCGCTTCCCAACCGGCGATGTGGGCGAGGACGTCATGGGCCGTCCACCTGCCGCAGAGGGGGCGGGTGGCGAGCGTCGCCTCGTCGAGGCTGAGCAGGGCGGCATAGAGGCCGGCGCGCTCGAGAGTCAGGCGGTCGAGGGCGAGGTGGGGGTCCATGGGCGCTCCTCCTTGAATACAGAACAGCAGTTCTGCATGGTACAGCACATCGATGCATCCGTCAAATGGCGCTTTGCGTTTGCGCGCCCACTTTTGACCCCCCTGCGCCTGCGTGATATACTCGAAATAGAAGGGCCTGCCGCTGTGAGGAGCGTGCAGCCACAGCAGGCCCGGCGGCGGTTGAACCTGTGGACGCTCGAAGGAGAGTGGTACCCATGCCTGAAATGATGCGCGCGATCATCAAGCCTCGCCCCGGCCCCGGCCTCGAGATGACGACCGTCCCCATCCCCCGCATCGGCCCCCGCGAAGTGCTGGTCAAGGTGCGCGCCACATCCATCTGTGGCACCGACGTGCACATCTACAAGTGGGACGCCTGGGCCCAGAGCCGCATCAAGACCCCACGCATTATCGGCCACGAGTTCTGTGGCGATGTGGTGGAGGTGGGCAGCGCCGTGCGCTCGCTCAAGGTGGGCGATTTCGTCTCGGCCGACTCCCATCGCTTCGATGGCACCTGCCCCGTCTGCCGGGCGGGCCAGGCCCATATCTGCGCCAACCTGGAGATCTTTGGCGTCGACGTCGACGGCTGCTTCGCCGAGTATGTGGCCCTGCCCGAGACCTCGGCCTGGGTCAACGCGCCCGACCTGGACCCAGCCGTCGCCTCCATACAGGACCCGTGCGGCAATGCCGTGTATGCGGTGCTCGTCGAGCCGGTGGCGGGCAAGTCGGTCGTCATCTTTGGCGATGGGCCCACGGGCCTCTTCGCCGTGGGCGTGGCCAAGGCGGCCGGAGCCAGCCTGGTGGCCCACGTGGGCAAGTACCCTGCGCGGCTGGCCATTGGCAAGGCCCTGGGTGCCCACATTTCGCTCAACGTCACCGAGCCGGGCACCGATGTGGTCCGTACCTTGCTGGACGCCACCCGAGGGGTCGGAGTCGACGTGGTCGTCGAGATGACCGGCAGCCAGCAGGCCATCGATCAGGGGTTTGCCGCCCTGCGCAAGGGTGGCCGGTTCAGCGCCTTTGGCATTCCCTCGCAGCCCATCACCCTCGACCTCAACGGCCAGGTGATCTTCAAGGGCGCGACCATCTACGGCATCAACGGCCGCCAGTTGTGGCAGAGCTGGTACCAGATGGCGGGGATGTTCCGCTCAGGCGCGCTGGACCCGAGGCCGGTCATCACCCACCGCATCAAGCTCGACGAGTTCCAGCACGGCTTTGACCTCATGACCGCCTCCGACCGCGTGGCGGCCAAGATTGTGATGTATCCGTGATGTGGGATGCGTGTTCCGTCGCTCCTGTGAACCGGGAAACGGAACACGCAGCACGCAACACGGGTCACGCGTCATGCGGTCCGGCACGCATCGGGGGCGGGAAACTCTGTCCGTCAAGGAGTGGAGCCGGTGAGGGTGCATGCCTTTCAGAGGCCCGAAGCACTGCTGCCTGCCCCCGACTTTTGTCTTACCTCAGCCGCGGGCGATACCATCTGCGCGAGCGTCTACCGGCAGCGGCTGAAACAGGTGTTGTGGTTCCCGGCCGGGTCGTCGCCGGCCGACTGGGTGCCCGCGCTGCACGCGTTGGGCGAGCACGCCGAGGAGTACAGCCGCATGGAGGCGGCGGTGCTGGCGCTGGTGCCCGCGAGCGCCGAGGCCATCCGCGGCCTCGACCGCGGGCTGGCCTACCACTACCCGGTGCTGGCCGATGAAGGGGGCCGGGTGCGCCAGGCCTACGAGAGCCTGTTGGGCGGCGACACCGGCACGGGGCACCTGGTGTTCGTGCTCGATGCCTTTCAGACGCCCTATGCGGCCATCATCAATGCCGACCCGGCCGAGCCGGCGCTGTTCGAACAGATCGAACAGTGGCTGTCGTTCATCTCCGTGCAGTGCCCCGAGTGAGGGGTGGCCGAGTGGCCCGTGGGGTCGTGAGGCCGGCGGCGATGCGCGGCGACTGATGGCGTAAGGTGCATGTGGGGCCTGCGCGATGGGGCGCAGGTGGGTTCGGGGCCGCCAGGCCCAGGAGGAAACCGTGTCTGCAGACAAACTTGACTTCATCCGCGACGACGTCGCAGCTTTGAAGGAACAGGGGCTATTCATCAACATCCGCACCATCCAATCGGCCCAGGGGCCGTGGACCATGGTCGACGGCAAGAAGGTGCTCAACCTGTGCACCAACAACTACCTGGGCTTTGCCAACCACCCCAAACTGAAAGAGGCGGCCAAGAGGGCCATCGACACCTACGGGGTGGGGCCGGCGGCGGTGCGGTCGATCGCCGGCACCATGGACCTGCATCTGCAGTTCGAGGAGCGCATGGCCCGCTTCAAGGGCGTGGAGGGCGCCGTGTCCTTCCAGTCGGGCTTTTGCGCCAACCTGGCCGTGATCCCGGCGCTGGTGGAGAAGGAAGACGGCATCTTTTCCGACGAGCTGAACCACGCCTCGATCATCGACGGCTGCCGGCTCTCGCGCGCCACCATCGAGCGCTTCGCGCACTGCGACCCCGACGACCTGGAGCGGGTGCTCAAGGAGAAGCGCGGGAACTATCGCCGCGCCATCGTAATCACCGACGGCGTCTTTTCCATGGACGGCGATGTGGCGCCGCTCGACAAGGAGTACGAGATTGCCGAGCGCTACAACGCCATCTTTATGGTCGATGACGCCCACGGCGAAGGCGTGCTGGGCCGGGGCGGCCGCGGCATCGTGGACCACTTTGGCCTGCACGGCAAGGTTGATGTGGAGGTGGGCACCCTCTCCAAGGCCTTTGGCGTCATGGGCGGGGTGGTGGCCGGCAAGAAGCTCATCACCGACTACCTGCGACAGAAGGCGCGGCCCTTCCTCTTCTCCAGCGCGGCCACGCCCGCCGATGTGGCGGCCTGCATCGCCGCCATCGACGTCCTGGAGGAGTCGACGGCCCTGGTCGACAAGCTGTGGGAGAACACGCGCACCTTCAAGGCCGAGATGCAGCGCATGGGCTTCGACACCGGCAAGAGCGTGACCCCCATCACCCCGGTGATGCTGGGCGAGGCGCCGCTGGCCAAAGAGTTCTCGCGCCAGCTCTTCGAGGAGGGCGTCTTTGCCATGGCCCTGGGCTACCCCACCGTGCCGCGCGGCAAGGCACGCATCCGCGTCATGATGTCGGCCGGCCTCGAGAGGAGCGACCTGGAGTTCGGGCTGGAGGCCTTCCGGCGCGTGGGCAAGCGGCTGGGCGTGATCTAGGCCGCAGGGAGAGCGCCTTGGACCTGCGTCACAGGCCGCGTTACCACCTGGCCTCGCTGGCGAACTTTATGAACGACCCGACCGGCCTTTTGCACTGGAAGGGCCACTACCACCTGCTCTACCAGCACAATCCGCATGGGGCGGTGTCGGCGTACAAGCACAAGGGCCACGCGGTGAGCGATGACCTGGTGCACTGGGTGCACCTGCCCGTGGCCCTGGCCCCCACACCGGGCGGCCCCGATCAGGAGCACTGCGCCACAGGCTGCCTGGTTGAGGATGCCGGGGTGCCGACGCTGGTGTACAGCGCCTTTGCCAGCCTGGACCCGCTGCAGGAATCGGTCTGCCTGGCGCGCAGCTACGACGACCTGCTGACCTGGCAGAAGGATGCGCGGAACCCGGTGCTGGCCGGCCCGCCGGCCGGGCTCGATCTGACCGGGTTCCGCGACCCGTGCGTGTGGAAGGAAGGGGCGACCTGGTACATGGCCCTGGGCTCGGGCATCCGCGGGCTGGGCGGGGCCGTGCTGCTCTACCGTTCGGCCGATCTGGTGCAATGGGAGTACCTGCAGCCAGCGCTGGTGGGCGACGGGCGCGAGGCGGGTACCATGTGGGAATGCCCCAACCTGTTCGGCCTCGACGGGCGGCATGTGCTCATCGTTTCCAGCCTGCCGGCGCGGCGCTGCCTCTACTTCACGGGCACCTACCGCGACCTCCAGTTCGTGCCCGAGGCCAAGGGCGTGGTCGACTGGGGTGGGTGTTTCTACGCGCCGCAGACCCTGCTGGATGCCCAGGGGCGCCGCATCATGTTCGGTTGGCTGCAGGAGGCGCGCGGCGCCGAGGCTCAGGAGCGGGCGGGCTGGTCGGGCATGATGTCTCTGCCCCAGGTCCTCTCGCTGGAGCCGGGCGGCGAGCTGGTGGCCCGGCCGGCGCCTGAGGTGGAGGCCCTGCGTGGGGCACACCTGGGCTTCGGCAGCGTGGCCCTGGGCGAGGGGCTGTGGGAGCTGCCTGGGGTGCGGGGCGAGGCGCTGGAGATTGTGGCCCGTTTCGACCCTGGCAGCGCGGCGGAGCTTGGGCTGCGGCTGCGCAGGTCGCCAGGGGGCGAGGAGGAGACAGTCATCGGCTTCTCGCGCCAGAGCGGCACGCTGGCAGTGGACCGGCGGCGCTCGAGCCTGGGCCCCAGCGTGGCGCTGGATGTGCGCGAGATGCCCCTGACCCTGCGGCCGGGCGAGCCGCTCGAGCTGCGCATCTTCCTGGACGGGTCGGCGCTGGAGATGTACGTGAACCGCCGGCACTACTGGGCTGCCCGCATCTACCCCTCGCGCGACGATGCGTTGGGGGTGGCGGCCTATGCGGCCGGCGGCACGGCCCGCCTGTTGGCTCTGGACGTGTGGGAAATGGAGTCGATCTGGCGGCCTTTCGTGGCATAGCCGCCGGGCCTGGCAGCCCCGAGGATGCCTGGCGCCGGCGCCTGCGCGCAGGGCACGCGCAGGGGCCGCAGGCGCTGCGGGCGCCCCGCTGTGGCTGAGCGGCGGAATCCCGTCGATGCTGCCGCTGTGCATGCCTTCGGCACACCGCCCGCGGCGGGGGTACGAAACAGCATACTATAGAGGATAGGTCAAGATACATCCTGTGCATTTGCGACACAACCCGAAACATCCCTGTCCCGCGACGGCTCTGAAGAGGGATGCACAGGATGGACGGGATGAAGGCGCCGTGTACCTGTTCAGACTCACGCTCGGAACCCTCGGGGGAACGATCAACAGGGATGGACAGGATACACAGGATGGTGCCGCCCCATCCTGTCCATCCTGTGTATCCCTGTTCTTCCCCGTCGTGCAGGCGCTCGGCGCCCGAGTCGCGGCGGGGGCGCCCAGCTGCTTGGGTTCTCCATACTCGAGTCTGAACAGGTACGGCGCCGTTGCGATTGGACAGAATGGCGAATCTGTTGTATCCTCTACGCTTGCTCTAGAGTTGCCAAGTACTGAGGAGGAGTTTGCGTTGGCCAACACCAAGTCTGCGCTGAAGGCTCTGCGCCAGGCAGAGCGGCGCCGCGTCTATAATCGGAGCATCCGCACGCGCACGCGGACCTTTGTGAAGAAGGCGCGCGTGGCGATGGCGAGCGCGCCGGGGGCGCCGGACAGCGAGGAGGCGCTGCGCCAGGCGATCAGCGCCCTCGACCGGGCGGTCGCCAAGGGCGTGATCCATCGCAACGCAGCGGCGCGCCGCAAGTCGCGGCTGATGCGCCAGTGGAACGCGTTGCGCGCGGGCCAGGGCGCAGCCTGACCCGGGCGGCCTTGCGGTGCCGCGGGGAAGCGAAACCTGCGCCCGCATTCGAGGGAGGCCTCGCCACCCATCGCCCGGCACAGAGCCCGTGTAGCATTGGCCCCCGCGGCCCGCGGCGTGGCGGCGGGTTAGCGCCCGGGCGGCGCAGAGCAACCACGGGCGACCCGAGGCGATAACGGTGGCAGGCGCGATGCTCGCTGCAACCAGGGCGGCTCTGAAGGAAGGGCCGCCCTGGTTTGCGTTGGGCGGCGCCCAACGGGCAGCGCGGAGGGCCCTCGGGACAGAGGTCGGTGGTGCGACGGGCATCAGCAGGGCACAGGGTGCCGGAGACTCTGCCTACAGGTAGAAGAGATGGGACAGCCAGTAGAGGGCGAGGAAAACTAGACCCCAGATCCAGCTCATCGCGTCCTCCTTAAGAGAAGCTGCATGGATGGAGGACCCTCCGCTCGCTTCTTCTTCTAGCATGAACCGTGCCACAAGGCGGGCGCGGGGCCGAGCAGGCTCTAGGGGAGGGCGACCTCGCGCTTGAGTTCGGCCGAGCGGTAGATGGCCTCGATGAGCTCCATCAGTGCCACGCCCTGCTGTGGGGTTGCCTCGGGGCGCCGGCCCTCGCGTACGCACCAGAGAAAGTCGTTGATGGCCGCGGCGTGGCCGTTGCCGGCCTGCAGGGCGTGGGGCGCGCTGTCGACGGGCACACCGGCCAGGTCGCGGTAGACGCGCACGGTGTCGACGGTGCCATAGTTCCGCACGTCCATCTCCACGCCGCCCTCGTCGCCGTAGAGGTGCAGGGAGTACTCGTCGCGGCCGGCGGCGGTGTGCATGGCCCAACTGGTTTCGAGGAGCAGCGTGGCCCCGTTGTCGAGGCGGATGAAGGCACTGGCCAGGTCTTCCACCTCGAACGGCTGGCTGTGGGGGTCGGCGCCGGTGCCGGTGTAGTGGAGGCCGCGGGGCCCAAAGGCGGCGTACGTCGACGCAGTCACCGACACGGGCCGGGGGTGGCCCAAGAGCCACAGGCTGAGGTCCAGCAGGTGCACGCCCAGGTCAATGAGGGGGCCGCCGCCCGACAGAGCTTTGCGGGTGAACCAGTTGCCCTGGCGGCCCGGGATGCCGGCGCAGCGCAGCCAACTGGCCTTGACGTAGTAGATGTGGCCCAACTGGCCCTGGTCGATCAGGCGCTTCACAAAGCGCGTATCGTCGCGGTAGCGGTAGTTGAAGCAGATCATCAGGGTGCGCCCCGTCTCCTCGGCGGCGGCGGCCATGCGCCGGGCGTCGGCGGCGGTCAGCGCAGGGGGCTTTTCGCAGAGGACGTGCTTGCCGGCCTCCAGCGCCTCGATGCTGACCGGGGCGTGCAGCCAGTTGGGCAGGCACACGCTCACCGCCTGCACGTCGGGGAGGGCGAGCAACTGGCGATAGTCAGCGAAGGCGTGGCGGATGTGGAACTCTTGCGCCGCGGCGGCGAGTCGCTCGGTGGAGACGTCGCTGATGGCGGCAATCTCTACGTCGGGGTGCTGGGCGTAGGCGCGCAGGTGCCCCATCGCCACATTGCCGGCGCCGATCACGCCCACTTTGATGGGTGCCATGGGTTCGAACTCCGAAAATCCAGCGGGACCAGGGTGCGGGCGGTCACAACCGGGGGCATTATAGGCAGGTTCGGGTGGAAGGCAAATGGTTCGGAGTCGACACTCTGCGGACCCGGTGGCCTGCAGGTGGGAAGCTCACGGCGCTGAGGCGCCCACTAGGAGCCCTGTGGCCGTTGGTAGTCGGCGCTTCAGCGCCCTGGCCGTTGGTAGTCGGCGCTTTAGCGCCCTGGCCGTTGGTAGTCGGCGCTTCAGCGCCCTGACCGTTCGTAGTCGGCGCTTTAGCGCCCTGACCCCTGCGCGATGGCGCGACTTGCACTGTGCGCGCTAGGCCGCGGGCTGCAGGGGGCTGAAGCGCCGACTACGAGCCCTCTGCGTCGTCCCAGCCGCGGCCGTAGTCGCGCAAGGGGTACTGAGCCCATAGCTCGCGCAGCCACTCGCGCCCCATCGTCGCAAGGTACCAGTGCACGCTGCTCTCGGCCCAAGCATAGGGCGATCGGGCCCAGCGATGCTTGACCGGGTTGTAGTGAATGTAGTTCAGCGTGGTGCAATAGTGGCGGTCTGAGCGGATGGCGCGGTCCGCGAAGCTGTACCAAACGCTGCCCGTCAGGCCGTCCTCCAGATTCCACAACCTTGCGGTTGGGCCGTGGACCCTGCGGTAGAGGCGGCCCAGCATGGCAAAGTTATGCACGTGGGCGAGGAGGTGATAGTGATTGGGAAGGACGACCCAGGCGTTGATCTCAATGCCGGCCGTGACAAAGGCCTCAAAGAGCGCGTCGAGCAACTGCTGGCGGCGCTCTGGCGTGGGCATGCGGTTCGCATGCAGGTAGCATGTCGCCGTGAGCAGGTAGTACGGCTGGTCGCGCACTGGATGCGGCGGTTGATGCGGTGGGTAGCCACGCGCGCGGCGCTCTTGCACCAGCGCAGCGCGCTCCTCGAGGCTGAGTTTGCGGTACTCGTACACGTCGGCCTCCTGGGCTGGTAGTCGGCGCTTCAGCGCCCTGAGCTACACAGACAGGCACAATTGTCCAGACGCGCCGGCTCGCCCGCGGCGAGAAGTGGCTTCCGCAGCGGGGGTCAGGGCGCTGAAGCGGCGACTACGAACGGTCAGGCCGCTGAAGCGCCGACTACGAACGGTCAGGGCGCTGAAGCGCCGACTACGAACGGTCAGGGCGCTAAAGCGCCGACTACGAACGGTGAGGGCGCTGAAGCGCCGACTACGAACGGTGAGGGCGCTGAAGCGGCGACTACGAACGGTCAGGGCGCTGAAGCGCCGACTACGAACGGTGAGGGCGCTGAAGCGGCGACTACGAACGGTCAGGC
>Ga0078972_1010731_pt1 | contig 16869 bp, 15 predicted proteins | sample YelNatPaOPGAMG01_FD_67568 | JGI IMG/M metagenome (GOLD analysis project Ga0078972, IMG submission 67568) | Hot spring thermophilic microbial communities from Obsidian Pool, Yellowstone National Park, USA - OP-RAMG-01 (SPADES assembly) (version 2) | ecosystem: Environmental > Aquatic > Thermal...
TCTCGCGCTGCCCGGTCTGCAACGACCCGCTCGAAGACGTACCCCACAGTTGGGCCTGGGGCTATGTGCCTCCATACACCTTTGTGACCCAGCGGGAGTTCAGGCTATGCCCCACCTGCAACCGCTTCTACTGGCGTGGCACGCACTGTGAGCGGATGGGGGAGGTGCTGGCTCGGCTCTGAGGGCGCAGCTTTGTCATGGTCAACCGTGAATGGTCCGCGGTCAGTCGTGAGTTGCCAGCCGCCAGCATCACGCCCCACCCAAGGGCCGCTATGGGCAACGAACCACTGACTACTGACCATCAACCACCAAGGAGGCAGAGAACTGGAGACATCCGAACTGGCCAGAAAGGTGACCGACATCCTGGCCGACAAGATGGCCGAAGATATCGTCGTGCTCGACCTGCGCGGCCATACCATCCTCGCCGACTATTTCGTGATCGCGACCGGCACCACCGAGCGCCAGCTTCGCGCCCTGGCCGATGCTCTCGTCGAGGGGCTGCATGCCGAGGGCCAGCGCGTGCTGCGCATCGAGGGCGAGCCCGAGTCGGGCTGGGTGCTGGCCGACCTGGGCGGGGTGATCGTGCATCTTTTCTCGCCCGAACGCCGCGCCTACTACCACCTCGAGCAGCTCTGGAGCGAGGCCAGGGTCGTCGTGCGCATGGCGTAGGTGGGGGCCCCGTGACCCCGTCATCCGTGGCCGGCAGAGCAGGCGGCCGCCACCACGGACTGCAGGCCACCGGGCTCCAACCGCCCAGGGAGGGTCCCATGAACCCCATCGCGTCCTTCGCCCAGCAGGTCGCCGACAATGTCGAGCGCGTGATCGTCGGCAAGCGGCCGGCCATCGAGCTCTTGCTGGTGGCGCTCCTTTGCGACGGCCACGTGCTGATCGAGGATGTGCCCGGCGTGGGCAAGACGATGCTGGCCCGGGCGCTGGCCCTCTCGTTGGGCGGCACCTTCCGACGCCTGCAGTGCACCCCTGACCTCTTGCCCAACGACGTGACCGGCGTCTCGGTCTACAACCAAAAGTCGGGCGAGTTCGAGTTCCGCCCCGGCCCGGTCTTTGTGAACGTCCTCTTGGCCGATGAGCTGAACCGCGCCACGCCGCGCACCCAGTCGGCGCTGCTCGAGTGCATGGGCGAAGCACAGGTGACGGTCGATGGCGTGACCCACCCCCTCGAGCGGCCCTTCCTGGTCTTGGCCACGCAGAACCCGATCGAGTACGAGGGCACCTTCCCGCTGCCCGAGGCCCAACTCGACCGCTTCTTCATGCGCCTGCGCCTGGGCTACCCCACCCGCGAAGAGGAGCGTCGCATCGTCGCCAACCTGCGCCGCCGCCACCCCATCGAAAGCCTTCAGCCGGTGGTCGACGGCCGGCTGATCCCCAGCCTGCAGCAACAGGTGTGGGAGGTGCACGTCGACGAGACCGTGCAGGACTATATCCTGCGCCTGGTCGAGGCCACCCGGCGCCACCCCGACCTGGCCCTGGGTGCCAGCCCGCGGGGCACCCTCGCCCTCTTCAAGGCAGCCCAGGCCCTGGCAGCGCTCCGCGGCCGAGATTATGTCTTGCCCGATGATGTCAAACAACTGGCCGCTCCCATCCTGGAGCACCGGCTCATCGTGGCGCCCGAGAGCAGCCTGCGCGGCCGCACGGCCCACTCGCTGATGGATGACCTCCTCCAGCAGACAGCCCTCGACATCGGCGAGCAACGCATGAGCAGCGCGTCAACGCGAGACTGACGGCCCTGCCACTCTGGCATCCCACTGCGACACCCCTGCCCCCCCACCGGCCCCCGGCGCATCGACCGGGGGCATGGGGGACCCGCTGCGCTTCCCCAGAGTTGCTCGGCGACTTGTCCTTGTCTCCGGCAGAATCCGTGGTAGAATAGGCCAGGCACTGATGTTTCCCGGTGAGTTGAGCCCAAGGTCCGTGAGGTTGCCCGGATGCGCCCCTTCTATTGGCTTGCCCGTGGGTTGCTTGGCGTGTTCTATCGTGTGTGCTCGCACTATGAGATCGTGGGGTCTGACAACCTCCCCCCAGGCGGGCCATTGATCCTGGCCATGAACCATATCCACATGCTGGACGCGCCGGCGGTGATGGTGGCCATGCCCTGGCAGGTATCGCTCTTCGCCGCCCGCAAGTGGGCGGGTCGCCCGTTGGGCGTGCTGTTGCGCGCGGTGGGGGCCTGGTTCATCAATCGTGGCGAAGTGGACCGCCGGGCACTGCGCATGGCTCTGGGGGTGCTCAGGCGGGGCGGCGTGTTCGGCATTGCGCCCGAGGGCACGCGCAGCCCAACGCACCAACTGCAGGCGGCGCGCGGGGGCGTAGCCTATCTGGCCTACCTCTCCGGGGCGCCGATCCTGCCGGTGGCGGTGACGGGCGTGGAGCAGATCTTCCCCTCCCTGCTGCACCTGCGGCGGGCCAGGGTGCGCATCATCGTGGGCCGGCCGTTCAAGCTGCCGGCGCTCGACCACAAGCCGCGTTCGGAGGAACTGCTAGAGCTGGCCGACAGCGTGATGCTGCGCCTGGCGGAGCTGCTTCCACCGGAGTACCGGGGCGTGTACGCCAAGGGCACGCGGCTGCTCGAGCGCACCCCGGCGCCACAGGGGTGACAACGAAGGAGCAGAGGGAACCGGAGGGGCTGCCGGAGTCGAGGGAGGCCAGAGGATGCCCTTCAGTTCCTCCACTCCCGTTGGTTCCCCTGGTTCCTTGAACACTTGAGTGTGAGGTGTATCATGCCAGTGCTGGTGGATGTCCAGATTGCTCCCCAGTACGAGCCATTGGTGGACCAGGCCCTTCTGCGGCAGGCCGTGGCGGCCACGGCGCAGCACGAGGGCCTTGAGGACGGCGAGGTGACGCTGGTCATCACCGACGACGAAGAGGTCCGCACTCTGAACTTTGAGTTCCGCGACCTGGATGTGCCGACCGACGTATTGGCCTTTCCCGGGACCCTGGACGAGGATTTCGTCACCCCCGAGGGCTACGCTGGCTACCTGGGCGACGTGGTGATCTCCTACCCCCGAGCAGAGGAGCAGGCGCAGGCGGCAGGGCACCCGGTGGCGCGCGAGTTGCAGCTCTTGACGATCCATGGCGTCTTGCACCTGTTGGGCCTCGACGATGCCGACGAGGCCGGTTGGCGCCGGATGACCGAGACCCAGGATGAGATCCTGGCTGCTCTGGCCCCGGCGCCTCCTTCCAAGGGGGGAGGGCAAGGTGAGCAGGAGGGTTCTGCTATCGGGCAATGAGGCCATCGCCCGCGGGGCATGGGAGAGCGGTGTGCGGGTGGCATCAGCGTACCCCGGCACGCCGAGCACCGAGATCCTGGAGAGCCTGGCCGGCTATCCGGACGTCGTGGCCGAGTGGGCTCCCAACGAGAAAGTAGCCCTGGATGTGGCGGTCGGCGCGGCCTACGCAGGGGCGCGGGCCATGGCCGTCATGAAGCATGTGGGCGTGAATGTGGCGGCCGACTCGCTCTTCTATGCTTCGATGACCGGCATGGAGGCCGGGCTGGTGCTCGTTTCGGCCGACGACCCCGAGATGCACAGCTCGCAGAACGAGCAGGATAACCGGCGCTACTGCAAGTTCGCGCGCATCCCCTGCCTGGAGCCCAGCGACAGCCAGGAGGCGAAAGACCTGGTGGGGCTGGCATTGGAGCTGAGTGAAGAGTTCGACACGCCCGTGATGCTGCGCCCCACCACGCGCATCGCCCATTCGAGCACCGTGGTGGAGCTCGGCGAACGCGCACCCGAGAGGGGCGTGCCCGGCCCCTACCGCATCGACCCGGCCAAGTATGTCATGGTGCCCGGCAACGCCCGGCGCCGCCACCCGGTGATCGAGGAGCGCATCGGCCGCATCGCGGCCCGTGCTGAGGAGCTGCCCTGCAACCGGGTGGAGTGGCGCGACCGCTCCCTGGGCATTGTGACCTGCGGCGTGGCCTACCAGTACGCCCGTGAAGTCTTCCCCAATGCCTCGATCCTGCGCCTCGGCATGACCTATCCCATCCCGGCCGGGCTGCTGCGCCAGTTCGCCGCCGGAGTCCAGCGGCTGATCGTGCTGGAGGAGCTGGACCCCTTCCTGGAGGAGGAGATTCGCCTGCTGGGCATCAGCGCCGAAGGCAAGGCGATCTTTCCCCGCTGCGGCGAGCTGAACCCGGCCATCGTGCGCGAGTGCGCCATTCGCGCAGGGTTGCTGCCGGAGAGCAGCCGCACGCCATGCACCAACGTGCCCACGCCGCCACTCCCGCCTCGGCCGCCGATCCTGTGCCCAGGTTGCCCCCACCGGGCAGTGTTCCACGTCTTGCGCAAGCTCAAACTGATCGTCAACGGCGACATCGGCTGCTACACCCTGGCCTTCCAACCCCCGCAGAGCGCCCTGCACACCTGCGGCTGCATGGGCGCTTCCATCGGCGTGGCCCATGGCGTGGCGCGCGCCGGCCTGGTGCAGAAGAATGTCGCCGTCATCGGCGACTCGACCTTTTTCCACTCGGGCATCCCTGCCCTCGTCAACGCGGCCTACAACCGCGGCACGGCGGCCACGATCATCCTCGACAACGGCACCACGGCCATGACCGGCCACCAGGAGAACCCCGGCACAGGCCGCACACTGCGCGGCGAGGAGACGGTGCGAGTCGACCTGGCGGCCCTGGCGCGCAGCCTGGGCATCGAGAGGGTGTACACCGTCGATAGCTACGATCTGAAGGCTGTGGAAGAGGCGGTGCGCGAGGCGATCAATTGCGCCGAGCCCGCGGTGGTGATTGCGCGCCGCGCCTGCGCCCTCTTGCCGGCGGTGCGCCCCACCTGGAGAGCACTTCAGGTGGATACCGGGCGCTGCAACGGCTGCGGCCTCTGCCTGCAGATCGGCTGCCCCGCCCTGATGCGCAGTGACGTCAAGACGGCCTCTGGCCGCGCGTTGGTGCGCATCGACCCCCTGCTCTGCACAGGCTGCGAGACCTGCGCGCAGGTGTGCAACCGAGGCGCGATTGGAACGAACTGAGGGAACTGAAGGATCTGGGGAACTGAGGAACTGATGGAGAGCAGTGTCTCAGTTCCATCAGTTCCTCTAGTTCCTTCAGTTCCGTTCTCTTTGGGAGGTCTCTGGTGAGCAAGCTGGACTTTCTCCTGGTGGGCGTTGGTGGCCAGGGCACGCTTCTGGCCAGCGACGTGCTGGCCGATACGGGCCTGCGCGCCGGGTACGACGTGAAAAAGTCCGAGGTGCACGGCATGGCCCAGCGGGGAGGGAGCGTCATCAGCCATGTACGCTGGGCCGACCATGTCTTCTCGCCGCTGATCGGGCGCGGTGAGGCCGACCTGATGCTGGCTTTCGAGAAGCTGGAGGCGGTGCGCTTCGCCCACTTCCTGAGGCCGGGCGGCGTTGTTGTGGTGAACGACCACGCCATCCCGCCGGTCTCTGTGAACGTGGGCAGCGACGTGTACCCGACGGATGAGCAGGTGCACCAGGTGTTGGCCGCCATCGCCGCCAGCGTACACCGGGTGGCCGGCCTGGCGCTGGCCGAGCGGTTGGGCAACCCCCGCGCGAGCAATGTTGTGCTTCTGGGGGCGCTCTCGTGCCTGGTAGAGGTGCCCGCCGACCTGTGGCTGCAGTCGATCGCGGAGCGGGTGCCGCCGCGCACGCTGGAGGTCAACCGGGCAGCCTTCCTGGCGGGCCGCGCGGCGGTGGGTGGCAGCCCCGCGGCCTGAGCCTCTGGTCCATACCCCGCAGTGGTACGCAGCTTGCTGGGCTCATGGGCACGGGCGACGGTGTGCCCCGTGGTCAAGCCGTCGCTGCCCGGCCTGTCCCTATCGGGCACGGCCGCCGTCGCTCACCCGCGGCCCCCGGGCGCAGAAGTAGGGCGTATCCTGCATTCATGGGAGAGATTTTCAGGATTCCTGCACAACTCTTGACATAGATACACAACTGTGTTATAATTAGCACGGTCTGGCGAGCAATGCCCACAATAGGGGTGGGCGCTTTCCACAGGGACGGGAGGAAGTCATTCGAGGTTGCGAATAGCCGTCGGAGGTTAACCCGGAACCGAATACGGGTTGTGTTTTCCATGCGTTCACAAGTCCGCCGACGGGGTTCAGCCGCGGCGGATTCTGTGTGCCAGGAGGCTGAGCGATCACGACGGCGCAGATCATCATCCGGGTCAAGCCCGGCTGCTGGGATGGGTAGTGTCGATGGGCAAAGTTGAAGTGAATGAGAAGAACAACAAAGAGGCGGCGAAGCAGGCGCTGCTGAGCAAGGCGGAGCAACAGGGGTGTCTGACGCTCGACGATATGATGGAAGCCTTTCCAGAGGCCGAAGAGAACCTCGCTGAGCTCGAGGATCTGCTGATCTACCTCAATGAAGAAGGCATCCAGATCGTCTACGACGAGGAGGCTAAGGAAGAGGTGAAGGCAGAGGCCACCGAGCAGGAAGAAGAGGAGATCCTCGACCTGAGCGAGATTGCGAGCGACGATACCATCAGCCTCTACCTCAAAGAGATGGCGCGGGTGCCTCTGCTGACCGCCGAGGAAGAGATCCGGCTGGCCAAGCAGTACGAGCAGGGCCGCAACGCACGCCGGCGCATCAGCAAGAACAGCCTCGAACCTGAGGAGCGAGAGCGGCTGGAGGCCGTGGTCGAGCGCGGCGAGGCTGCCCGCGCCCACCTGATCAAGGCCAACACGCGCCTGGTGGTCAGCATCGCCAAGCGCTACCTCGGCCAGGGCGTGCCGTTCCTCGACCTGATCCAGGAGGGCAACCTGGGGCTGATCAAGGCCGTGGAAAAGTTCGACTACCGGCGCGGCCATCGCTTCAGCACGTACGCCACGTGGTGGATCCGCCAGGCGATCACCCGGGCTCTGGCCGACCAGGGCCGCGTGATCCGGCTGCCCGTGCATCTGAGCGACCGCATCCGCAAGGTGTATCAGACGTCGCAGCAACTGGAGCAGGATTGGGGGCGTCAGCCGACGCCTGAGGAGATCGCCAGCGAGCTCGGTCTGCCGCCTCAGAAGGTGCAGTGGATGCTCAAGGTCTCTCAGCGGCCCCTGTCGCTCGAAAAGCCGGTGGGCGAGGAGGAGGACAGCGAGCTGGGGAGCTTTATCGAGGACTCGAGCTCGCCGACGCCGACCGACTCGGCCTACCATCATCTGCTGCAGGAAAAGCTGGAAGATATCCTGACCAGCCTGACGCCACGCGAGGCACGCATCCTGCGCCTGCGCTTTGGCCTGCAGGATGGCCGCAGTTATACCCTGGAAGAGGTCGGGCAAAAGTTCGGGCTCACCCGCGAGCGTATCCGCCAGATCGAACATGAGGCGCTGGATCGCCTGCGGCACCCGAGCCGGAGCCGCCAACTGCGCGATTATCTCACGTGACAATCCCCTGTTCCGGGGGCCATTGGGGTATGAGAGCGGCGGCCCGCCCCCTGGGGCGGGCCGCCGCTTTGCCTGTGTCCGGACAGCCCTTCTTCGGCTACTCGTAGATCCAACGATCGTTGGCCCGCGGCCAGGCGACGAGTTCGTCCTCTCTGAAGTAGAGGTCGATCTCACAGCGCGCCGTGTCGGGGCCATCGGAGCCATGCACCAGGTTGCGGCCGATCTCCAGGCCGAAATCCGCGCGGATGGTGCCGGGCTGTGCCTCGGCGGGCTTGGTGGCCCCCATCGTCCGCCGCACGATCTCGATGGCGTTCGGCCCTTCGAGCACCATGACGACCACCGGTGCCGAAGTGATATAGTCGATCAGCCCGGGGTAGAAGGGTTTCCCCTCATGCACCGCATAGTGTCGCGCTGCCAGGGAGCGGTCGATCTGCATGAACTTCATCCCCACGATCTTGAGGCCTCGGGCCTCAAAACGGCTGATGATCTGCCCCACCAGGCCACGCTGCACTCCATCGGGCTTGATGATGACCAGGGTTCGTTCCACTGTCACGATTCTCCTCCTGCGGCATCGTTTGAATCATCGTGGTCCAAAGGCCAGCGATACATCATCATCGCATCCTGAAAGCGGCCTGCCCGGGCATAGGCATCTCCGAGCAGCTCGCGGAGTGGCCGCTCGTAGGCATGGGCTTGGGCCAGAGCTTCCAGGTCGGCGATGACCTTGCCAAGGTAGCTCCCCAGCGCCCCCAGAGCATCATAGTGCGCCAGGGCCTCCTCCAGGCGTCCCTCCCTCGCCAGGGCACGGGCCAGGGCGAGGCGTGCCTCGTGATCGTCGGGCGCGGCATCCAACTGCCGCTGCAGCACAGATGCGGTAGCGGGCGGCTCCAGCGGCGCACCTGTGGCGCTTTCCGGCGGCGACATGGACTCGCCGGGGGGCGCGGCGAGTGGCCGCAAGATGCGCATGCGCCCCGGCTGCTGCTGCGGCGCGGGCTCCTGCGCGCCGAACGGCAGGTCGGCCTCGCCTTCAGCCGCTGCTTCGTCCTCAGCCAGGTTGCTGAGCAAAGCCTGCAGCGAGGCGTCGGGCAGTGTGACAATGTGAGCTTCGCTGTCGGCGGCGTCGGGCGGGCCATGGAGCCAGTCGGGCAGGGAGCCAGCTCTCGGTGCGGCCGGGGGCCGGGCCGGCTCCTCGGCGGGCTCCTCCGGCGTTTCGACCTCCCATGGGGCATCGGCGGCGGGGCCGGGCTCGCTACGGATCGTCTGCAGCAGCCAAGGCCAGGCATCGCCCATCAGCCGCGAGGCCTCACGATCCTCGGGGTCGAGCTCACGCGCCCGCTGCAGCAATGGCCGCCCCTCATCGACACGCCCCTGACAGCACCAATAGGCGCCCAGGACCAGGCGGCCCACCAGGCAGTTGGGGGCCTGATCGACCACCGTCTGCGCCGCCCGCGCGGCCTCTTCCTGCCGGCCCGCGCGCCACAGCGTGCGCACCAGCGACGCGCGCAGGTCCAGGCGATAGGGCTCCCTGGCGACCAGGTCCTTCAACTCGCCAATGGCCTTGTTCCACAGCCCGCCCCGCGCGTAGAGTCGCGCCAGCGCCGCCCGGGTCAACTCGACCTCGCCCGAGGAGCCCCGCTCACGGTAGAGGCGAGCCAGCTCGCGGCGCAGGCCATCGCGGCCCGGCGCCAGCTCAAAGGCGCGCTCAAGCTGCCAGATGGCCTCTTCCCGTAGTCCGCGTTCGGCAAAGATGATGCCCAGGCCGGCGTAGGCCACGGGATCTTCCGGGTCCACGCCCAGCGCGCGCCGTAGGAGGTCCGCTGCCTCACTGTAATCGCCGAGGCCCAGGTGAGCCTCCGCCAGGATGCGGTAGCAGCGTGCAAAGCGCGGGTAGCGGCGCAGGATGGCATGGCAGATGGCGATCGCTTCTTCGTATGCCTCGGTCCGCACCAGGCGCTCGGCCTGCCCGACCAGGGCCCGCAGCGTTGTGTTCATCTGCGCCCCTCTCCCCTCTCTCCGGGTGCAACGGCCTGCCCATTATGCCAGGTTCTCACGGGCCTGTCAACGGCCGCGACGCGCAGGATACATGGATGGCAACCACGGCTATGTATTTGTCCGAACGCAGGGCGGGCAACCTTCGCGCTACGGGCGAACCGCGGTCACGTAGGCCACCGTGCTGGTCCAGGGCACCGTCGCATTCTGGAGTTGGCTGTAGAAGAGGGCGCGCACTGCCGCAACCTCGGCCGGGTCGAGGGCTTGGGCCAGGTGCTGGGCGTAGGTGGGGGGGTCACCCCGGCGCGCTGTACCAAACCAGCGCGCCAGGTGGTTGGCACTGATGCGCCGCTCGCCCACCTCCTCACGCACCTCAAGGTGGACGTGGCGGAACCCCTCGGCCTCGAGGGCTGCGGCCAGGTCTGGAGCTTCCCAGCGCAGCAGGGGGGCGTCAGGGTTGGCATAGGCTGCCTCCTCCGCGGCGGCCACGCGGGCGGCCAGGTCGTCGCCCAGGGTCGCCAGGTCCACCAGGCGATAGAGGCGCTGGGCTCGGCGCGGCACCGCTTCCGCCAACACAAGCCGGCCGCCGCTCCGCACCACCGCCGCCACGGCGCGTGCGGCCGCCGCCCAGTCACTGCAGCGGCCCAGGGCGTTGCGGCCGATGGCCACGTCGAAGCGCACATCGCCCTGCCCCTGGGCCGCCACCAGCGACGGCAGAGCCCCCAGGTCGCCCTGCAGGATCACCGGCTGCCCCAGGAGATCGAGGTGAGCCGCCTGCTGCCGCAGCCCTGTCGCCTCTCGCTCGCTGGCGGCCAGCGCCCAGACGCCACCGACGGGCGCCCGGCGCACGGCCTCCCACGTCATGAGGCCTGTCTCCGCGTTGAGGTCGAGGACCAGCTCGTGGCGCTCGATCGCCGCCAGGGCCATCACGTGGTCGCGCAGGCGAGCGAGCTGAGCGCCCGCAGAGCTCAAGGTGCGCGCCAGCCAGGCGTTCTGAGCCGGCGGACCGGGGGGCGGGGCGTCACTCCCCCAGCCTGGCCCCTCTGCCTCCACTTCGAGGAGCGCGGCCAACTGCGCCTCGCGGCGGCGGGCCACGTCATCGCGGATGCGCGCCTCATAGCCTTCGCTGCCGGGCTCGTAGAATACCTTGCCGCGCAGGCTCTCGGGCAGGTACAGTTGGGGCACCCAGTGCCCCTTGTAGTCGTGGGGGTAGAGGTACCCATCGCCGTGGCCCAGGCCCTCGGCATCGCGGTTGGCATCCTGCAGGTGGCGGGGCACGTCGACCTTGCCCTCAGCCTCCACCTGGGCCAACGCCCGCCAGTAGGCGCCTGCCGAGTTCGATTTGGGGGCCGTCGCCAGGTAGAGGGTAGCTTCGGCCAGGTGGTACTGGGCTTCGGGCAGGCCCACCCACTCCAGGGCACGGGCGCAGGCAGCAGTCACCGCAATCGCCTGCGGGTCGGCCAGGCCGATGTCCTCGGCAGCGAGGATCAGCAGCCGCCGCATGATGAATTTCGGGTCTTCGCCCGCATAGACCATCTTGGCGAGCCAGTAGAGGGCTGCATCTGGGTCCGAGCCGCGCACACTCTTGATAAAGGCTGAGATGGTGTCATAGTGGGCGTCGCCGTCGCGGTCGTAGAGGATTGCCCGCCGCTGGATCGACTCCTGCGCCACCGCGAGGTCGATGTGGATCACCCCATCCGCGTCGGGAGGGGTCGACTCGACCGCCAGCTCGAGGGCATTGTAGGCCACACGCGCATCGCCACCCGCAACATGGGCCAGGTGGGCGAGGGCCTCAGGCTCAGCCTCGATCTTGCGGCCCCCATAGCCCCGCTCAGGATCGGCCAGTGCCCGTTCCAGCAAGCGATGGAGGTCCTCCTCGCCCAGGGGCCGCATCTGGAAAATGCGCGAACGCGAGACCAGCGCCGTGTTGACCTCAAAGTAGGGGTTCTCAGTGGTGGCGCCGATGAGGGTGACGGTGCCGTTCTCCACGTGGGGCAGCAGAGCATCCTGCTGGGCCTTGTTGAAGCGGTGGATCTCATCGACCAGCAGGATGGTGCGCTGGCCCTGCATGATGCGCCGCTCCTTGGCCTCGGCGATCACGCGGCGCAGGTCGGCGACGCCCGAGAGCACGGCCGAGAGAGCCTCGAAATGGGCCTGGGTGCGCTGGGCGATGATCATCGCCAGGCTGGTCTTGCCGGTGCCAGGTGGGCCCCAGAGGATGATGGAAGAGAAGAGGCGGTCGCTCTCGATGGCACGGCGCAGGAGCCGGCCCGGCCCCACGATCTCCTCCTGGCCTGCCAACTCGTCGAGGGTGCGCGGCCGCATGCGAGCCGCCAGAGGGGCCTCTCGCTCGATCTGCCCTTGCCGCGCGTGTTCAAAGAGGTCCATCGTCACCTGCCCGCCTTTCCTCCACGCCTGCTCCATTGTAGCTGCTCGGGCAATAGGGGTCAAGAGGCGTAGAGGCCCGGAGAAGCCCGGGCCCCGGCAGGCCAAGTCAGGGGCGGGCAGGTGACGGCCGCAATCCAGCACCGGCAAGGCCGGCTGACATGCCCGCCACCCCTCGCGATGGGCAATCATGAGGGGCGGCGGCCGCTGGGCGAAGCGAGGCTCGCGCAGTCCGAAGGAGCATTGCGATGCCCGTTGCAGCCGGAGCCGGATCGGCAGGCCACCCTCTGCCTAGGGGATTTCCTCCTCGGCAGCGGCTTTCGACAGGCCCGAAACCTCTGCCATGCGTTTGCGCCAGGCCATGCGCTCGCGCTCGGACATGTTCCAAGGCGGAGCATACATGGCCTCATGGCGGTGCGCTCGGCGCCGACCGACGAGCAGCCCAAAGATCAGGCCACCCACCGCTGCAGCGCCCAGTACCTGCGGGAGGTTCTCTCGCGCACGCGCCTGGATGTCGAGCTGTGTGCGGGCTCGTTCTACACGGCCGCCGAGCTCGTGCAGATGGGAATCGATCTCCTCCCGAGCTTGGGAGATGTCGCGCATTATCTCGTTTGTCTCTCGACCCATTCCCTTTCCCTCTCCAACCACTCCCTATCCTCCTGAAGAGACTCGATCGTCTGCTCTGGCATGAGATTCGACGGCCTGAGGCGCCCGCGTGCGAACAGAAGCGCAGCGCCTGCCAGCAGCGCATAGAAGCCGACTACCGTCAGCCCCGCCGCCCACAAGGGGATGACCAGAGCCAGGGCGTAGAAGACGGCCACGCCCACAAAGGCAATGGCCAACAGGCCGAAGGCGCCAGCCAGCGCCACCGCGCCGAGGCCCATCGCGGCGTCCACCACACTCTGCACGAGTTCCGCCCGTGCCAGCCTCACTTCGTCGCGGATCAGACGCTGCAGATCGCCCAACATGTGCCCCAGGATGTCGCTCACAGAGGGCTCGCGGACCTGCTCCATCTGTTCATCTCCTCCTCAAGAATCGCCCGAGGAGGAAGGCGGCCGTGAATACCCCAACCGCAGTGGTGATCGGGTGCTCCCGGGCGTATCCGGCTGCATCCTCGCGGATCTCGGGAACTGAGTGTTCCTCGAGATAGCGGGCGCTGCGATCCAGCGGCTCGGCAACACGGCTGAAGAAGCTGGGCTGGCCGCCCTCCATGCCCTGCTCGCGCATCCGTTCCGCAGCCGAATGGAGCCCAGAGGCGACGCTGTGCCTGACGCTTTCGGCTCCCTCGCCAGCTTTGTAGGCTGCCTGCTGGCTCTTTTCCTTGAGCTGGGCCTCCGTCTGCCCGGCCTCCCGCCTCATCTGCTCGAACTGCTCGCGGCTCGTCGTCATCTGCCTCCTCCTGGAGTGAACCCATTGTTGCCGATTGCGGGCCGGATTCCCGGATGTTCGCTCGGCAGCAGAGGCGTGACATCACACCGGGGGGCGAGCCCGCAACCCCTGAAGCGTCCACTCACAGCCAGGCTAGCAACAAATGTGCCATAGGTGGCCCTTGACGAAGAGGAACAGGGCACCGCCTCAAGCGGCCGGGCCTGAGGGCTACCCGGAATCCCTTCCCGCTGCCAGCAGATGCCGGCAGGCCCGGCGCAGGCGGCGATAGGCGGCGCGAAGGGGAGCGAGGTCTGCGGGCGCCGGGTCGTGGGGGCCGTAGCGGGCCGACACAAAGGCTTCGGTCATGCGCTGCAACTCCTCGCTCGCTTCAGGAAGCTGCGGTGCGGCACGGCGCGCGTACTCGTAGGGCGTGTCGGCGGGCGCGCGAGGGTGACCTGCACGCGCCGTCTCTTGCAAGGTTTGCAGGTAGAGCAGCCAAACATGCTCGCGCAGAGTGCGCGGCCTCAGCCAGCGCAGGCGCGGCCGCAAAGCAGCGGCGTGGCCCGGCACGCGGGCCCGCTCCGCCACCCCTCGCCAGCGAGCGGCGGCAGCCCGCCGGAGGCCGGCCAGCCGCCGGCCGGCGGCTGCCGCGAGCCTGGCGAGCCAGGCGAGTGGCCCGCCCTGAGCGACGAGCATACCCCACAGGCCACGGCGCTCGCGCACAAAGCGCGTGGCGCCGTAGACGACCACAGCGGCCAGCACGGCCCACAGCACCAGGCCCTGGATCGCCTCCCACCAGCCGGTGGGAGGCGCCTGGGGCACAGGCTGCGGCGCGGGCATCGCCGGCGGAGGCGGGGCGGCGCTCTCAGTGGCGGGGAAGAGCCTCAGCAGCCGGAGAAGCATCTCCAGCAGGTAGGCGACCGCAGCAACGGCGGCGAGCCCCGCCTGACCCACCACGACGAACAAGCCCCAGATGGCTCGGAAAGCAGCGCCAAAGAGGGCCAACGAGGGCCGCACCGGCAGCAGCAGGGCCAGCAGGGCGACCCCCAACGCAAAGACAATGCCCAGCACCGCCCAGCGGCGGCCCAAGACCTTGCCCACGGGAACCTGCTGCCTCTGCCAGCGGGCCTGCAACGATGCATAGTGCCCCTGGGCCAACAGCACAAAGCCCAAGAGGAAGTAGAGGAGTGCGTTGCCCACGATGCCGGCAACGGCCGGGTGGCGCAGGCTGAGGGCGAGCTGCAGGTCCAATCGGGCCAGCCCGCTCATGAGGAGCAGCAGCGTGGCCCCCGCAAAGATGAGCCGACTCAGGCGCTCCCTGGCCTCGCCCGGCCTATCTTCCAAGGGACGCGTGAGCCAGGCATAGAAGGCAGCCGAGTCGTTGGGAGGAGGCGTGTCGGCCTCGGGGCCCAAGGCCTCCAGGCAACGCGACATCTGGATGCCCAGCCACCAGACAGTCGCCAGCAGCACCCCGGCGGCCACGAGCCCGCCATCGAGCAGGGTGTGCGGGTGCGCCCACCAGCCGATAGCCTGGGCAGCGAACGCCTCTGGGCCCTGCGATAGCGAGAGCACCAGCCTCAGGGCGGCCAGGAGCACCACCCACTCGCTGAAATGCAGGCGCAGGCGGATGGAGGCTTCGGGGAACTGGCGGGCCAGCCGGTCGCCGGCGATGCCTTCGAGGCCGGCCAGAAATGCCATCAGGGCCAGGAGCGCAGGGTCAAAGCCCGGAAACACGCGAGAGGCAAGCTGGCCGGCCGAGAGGGCAATGGCAGCCATCATGCTCGCAATGAGCGGGATGCGCAGAGCGTCGCTGCGCCGAAAGGCCCCGGGCGCCGGCGCAGGACAATCGCTGCTACGTCGCGGGGCGGTCATGGCCAGCCTCCAAGGGCGAGAGCGCCTCGCTCCAGGTCGGCTTCCTCCCACACCTCAAAGGCAGGCACACCGAGTTGCGCCGCACGCCGGCGGACGGCCTGGAACTGGGCCGAGGGATCGACCGAGATCAGGGCGAGCGAAAAGCCCGAACGACGCAGGGCAGCCAGGGCCTCGAAGAGGCCCTCATCCACGCGGCCGGTGATGGCTACCACTGTGGAGCCCCAGCCCAGGCGGCGCGTCTCCCGCCGGAGCAGGGCGGGAAGGCCGATGCCGTCGACCATCTCCACACGCGCCAGCAGGTCGAGGATATGCGTCAGCGCCGGCCGTCCTTTGCGCGGCAGCATGGTGGGCGGGTACGGCAGGGTTTCGGTCGCGGTTGCGCCGCCATCGCCGGGAAGCAGCGGGTCGCGCCCGTTGGTGCCCAGGCCGACGGCCTGCCGGCGCTCGACCAGCCAGTTGGCCAGCGAGGCAGCCGTCACGATCGCCAACTCTGTGGCCACCCACAGTCGCATCGGGCTGTAGCTGCCGCGGCACAGGTCCACAAAGATGGTCGTATCCAGGGCCACGGTGGGCTCATAGCGCCTCACCTGCAGCCGGCCACAGGCAGCGCTGGCCTTCCAGGCGATGTGGCGCGGGCTGTCGCCGGGCGCATAGTCGCGCAGGCCCATGACCCGGCTGGGGTCCTCGAAGATACGCTGCCGCGACGGCAGGGAGCCATAGAGCGCGCGCGAAGGCAGGCGCACGCCAGTGAAGGGGATGATGCGGGGGTAGACCACGAGCGTATCGGGGGTGGCATGGCTGAGGTCGATGCGAGCGGTGCCCAGGAGATCGCCCGATTGCAGGGTGAGCGGCCCAAGGGAATAGTAGCCGCGGCGATGGCAGTCGAGCTGGTAGCTGAGGGTGACGCGCTCGTGCGGCCCGAGGGAGAGGACCGCCTGGTAAAAGTTGGGGCTGCGGAGTTGGATGGGCACGCTGTCATGCACCTGCAGCCAGAGGAGCGGCAACAGCCCTTTGTTGCGAACGGTGAGCCGCACCCATGGCCGTTCGCCCCAGAAGACGCGGCGGGGGTGCTGCCGCTCAGAGGCCACGGCGTGGGCGGCGTGCTGGGCCCAGAGGCGCCCGAGCACCACCAGCCCTGCCAGCAGGTAGAGCAGGTAGAAAAAGAAGTCCACCCGCAGCAGGGCAGCCATGGCCAGGAGCACGAGCAGGAAGGTCGCTAGCCCCGACACAACACCCTCCGACCTTAACCCCGCCCCTGTCGCTGGGCGGGGAAGAGCGACTGGGGCGCCGCGGGCGAGCGAAGTGCCTGCCCGCCTCCCCCGCTGCGGCCTCCGCGCCGGGCACCACCCGGGCAACCGCATGGCCCCAGGATGGCCCAGGTCCCGGAGCGACTGCCATCGGATCTGGCCCGCACAGACCCGAAAGGAAGGGCCACACACGCCCTATGCCGGCATTGGGGGGCCATCGCCGAGCCGGCTACTGCGCCCACTCCACCGCCAGCAGGTCCGCTGTGAAACGCGAGAGGAGTTCATCGCGCAGCGTCTCCGAGTAGGCCGTGGTGACGTTGGGGAACTCGAGCTGCACCCTTCCCCTGGGGCTGGAGATGTAGAAATAGAAGGGGACATCCCCCGGCTGGGAAATGAGCATGCGGTACACTTCGCCCAGCCTGCGGGCGTCACGCTCGTCATCGCCGCTACGGCGGAAGGTGATGTTCAGGTGGTGCGGCTTGCGCCGCACCGGGGCACCATCCAGGCCAGGAGGGGGCACAGGCGGCTCCTCATAGGGCACCTCGGGGCCCGCCGTGCCCAGGCTCACCCCTCCGGGCGTGGGCGAGGCCGCTTGGGGGCGTGCTGTGGGCGAAGGCTGCCCGGCTGCCGGGGCGCCCACCACCCCCTGCCCGGCAGCG
>Ga0078972_1010732_pt1 | contig 16869 bp, 15 predicted proteins | sample YelNatPaOPGAMG01_FD_67568 | JGI IMG/M metagenome (GOLD analysis project Ga0078972, IMG submission 67568) | Hot spring thermophilic microbial communities from Obsidian Pool, Yellowstone National Park, USA - OP-RAMG-01 (SPADES assembly) (version 2) | ecosystem: Environmental > Aquatic > Thermal...
GGCGACCCTGACAATAATGTTCCTCCAAACACTAAATTTGAAGATTTACCAGAAGATTGGGTTTGCCCAGTATGCGGAGCAGAAAAAACTCAATTTGAAAAAATTGAATAAAAAATAAAGAAAAATAATTTTTTATTTTTCTCCTAAAAGCGTTTTAAACGTGTTTTCATGCTCTTCTTCATCAGCTAAAATCTCTTCAAAAAGCCTTCTAGTAACTATATCACCTTCTTCTTCAGCTGTTTTTATAACTTGTTTATAAAGCGTTATAGCTTCTTTTTCAGCTTCTAAATCATCTTTAAGCATTTTTTTAAGGTCTCCTCCAACCTTAATTTCTGATGGTTTAGTTGTTGGAACACCACCTAAATAATCAAGCCTTTCAGCAATTTTTTCAGCATGCTTCATTTCTACAATTGCTATTTTTTTAAATATATCTGTTACCGCTGGACTTTCAATTCCAACAGCCATAATATGATGCCACATATATTGAATTGAAACCGCAAGCTCTCTAGCTATAGATTGATTTAATAAATTCATTAATTTTTCGCTAGCCAATTTAATTCACCCTTTCTTTTATTTTTAAAGCAACGAAATATTTAAAATTTTTCATAAAAAATATTTTAAACCGCTAAAAATTTAAAAATAAGCATTTAAAGTATTATTTACTGATTTAAAATTTAAAAAAGCTTTATTAAAAAAAGCAAAGGTTAAATTTTAGCTTTTCAAAAAGTTTATGTTTAAATTATTAAATTGAAAAGAGGAAAAGAAGCATGGCTAAAAAAGCTAGAGGCTTACATGCTGGAAGAAAATTAAAGCGCAATAGAAAAAAAATGAGATGGAAATTTGCACCTTACAAAAGAAGAGTTTTAAAGCTTGATGAAAAAGTTGACCCTTTGGAAGGAGCCCCCCAAGCCAGAGGAATAGTTTTAGAAAAAGTTGGAATAGAATGCAGGCAACCTAACAGCGCCGTAAGAAAATGCGTAAGAGTTCAATTAATTAAAAACGGTAAAGTTGTAACTGCGTTTTTACCTAAAGATGGCGCATTAAACTTTGTTGATGAACATGATGAAGTTGTTATTGAAGGTATAGGCGGTCCTGAAGGAAAAGCTTATGGTGATCTTCCAGGCGTTAGATATAGAGTATTTAAAGTTAATGGTGTTTCTCTTTCAGCATTAATGAGCGGTAAAAAAGAAAAACCTAGACGCTAAAAATTTTAGCAATTTTTTCAAAATTTCCCTTTAATTCTACTTTCTTTCATTAAATTTAAAAAGGAAAAATATAAAAGCTTCAATTTTATAAAAAATTAATTGGGGTTTCGCCGGGATTGCCTAGCCTGGTAAGGCGTCGGCTTGCTAAATTTTCATTTTGCGGAAAGCCGATGACCCATTCGGGTCTCGTGGGTTCAAATCCCACTCCCGGCGCCAACCATTAAATTTCTTCTATTTCTAAACATTTTTTTCAAAATATCTATCTAAGATTAAAGGACAAAAAGATTAACAAAAAGCTTTTTATAACAGCATAAAATATATGTTATTCAGTTAATAAATTTGTAAAGAGGGGTTTTGAATTGAAAATTGGTAATCGAAAGCTTAATAGGAAGGCTATAAGCCCTGTTATAGCTACGTTATTGATGATTGCTATTGCTGTTGCTGCTTCTATTTTAGTTTATGTATGGAGTATGGGATTAGTAGGTTCATTGCAAGGCACCGGTGGACAACAAACAAGAGAACAATTAATAATGGAAGCCTATGTAGCCACAGCTACACCATTTACATTATATATTAGGAATGTTGGACCAACAACATCAGTAATTGCAGCTGTATATGTAGAAGGTATTTCTGCCAGCTTTGGCGGCTCTATAACTTATGCTCCCGGCTCCACAGGAACTTTAATAGTTACTCCCTCTAGCAGCATAACGCTTACACCAGGTGCAGCTTATGTAGTTAAAATAGTAACTGCAAGCGGAGCAGTTTTCTCCTACTCAATAATTTATGGAAGAGCAGCTTAAGCAATAAAACAATAACCAACACAAAAACAACATCACTTTTTTAACCTCTAACTTCTTATTTTTTCGTTTTTATAAAGCAATAAAGCTTGAAACCACGATATAACTTATTAAATAAAAATAACTAAACGCTCCAAAATAGAGCTTATATAAAATTTAAAAAAATAATTTATAACTTTCTAAACTAAGCGTATAAATGGGAGGTTTTAAATTTTTGGTTTATGCAGTTGAAACTAAGGATTTAACGAAAATTTATAATGGTAGTATTAAAGCTTTGGATAATGTTAATTTAAGGGTTGAAGCTGGTAAAGTTTTTGCTTTGCTTGGTCCTAATGGTGCTGGAAAAACAACTTTAATAAGAATTTTAACTACGCAAATTAAGCCTACATCTGGTGAAGCTTATGTTTTTGGTTTAAATGTTTCTAGTGAAAGCAGTAAAGTTAGGCGAATAATCGGTTATATTCCGCAGGAAATGTGTGTTTGGACAGATATTTCTGGTTATGAAAACCTTCTTTTTTATGCTAAGCTTTACAAGGTTCCGAAAAATGAAAGAAAAAATATTGTTAATGAGGTTTTAGAAAAAATGGGTTTAAGTAAAGTAGCGAATAATCTTGTTAAAACTTATTCTGGTGGAATGATTAGAAGGCTTGAAATAGCATGCGCTTTATTAACTAAACCTAAAATTTTATTTTTGGATGAGCCTACTATAGGGTTGGATCCTTCAGCTAGAAAAACTGTTTGGGAAGAGCTTACATTTTTTAAAAAAGAATATGGTTCAACAATATTTTTTAATACGCATTATATGGATGAAGCTGAATTTTATGCAGATGAAATAGTTATTATTAATAATGGAAAAATTGTGAAAACCGGCACTTTAGAGGAGCTTAAGCATTCTATTAAAGGAGAAATTATTTCATTAAATTTTGAAGGAAACATTTTAAATTGCTTAAATAAAATTAAAGCATTAAATTTAGTTAATGATGTATCCATAAAAAATTCTGAATTGCTTATATCTTCTGAGGAAGCTGAATCTATTTTACCAAGCATTATTGAAATTTTAAAAGCGAACAATATTCAAATAAAAAGGATTTCAATTAATAAACCAAGCTTAGATGATGTTTTCTTAAAATATGCTAAAACTAAATTTGAATCCAGCGATAAAATAAATGATGTTAAGCAAATTAGAAAAATGATTGGGAAAGGGTGAAAGGTGAATTTTATGATTGATTTTTTAAGAAATATGATTGCAATGATTGAGCTTGAGCTTAGAAGACTTAAGCATGATAGAACAGAAGTTTACACTAGATCTATTCAACCTATTTTATGGCTTGTTATTTATGGATCTACAATGAGCTCTATTAAGGCTATTCCAACGCATGGAATCCCATATATAGACTATATTACGCCTGGAATCCTTATTCAATCAACAACCTTTACATCAATTTTTTATGGTTTAATAATTGTTTGGGAAAGAGAATCTGGAATTTTAAAAAAACTTTTAGTTACACCTGCTTCAAGATATTCAATTGTTATAGGAAGATCTATGGCTTCAGGTGTTAGAGCATTATTTCAAGCTTTAATAATTATTCCAGTGGCATTGCTTTTAGGAGTTAAATTTTTACAAAATATACCTTTTTTTATTTTAGCTTTTTTAATAATTTTCTTTGCTTCAGGAGGTTTTGCAGCAACATCCATATTTATAGCAAGCTTTTTAAAAACTAGAGAAAGATTTATGGGTATAGGACAAGCAATAACTTTTCCATTATTTTTTTCAAGCAGCGCTTTATACCCTATTGAATTAATGCCTCCAATTATTAGGGAATTCGCCTTTTTTAATCCAATGAGCTATATAGTTGATGCTGTAAGAAGCTTAATAATAAGCGGAAACCTCATAAACCTTTTAAAAGATTTAATTGCAATAACAATTTTTAATGCAATAGCCTTTACTATAGCTTCAATAAATATTAAAAGAATTGTGGAATAAAGGCTTCTTTAGTTTTTATTTGATGCGGGAGGTGGGATTTGAACCCACGAAGGCCTACGCCACGAGGTCCTGAACCTCGCCCCTTAAACCTGGCTTGGGTACTCCCGCCTAATTTTAAGCTTTAAAAAATTTAAGCTTAATCCTATTTTTTTAATAATCATCTTTAAATTTTTTAATTAATATGATGATTGCAATCAATAAAAATGCTATTCCAAAAATTATTATTGCTTTTCCTAAAGCTTCATATGGTTTAATAAAAGCTTTATATTCTATTGTAAATTGATAGATAAGCACTGAATTTAAATTTTTATTTTCTATAAGCCAAGTTAACTCAATAAAATTTTTTAAGGCTTTAATTGTTTTTTCTTCATTCTTTAATTTTTGAGCTTGCTTTACATAAAAAATTTTTGTTGAAGAATAATCTATTGCTTTAATCCAAACAGTTGAATTCGCCTCTAAATTTATTTTAAACCTATAATAAACTTCAGGAGTTAATTTTAAACCCCATGTTAACCTTAATGTTTTTCCCTCAATAATTGAGTTTTCTTTTATCCAAAATTTAGCTGAAGATTCTTTAGGCACTTCAAAAAAATACAATTGAACACCTAAAGTTAATAAAATTAAACTTAAAAGCAGCAATATTAAAGGTTTCTTCATTCATCATCATTTTTTCATTAAATAAAGCCTTAAAGATTTTTAAACTTTATTTTCTTAAAGCATTAAGTTTTTTAATTGCAACATTTCATTAATTTTATAAGGGATGATACCGTTGAAAATTAATATTGCCTTAATTGTTACTCTTTCATTTTCACTTTTATTTTCTTTATTTCTAACTCCTTTTGCTTTAGCTCAGCAACCTGAGTTTCCGCATATAGAAGCTGTTAAAACTGTTTCTCCAATTAAAGTTAATAAAGGCGAATTGGTAACCGTTAAAATTACTTTAAGAGGGGCCGGCGGCTTTATTTTAACACCTGTAGATGTTGTTTTAATTTTTGATAGATCTGGAAGCATGAGTGGAAAAAAGATTATTGATGCTAAAAATGCAGCTATAGCATTTCTTAATTTTCTTGATGAAAAAGATAGAGCTGCATTAGTTTCGTATAGCCATACAATTTCTGCAGGCGAGTTAACTTATATGACTTTAAGCAATAAAGAAAAATTAAAAAATGAAATAGAAAGCTTAAATGCTGCAGGTCGAACAGATATTTATAATGCTATAGTGGCTGCTATTCAAATTCTTTCAGCTAATCCACGTGAAAATGCACCTTCAGTAGCTATTCTTTTAAGCGATGGATTGCATAATTGGCCTAGGCCCCTTCCAGATTCAGAATTTATAGCTTTAGCTGAGCAAGCTAAAAATCGCGATATAATAATTTATACAATAGGTTTAGGAAGAGATGTTAATGAACCTCTTCTTAAAAAAATAGCTTCCATAACCAATGGAAAATATTATTTTGCAGCCACTTCAAGCGAGCTTAAAGGTATTTATGAGGAAATAGGAAGTAAACTGGCTTTTGCTGGAACAAAAATAGAGGTTTCCGAGCATATTCCATCATATTTAACCTATACTGGAGAAGCCTCTAAAACACCCTATTCTATTTCCAGCAATGGTGAAACAATAATTAAATGGAAAATTGGTAGTTTAAAAGTTGGAGAAGAATGGGAAGTAACCTATACAGCTAAAGCTAATAAAGCTATAGAATATGATTCGCAAACAATTCAATGCTATATTCAATATATTACTGCGGTTGGCGCTTCAGCCATAATAAATTTGCCTCCAGGCGCCATATGGAATGATTTAGTTTTAACAAGTCAAATGGTTAATCCAACTGAAGTAGTTAAAGGAAACATTATTCATGTAAATATTACTGTGAAAAATGATGGTTTAACTCGTAAAAGCTTTAAGCTTTCCTCTTTTTGCGGTAATTTAAAAATTTATGAAAATGAATTATCATTAAATTCTAATGAATCAAAAACAATAAGTTTTTCTTGGAATACCTCAAATATTGAAGCTGGAACCTATAATTTAACTTCTATAGTTGACTTTTATAATGAAGTTTTTGAAGTTGATAAAACAAATAATATAGCTGTAACTCAAGTTAAAATTTATGAGCAAACAGGTTCAGCTTTATTTATTGTGCTATTGCTTATTATGGTTTCAACTATTACTGTAGGAGGTTCTATAGGATATTTAAAAGCAAAGAAAATTTTAAAAGCAGGTTTAAAACCTAAACCTTTAAAAATTGAAAAGCCAAAGTATTTATGTAAAGTTTGCGGAAACCAATTAATTTATGATGTAAAGCTTAAAGAATGGCGTTGCAAAGTTTGCGGAAAAAAATATAAGGTATAAAAGGCATAAATTGGTTTAAACCTTAACTTTTAGCTTTTAGAAAGCAAATCTGTTATAGATAAATTTAAAACTATTTCTGCTATATCATCTGCATATTCAGCAACCCTTCTTATGCTTTCAAGAATTAACCTAAGATTTGATATATCCTCTGTGCTATAACCTTGTTTTAAAAGATGAGCTACAGCTTCACTTTCTAAACTTTCTATTTCATGGGTTTTTTCTAATGTTTCTTCAGCTAAATTATAGTTTTTTGAAAATAAAGCGTTTACAGCCATTTCAAAAACTAAATCAGCAAATTCATTCATTCGCAATATTTTATTTATTGTTTCATTGCTTAATCGATTTTTAAAAGATAAAACTTTTTCAGCTATTTTAACTGCATGATCAGCTATTCTTTCAATGCTTTTAGTAACAAGCCTATATCCTAAACAATCTCTAGGATTAGATAAACCCATTTCTTTAATTTCATATGGATCTTGAACAGCTGATTTAAGCTGTCTAACAATATAAAGGTTAAAGCGATCAACTTCATCATCAAGATCTATAATGCTTTTTGCAAGATCATAATTTAATTCGCTTAAGGCTATTAAAGCATCTTTATGCATTGCCCTAACTAAAGAGCACATTCTGCTTAAAGCTGTTTCAATTGATAATTCAGGATAACTTAAAAGAATTTTTAAATCCATTTCATTAGGTGAATCAGTTATTATTTCAGCTCCAATAAGCTTTTTTCTAACAATTTCTTTAATTATTTTTCTTTGTTCAGAAGATATCCTATCATTTTCAGCAATTAACCTTATAGTATTAAATCCTATAAGATATAATGAAATAATTTTTCGCACAATTGCATCAGGATTATCTTTAGAAGAAATTTTTAAAACAACATCTTTTTCAGAAACAACCTTTTTAGATTTAGGCATAATTAATAAAGTTGCTTCGCTTTGCCTTTTAATAATCAATTGATCTCCAGCATTAAGCTTCATTTCTTTAACCCATTTTTTAGGTAAAGAAACAATATAGGTTGATCTGCCTGTTAATTGCATTTTTCTAGTTTCTTCAAAACTTGCTTTACTCAAAATTTCACCCAATTAAATTATATTAACTCATTTAGTTAATATATAGTATAGTTGAGTAAAATATATGTTTTATTCAACTATATTAATTTATCGATGGTGATAAATTAAATAAACATATTTTATTAACCTGTTTAATTGTGAAAGATAGATAAACCAAATGAAAAATCTTTAAAACCCATTCTAAATAATAGTAGTTAAGGATGGAATGCAAGCTTGTTGCAGCATTTATTCCCCAAAATTATGTGGTAACCAACTTTCAAACTGCTTAATAGAGTTGAGAAACTAGCTTAAATGAACAATTAAAAAATACTCTTTATTTTAATCTTTTCTTGAAGGAAAACATGTAATTTATATAAAATTAACTACATTATTAAAAATATATATTGCACTTTAAAAATTTAAATAATTGTTTTTTAAACTATATATAATGAGAGTGAATTATATGAATTTCCTTATAATCTTAGGATTAAGCTTAACTTTTCTCATCAGTTATGTTTTGGGAGCTAACGATGCTGCAACTCCATGCGACACTTCTGTTGGAAGCGGCGTAATCTCAATTAAAAAAGCGTTAATTCTTTTTTGCATATTTACTGCTTTAGGCGCTTTAACTCAAGGATATATGGTTATAAAAACTATAGGTTCTGGAATAATCCCCGAAATTAATGCTTTTGGAGCATTCATCATAGTTTTATCAACTTCTACTTGGCTTATAACAGCATCAGCTTTAGGAATAGAGCTTTCTATAACACATGCAGTTATTGGAAGCATTATTGGATATGGCATTGCAACAATAGGTTTAGAAAAAATGAATCTTAGCATTTTGTATAAAATATTTATAAGTTGGTTTTCCTCACCAATTTTATCTATAGCCTTATCTTACATTCTATATAGTTTAACTCTTAAACTTTTAAGGAATAAAAACAAATTTGAAAGGTTTTTTAAAGCTTTTTTAATTGCTAACTTATGTTTCTCAGCCTATAGCTTTGGAGTTAATGATGTAGGGAACGCTACAGGCGTATATGTAACAGTTTTAGGTATTAAACCGGAATCATTGAATCCTTCAACAGCTTTACCATTAACGCTTTTAGGATGCATTGGAATTTTAATCGGAGGCTTTACGTTAGGCCCAAGAGTAATAAAAACTGTAGGCTTTAAAATTACATGTTTAGATGCTATATCAGGATCTATAGCAGAGTTAAGCAACGCCTTAATCGTTTACCTCTTCAGTTACCTTCCATATATTATTTTAGGCTATGGAATGCCAATTTCAACTTCTCTAGCAAGCGTTGGCGCTGTTGTAGGCATAGCTCTTAAAAAAGGCTTTGTAAAAAATGGAAAATCTACATTAGCTTTTCTCGCATTAATGTGGCTTTTAACCCCTATAATAACAGCTTTTTTAAGCATAACATTCTTTACTTTAATAAATTCAATGGGGGGATTTAAGATTTAACTTTACGCAAAGAAATTTAACATTATCTTGTTGTTCAGCAAGCTTATGAATTATACAACGCGTATTTTTATATAAGTATTTAAAGCTGTTAGTTAAAAAAATATTTTCAAAATTAATTCTTTATTTAATTTTTTTAAGAAAATACTTCATGGTTTCCATAAGCACAGCTGTTATAATGCATAGTATTGCGATAATTTCTACATCTATTAGGCTTGGGTAAACTATTTTGAAGGCTTGTCGAGTTGCTGGAATAAGAATTAATAAAATTGTTTGAATAACTGTTATTATAACTGAGAGTAAAAGAAACTTGTCTGGTTTAACTTTAAGTATGCTATATTTTAACGATCTGCTGGAAAGCGCTACTGTTAACTCGAAAAATACAAAGGCTAAAAATAGTCTTGTTCGAGCTAAATCTTCATAGTGAGCATAAAATGAAGCTAAAAACAATCCTAAAAGCATAATGCTTAAAATTGCGGGGAAAATCGCTAGAAAGTATTTAAGATCTTTAGTGAAAATGCTTTCTTTAGGATTTCTAGGTGGTCTTTGCATTATATCTGGATCTGGCGGCCCTACTCCTAAAGCTATAGCTGGTAAACCATCTGTAGCTAAATTTATATATAGAATTTGGGCTGGGAAAAGAGGTAATGGAACACCAATTAAAACTCCAGCTGCTAAAACTATCATTTCAACTATATTGCATCTAAGAATGTAAGCTAGATACTTTTTTATGTTATCATAAATCCATCTTCCCCTTTCTATTGCTTTAACTATGGTGGCGAAGTTATCATCAGCTATAACCATGTCGGAAGCTTCCTTAGCTACTTCTGTTCCAGTTATTCCCATTGCCACTCCTATATCGGCTTGCTTTAATGCTGGAGCATCGTTAACGCCGTCGCCAGTCATTGCTACAACTTCTCCTTTAGCTTTCCAAGCTTTCACTATTCTTAATTTATGGATTGGAGAAACCCTTGCATAAACTGTTACTTTATCAACAATTTTATTAAATTCTTCATCGCTTAAAGCTTCAAGTTCGGCGCCAGTTAAAACTAAATCTCCTTCATTATATATGCCCATTTCTTTGGCTATGGCTAAAGCTGTAAGCTTATGATCACCAGTAATCATTATAGGCTTCATTTTAACTTGTTTACATATTTTTATAGCTTCAATAGCTTCTTCTCTAGGCGGATCAATCATTCCAGCTAAACCTATAAAAACTAAATTCTTTTCAAGTTCTTCTTCATTTTGAGTAAATTCTTTCTCTTCTTTATATGCTATTCCTAAAACTCTAAGGGCATTATTTGCCATTTCCTCATTAACTTTTAAAATCATGTTTTTTTCTATTTCTGAAATAGGTTCAATCTTATCTTTCTTTAATATTTTGCTGCAATGCTCTAAAACTATTTCAGGTGCACCTTTCATGAAAACAAAAATTCTTCCATTATCTGCTTTATGAATTGTTGTCATTCTTTTTCTTTCAGAGCTGAATGGAATTTCGCTTATGCGTGGATAAGCTTTTTTAAGCTCCTCTTGACTTAACCCTGCCTTAACAGCAGCTACTATTAAAGCGCCCTCTGTTGGATCGCCCAAAATTTTCCATTCATTTTCGCTTTTAGATAATTTAGCTTCATTGCATAGTGAAGCTGCTTTTAAAAGCATAGTTAAAGCTTGATTATTTAACGGGTTAATTTTTTCTCCTTTAACCATAAATTCTCCTTTAGGCTCAAAACCCACTCCAGTAACATCAATAATCTCACCATTAACATATATTTTTTTCACAGTCATTTCTCCTTTAGTTAAAGTTCCGGTTTTATCAGCGCATATAACTGATGTGCAACCTAAAGTTTCCACCGCCGCCATCTTTCTAACTATAGCATTTCTTTTAGCCATTTCCCTCATTCCTATAGCTAATGTTCCAGTAACTATCGCTGGTAAGGCTTCTGGAACAGCTGCTACAGCTAAAGCAACTCCAAACAAAATCATTTCAATCAAAAAGTTAAAGCTTAACATTTTATATGTGAAAAACTCCTCAATAATTCCAACTCCAATAACTATAAAGCATGCGCTAAGCATAAGTTTACTTAATAATTTACCAACTTCCTCCATTCTTTTTTCAAGCGGAGTTTTTTCTTTTTCTATAGCTGCCACTTCTTTAGCTATTTTACCAAATTCTGTATTTGATCCTGTTGCCACAACAATAACTTTCCCCCTTCCATCAGTAACTGTTGTTCCAGCGAAAACCATATTCTTCATATCTGAAATTGAAATATCCTTTGGCATAATTGTTGCCTGTTTAACCACAGGCACGGATTCACCAGTTAATGGAGCTTCATTAACTTGAAGATGAAAAGCCTCTATAATTCTTCCATCAGCTGGAATCTTATCTCCCGCTTCTAATACAAGAATATCTCCAGGAACAATTTCTTTAGCTGGAATCTTTTTTTCTTCTGAATCTCGAATAACTGTAGCTACAGGGCTAAGCATCTTTTTTAAAGCTTCTATAGCTTTCTCAGCTTTATACTCTTGAGTAAAACCTAAAATTGCAGCTGCAACAACAATAATTAAAATGGTTAAAGCATCAATAACTTCTCCAACCAGAAAAGATAAAACTGTAGCAGCTAAAAGAATTATTATTAAAATATTGGTAAATTGTTCAGCAAAAATTTTTAATGGAGAAACCTTTTTAGGCTTTTCCAACTCGTTAAATCCATATTGAATTAACCTTTTTTTAGCCTCCTCTTCAGTTAACCCATTAATACTTGAATTTAATTTTTCAATAACTTCCTTAATCTCCATGCTATGCCAATATTCACCCAAATTAACCACCTTTACGTATTACCTAATTGAATCAAAGCATGGAATTTAATATATTCCTTTTTGTTTTTTATACACTTTTTCATTTTTTAAAAAATAAAATGATCTAGGCTAGTATAGACATAGAATATCTTATCTAGTTATTCAAAAAAGCAAGACATTTTTCAGAAATAAGCCTTTAACAAAGGTTTCTTTATAAGATAAAATTTTATACATCAATAAAATTTATATATCACTATATCCCCTAAAAATATTTCGTAAGGTGGTTGTTTTATGAGTGAGGAGAAAAAAGAGGAAAAAGCTATTTCTAGGCGTAAGTATTTGGGTGCTGTTGCAGGTTTAGGTGTTGCAGCTGCTGTTGGTTGGGGTTTAGCAGGATATTTAGCCAGTAAACCAAAAGCTCCAGCAGTAGAAAAAACAGTAACCATAACAAAAACAGAAACAGCTACACCAACAGTTCCAGCCTATATGCTTGATAAAGGACCATTAACCATATATACAGCGCTTGAAGAGGATGAAACTGCCTATTACTTAAAAAATGGTTTTTATGTAGATGTGCCCTATTTCTCGGATGCCAATGTTACTTGGTTAAGACAATCTACAGGAGAAATAGTTGCAAGAATCATTGCTGAAAAAGATAATCCTATGGCGGATGTTTTATGGGGTACTTCAGCAGATCAATTTACGCAATTAGTTGAAATGGGATTGATTGAACCTTATGTTTCTCCAGAAGCAAAGTATTATGATGAGAGATTTAAGGATCCTAATGGATATTGGGTTGCAGCTACCATGTGGGTTGACAACATATCTATTAATACTAAGGTATTTGAAGAGCAAAAACTTGGTGATCCACCACAAACTTGGGAAGATCTTTTAGATCCAAAATGGAAAGGAAAAATTTTAGCTCCAAACCCAAATACTAGTGGAACAGGGTTTTCATGGTATGTTGGAATGGTTTCTCTTTTGGGTGAAGATGGCGCAATAAACTATTGTAAAAAACTTGATGAAAATGTGATAGAATGGACAAAATCTGGGGGCGCTACCTGCAGGCGTTTAGGAACAGGTGAAAACGCTATAAGCATTACAGGCACTTATATATCTTGGGTTTATATTAAGGAAGGCTATCCAATAAAGAATATTTTCCCACCGGAAGGTTGTCCATGGGCTGCTGAAGCAACCGGTTTAATTAAAGGAGCTAAAAATCCAAATATGGCAAAAGCATTTATAGATTGGGCATTAGGAAAACATGCGAATGAACTTTATAGAGAATTTAGAAAAGAAGATTGCTCAACAAGAAAGGATTTAGCGCCTTTACCAGGGCTTCCAAGAGATATCGAGCAACCTCTTGTAAAAATTGATTTCTATTGGGCTGGAAAAAACAAAGCGAGACTTTTAGATGCTCTTAACAATGCTATTCCAAGGCTTAAAGCTTGAAACTTCCATTTTTTATTTTCTTTTATTTTGCTTTTATTCACTTAATAATATTCACTTAATAATAATGGTGGCTTAATAAATGCTTAAAGCTTTTAGGCAGTATATAAAGGAACCAGTTGTAATGATATTAACAATATTCATGATTATATCCCTTTTAACATTTGTTGCATATCCTTTAGTTTCTATACTTCAAACAAGCTTTTTTGAAAATAATATGTTTTCCCTTCGTTATTATGCACAATTATTGACTGAAAAAGCTTTGCAAAAAATTGTTTTACAAAGCTTTATTGTTGCTGCAACTTCATCAACATTTTCTTTAATTATAGGGTTTTTATTAGCTTATGCTTTAGCTCGTACAGATATACCGGGAAAAGCTTTTTTAAGCATAGCTGCATTAATTCCTCTTGTAGCTCCACCATATATTGCAGCTTTATCAATGATTTTGCTATTTGGACCAAATGGGCTTTTCATTAAAACCAATATATATGGTTTTTGGGGGATAGTTTTAGCTCAAACTTTTTCTTGGCTTCCTGTAGCATTTTTAATGATTTATTCAACTTTTGTTTCTATACCTAAAAGCTTAGAGGATGCTGGAGCAACCTTAGGAGCTAGCGGACCTCGTGTTTTTCGCTCAATAACTATTCCATTAATGACACCTGCTTTAGTATCATCCTTTATAACGCTTTTTATGTTAAATATGGCGGATTTTGGTAATCCAATTATTATAGGTGGAGGTTACGGTGTTTTAGCTACAAGAATTTATATTGAAGTTGAGGGTCTTCAACGATTTGGAATGGCATCTGTTTTAGGAGTTTTATTATTAGCTATTGCTGTGCCAACTTATCTTCTTTCTAAATATGCTGCTCGAAAATCATATGCTATAATTACTGGAAAACCAACTAGAATTGAACCCAGACCTACGAAGCCAGTAATCCGATATACATTAGGGGCTTTTTCCTATGGAATAGTCGCATTTATTTTATTGATTTATGCAACGGTAATTTATGGAAGCTTTACTAAAATTTGGGGTTATGATTTTACACTTACATTAAAACATTATAATACTTTAACTATGGGAGGAATGGGTGTAGTTTGGAATAGTTTTAAAGTGGCTATTATGGCAGCAATTATAACAGGAATTTTAGGAACGTTAATTGCATGGCTGCTTGTAAAAAAGAATCCCCCATTAAAAAACTTTTTTGAATATTTAGCTTTAACTCCTTTAGCTATTCCAGGAACTGTTATAGGATTAGGTTATGTAATAGCCTTTAATAAACCTCCTTTATTATTAACTGGAACATTATGGATAATCATATTTTCTATAGTATTTAGAGAGCTTCCTGTAGCTATTTTATCGAACGAAGGTGTTTTAAAGCAGATTTCAACATCTCTTGAGGATGCTTCAGCAAGTTTAGGAGCTGGCACTTTAAGAACATTCACTAAAATAGTTCTTCCATTAGCTAGAAACGGTTTCTTCAGCGGATTTGTATATACTTTTATGCAGGGAATGATAACATTAAGTGCTGTAATATTTCTTTATACTGGAAGAACTATTCTAGCCTCTATATCTATAATAAGGCAGGCTGAAGCTGGTCGAATAGGATACGCCTGCGCTATCTCTACCGTATTAATTGCTACCGTTTTAGCTTCATTAATTGCATTTAGAATTTTAGCTGGAAAAAGAGGTTTAGAAATGTTTTCATTTGGAGTTAAATAAAATTTTAAGGTGAAAAAAGATTGGTTGAAGTATATGTAGAAAATATAACTAAAAAATTTGGCAATGTTATAGCCATAAATAATGTAACGCAAAAGTTTGCTGATAAAGCTTTAAGCAGCATAGTTGGTCCAAGCGGATGCGGAAAAACCACTCTCCTTAGAGTAATTGCAGGTCTTTACGATCCAGATGAAGGAAAAGTATATATTGGTGGTGAAGATGTAACTCTTAAACCTACATTTAAAAGAGAAGTTGGTTTAGTTTTTCAAGACTATGCTCTTTTCCCGCATATGACTGTTTATGAAAATATTGCTTATGGCTTAAAGATAAAAAAGCTTCCAAAACGAGAAATTGATAAAAAAGTTAAGGAAGCATTAGAATTTGTTAAGCTTCCAGGAATGGAAAAAAGATATCCTCATCAATTAAGTGGTGGTCAACAGCAAAGAGTGGCTTTAGCAAGAACTTTAGTTATAGAACCTAAAGTTCTGCTTTTAGATGAACCATTAAGCAATCTAGATGCTCAATTAAGGATTGCAGTTAGAGGAGAGCTTAAACAAATTCAAAAGCAATTAGGAATAACTACCATTTATGTAACTCATGATCAAATTGAAGCTATGAGCATATCAGATTATATTGCAATTATGAAAGATGGAAAAATAATTCAGGTTGGAACACCAATAGAAATATATAGAAGACCTAAAAATGAATTTGTAGCAAACTTTATAGGTCAATGCAACTTTTTAGATGGAAAAATTATCAGTCTTGAAGATTCAAAAGCTATTATTGAAACTCCAGAAGGAGAAATAAAAGCTTTTATTCCAGATGAAAGCTTTAAAAATGGCGATTCTGTAACAGTGGTTTTAAGACCAGAATATATAGAATTAAAACCATTAAAAGAATCTGGAGATAAAAGCATGATTAAAGGTAAAGTTAGAGTATCTCTTTATCAAGGTGGAGTTACAAGGTTTACAGTTGATTTACCAACAGGAAAATCCTTAATTGTTGATTCCTCCGATCCATTGATTACAGAGAAAATTAAGGAAGGAGAACAAGTTTCTCTATCCTTTAAAGAAGAGTTAATTCATTTATTAAAGAAATAAAAAACCCTTTTATTAAACACTATATATGTGTTTTCTGCTTATCTCTATTCTCTAAATTTTTAGGAAAATCTGTATATGGGAAGATATTCTTTAAAATTTTAGGTAAAAATGGAAAATGTTAATTCATCCAAATCAAATTTAAAATTAAATGTTAAAATTGGTTGTATTAAAGCAAAAATTCCTAAAATAGGTAGAATCGATGCTAAAAGTGCTTTTTAATTGCCTGTTAGAATAAAATTTAAAACTGAAAAGAAATAATTTTATTTATAGCCTTAGCTAATAGCGGTTATGAAGCTGATACTCTGCAGCTTCTTATTCCAATAGGTTTAGCAAAGGAAATTGATTTATGGCTTCTCCCCGATTACAGCTATTTGAAACAATTTTTAATACAGCTGGTGACCCATTAAAAGTTTGGGTTATACCTAAAGCTGTTAAAACATGCGTTGCAGCTGAAGGCTCTTTATGCAATGAAATTGATGTAGATTTAGTTATTCTCCTTTTGTTGATGAACCTTTAATAAGCAATATGGCTAGTTGATAGTTTAGAAATAGCTGTGGAAAATTTTGCTAAAGGTTTTTGGAGGTTTAGCTGGGAACCAAAAAAAGATGAGAAAGCGTTAAAACCTAAATTTAAACCCTAATTATACTATATAGTTTTTAACCTTTAAAAAGAAATTCAAGTCTTTTTTAGCTTTTATAGCAATAATATAAACATGAAAATGTTATTTTTATATTATTTGCGCTAAAGCTATTTCCAATAAAGTTTAAAATGCTGTTTTTAAATTTAAAATATAAAAATAACTTATGTTATGTTAAAGTAAAGGGGAAAAGGGGGCAAAAAAGATTATAATGTTTTTAATAGGCGAAGCTCTTGTTGGTTCAGGTCCTGAAGTAGCCCATATAGATTTAATTATAGGGGATAAGGAAGGTGTTGTAGGACAGGCTTTTG
>Ga0078972_1010734_pt1 | contig 16863 bp, 19 predicted proteins | sample YelNatPaOPGAMG01_FD_67568 | JGI IMG/M metagenome (GOLD analysis project Ga0078972, IMG submission 67568) | Hot spring thermophilic microbial communities from Obsidian Pool, Yellowstone National Park, USA - OP-RAMG-01 (SPADES assembly) (version 2) | ecosystem: Environmental > Aquatic > Thermal...
CATCTCTATTAATTACAACCACTTTAGATGGGCTCCACCAGCTATTAAGAAGGAAAGAATAGTTATAATTATTGCACTAATCTTCCTTGCCATCCTTGAACACCTCCTTTCTTTATGATATATGATTCATCTCTATTAATTACAACCACTTTAGATGGGCTCCACCAGCTATTAAGAAGGAAAGAATAGTTATAACTATTGCACTGATCTTCCTTGCCATCCTTGAACACCTCCTTTCTTTAATGATATATGATTCATCTCTATCAATTACAACCACTTTAGATGGGCTCCACCAGCTACTAAGAAGGAAAGAATAGTTATAACTATTGCACTGATCTTCCTTGCCATCCTTGAACACCTCCTTTCTTTATGATATATGATTCATCTCTATCAATTACAACCACTTTAGATGGGCTCCACCAGCTACTAAGAAGGAAAGAATAGCTATAACTATTGCACTGATCTTCCTTGCCATCCTTGAACACCTCCTTTCACCCAAAACATATCTAATTATATGATTGAAGAAAAGTTTCTGTCAAATAGAATCCTACGCTGGCAGAAATTACTAATTTCAGATCGTAAAGGATTAAAAAATGAAAAATTAAGCTAAAGGAGGCTTTTGATTTCTAAAAAAGTCATTTAGAAGAGATTAAAGAAGACAGGGTCAGAAGTAACCCTAGGTCTCTCCAAGTAGCTTTTACTGGCTGGAGCAGGGCATCTATAAAGAAATTCTTCTAATTTCTGAGGAATTTCCGAAATTAAACATCATATACAGTTAAAAACAGCTCTTAGATATTAAGGTTAATCGGAAATAATCAAATACTTCTTACCACCCAATCTAATGGAGCAAGTTCTATCTCTATATCTGTTTTTAAGAAGTATATAATCTCTTTTATAGGTTGATGCCAATAGTTCAACACACACAGTCGACGTTCGCCATTTTGCCTGTTACGAAGAATAAATGCACGCAATCTATCCGTCTTTATTTGTGGCTCGATTCCAATCGAGTTTAGCATAAGTAACAGTAGTGTTTTATGTTCTTCTACTATATACTCTGGTATAAATGTACCAAATACAATACTTCCTAAGCCTTTATAATAAACACCGATAACATCTTGTCCTTTTTCATTCACCGCTAGAGTAACATCACATCGTTGAAGAGCGTATAGAGTTTGTTTACGACCAAATCTTTGCCCGGCAAATCCTGTTAATCTTGCGTATTGATCTTTGTTAAATTGAATAAGAGAAAAAGGAGTTTCAGGAGTTTCTAATTTTATCCCTAGCTTATCTAATAAAAGAGCTGGCTGTCCTTTGTCATTATAAATAGGTGGTTCTCCAGTAAGAATCAAATGCCCCCCTGACTCTACATATTCTATAAGTCTATCTATAACTACTTGAGGCATAATTTTTGACATATTAACCCATAAAGAAGGACACTTTGGAAGGTCCTTTATAAGATCAATAATACCAAAAGTTATATTACTACGGAAGAGTAAATGAGCAGTACTTATATCTAGCTCCGATTTATCATAAACTCCCATAAATAAATCATATTCTTTTTCTGATTCCAAAAACCACGGATCTCCATTAAAATAACGAACTACTTTCTGAATTTTGTAGTAGTGAGGTCTTAAACCTTTACCATCCGATTTTATTGGAGCATGATAATTGTAGATGCCTCCCACATCAGCTTCCCAAGGATGGTGAATCCCATCTACAGCTTGGAATAGGCTAATCATCCGCAGACCATTTAAGGCTCCTCCCACTATCCACTGTTCCTGTTCAAAAGGGTCAATAGCATGTATATCAGTATGTGTTCCAGCTTCATACTCTAAAGCCCCTGGAGGACCTTTAACGTATGCCTTGCATAATTCTGTCCCATATTCCAGGTCATAACTCATAGTTATAGAGTCTAACCGACCTGATATGTGTAGGTCATAATACAAATCAACTGCATAATATATTTCTGGGAATTGTTGTAAACATCTAGAAAAGAGCGGTACATCTGAAGGACCAGCCATGTTAATACTAAATGGGATATCTACAGTTCCATACTTTTTGGCTAATTGAGTTAACATTTCTATATATTCCGGGATATAACTTTCATAATAAAAACTTTTTTCGTCATATTCTACTATAGCACTATTGGAAGCATCCAACATTTCTTGAGGAGATATCTCCTCAAAAGAGCTAAGTTTACTTCCCCAGGCTAAATTTAGATTCTCAATATTATTATATTTCTCTATTAAGAATCGTGGAAATCTACCATTTATATTTCCATATTCACATACATCTGGATTCTGGTCAATACCTCCGAACCAGATATGAATCCCACTAATCTCGTTGCACAATTGAATAGAGACGACACATCCTCCTCTAGATATGCTATGGCGAGCAATAATAGGGATTACCTTACTATACCATCTATCAACATACTGCAAAAAAATAGGATGTAAATAAGAGATTGACATACCTTCATCTAATGGCTGAAATCTTCCATCTTTCCATCGGCAAGCTAAAACTTCCGGATGTTCCACTGCTAACCATGGAGGAATTCCAGCAAATCTTAATTCGGCATAGACATAAGGACCAGGGCGTAACCAAGCAAACATTCCTTTTTGTTCTACTAAGGTAAGAAAGGCATCTAGATCCAAATTATCTGTAAACTCTATCTCTCCTGGTTTACGTTCATGGGAAATCCATGCAACATAGACACTTACTCCATCCATACCCATCGTCTTTAGATGATCCAGACACTTACTCCAGTTTTCTCTTGGGATACGGAAATAATCCATCTCACCAAACCATAACTGTTTAGGCTTTCCGTCGACAACAAAATATTGCCGATGCATTTCTAAGCTTTTTGACATCTTTATCCTTCCTTTCTATTACTAAAGATCTTCTTTATAGGTAACTTCATTTATTTTCCACATCACGGAAGTACACTTTTAACCCTGGGAAACCTCTTTTCCAGTTCTTCACCGAATTATCTAAGTCCAGGATCTCACTACTATGATAAATAGTTTCCACTACTGGTACCTCACTATCTAATGCATCTCTAATCAATAGATGGTAAAGCCCTAAACACATTAATATTACTTTTGGACAAAATTCCTTGCCTTTTTCTATTTGTCCTCCAACTTAAGACATCTCCAAGCCCTTCCGGTGTTACATAAGGATGAGGAGGGAGTTATCTACTCCCTCCTCTTACCAATCTCTACTGAAGATACTTAACTACTTCTTTAGAGACCTTATCTAAGAACTGATCAATACTTTGCTTCTGAAGCATTACTCCTTCCCATTCTGTATCTATGAGTCTCCAGAAATCGGCATCTTTCTGTCCATCATCAAGTTGTGGAATATACTTTGCTGTATAAATCGCCTTATGGAAGACTGTAAGATTCCTAGCTTTACCTCCTGGCTTAAATTCTTTCAACCAGATAGGAGCTATAGATTTTCTGGTTGGTTGGTATCCTCTCTTTACAGCCCAAACTCTTTGAATCTGTTTTGATGATAAGAATTTGACAAACTCCCATGCCTCTTCTGGATGTTTGGTTAACTTAGAGATACAAGTGGCACGAGTATGTATGAATCCTGCACGTTTCTTAGTGTAAGGGCTCATAAACGTTGGAGCGACATCCCAGACAAACTTTTCTATAGGAGCAAGATAAGTATTATTCCACGAAGGAGAATCCCACATTGCTACAGTTCCATTAAAGAATCTAATCCACCAATTCTGCTCACTGTGGGCAGAAGGAGATACGGATATCTGATACTTAAATATCACATCATAAAAATATTCCAATGCCTGTTTTGCCTTAGGATCTCCTAGAGTAAATTTTTTCTTATCTGGGCTTAGTATATCTCCCCCATTACTCCATACCCAGATTATTGGACCTGTACCCCAGTCTAATGAGAATCCGTCAGGAGTAAATGCATACTGAGTAATTTTACCTTGAGCGTCCTTAATGGTAAGTTTTTTCCCATTTTCTACCAAAGTATCCCATGTCCATGTATCGTCCGGATATTTTAATCCTGCCTTGTCAAAAATATTTTTATTGTAATAGACCCCAGAGGCAGCAGTCCACGTGGGGAGCCCATAAAGTACTCCTTTATATCTCCATTCATCAAGCATACCTGGATAGAAGTCTGCTGGATCAACCTCTTTTTTATCCCTTTCTAAAAATTTTTCTATATCTAAAAATGCTCCCTTACTTGCATAGGTATGGGCCCAAGATTTAAAAGAATATAATACGTCAGGCGGATTTCCAGCAGCCATTTGAATAAGATATTTCTGGGTATAATCTGGCAAATTTTCAGCTATAACCTCAATATCCGGATGCAACTTATTAAATTCAGCTACATCAGCCTGTACTTGAGGCCAGTCTGTCTGTGCATCCCATCCTCCCATATACCTTATAGTTACCTTGGCAAACAGGGAAGAAGCTAAAAGGGTAGATACAATCGCTAAAATAACACTCACAAATACTATCTTTCTCTGTAACACTTTACTCACACTCCTTTTCTAATAGATTTTAGTAACATAATACTTCTTAGTAAAAATAATATTTATCTCGACCCTATTAATTATCACCTCCTATGTATGGAATTTATCCTTTTACTCCCGTAATTACTACCCCCTGTATAAATTGCCTTTGAGCAAAGAAGAATATAAGAATGCAAGGTAGCATAAGTAAGAAAGCAACAGCCATAATAAGATTCCATCCACTAGATCTAAATGCTGTTTCTGCTTGAAAAGCAGCAAGCCCTAGAGCTACAGTTCTTTTCTCCATAGAGTTTATGTATATTAATGGTCCCATAAAGTCATTCCATTCCCCCATAAATGAGAATATAGCTAGAGTTCCAAGGGCAGGTTTGGCTAGAGGAAGGATAATTCTTAAATAGATATTAAGGTTATTACAACCATCGATACGAGCTGCATCATCCATTTCTAGAGGAATTGTAAGGAAAAATTGACGGAGTAAAAATATGAAAAACGCTCCACCACCAAAATAAGCAGGTACTATTAGAGGTTTAAATGTATCAATCCAGCCTAGATAACGGAATAAAATATATGTTGGAATCATAGTTACCTGATAGGGAAGCATCATAGTAGAAAGCATTACAAAAAACAAGGTGTCTCTTCCCGGAAATTGGAGCCTAGAAAACCCAAAGGCGACTAGAGAAGCAGAAAATATCTGACCAATTAGAGTTAATATTATAATGGTGACTGTATTTTTCAGATATAACCAGAAAGGTAAAGTATTCCATCCAATAGCAAAGTTTTCCCAATGGAAAGGATTTGGAATCCACTGAGGAGGAATTAAAAAGGCTTCCTCTTGCCCTTTTAAGGCTGTAGAAAGCATCCAAAAGAATGGAATCATTAAGACAAAAGCTCCAGCTAGAACTATCAAATATAAAATTGCCTTTGTGATCACATCCTTGACACTCTTTCTTTCCCAGAATGACGGAGATTTTATAGTTTCCGTAGCCATACTACCTCCCTCTTATCCCTTCATAATAGACCCAGCCAGTAGAGGTTTTAAAAATTATAACTGTACAGATTAATATCAATAAGAATAAAATCCAGGCAAGGGCAGATGCATATCCCATTCTTAGTTCTTGAAAAGCTCTTTGATAAAGGTAAAGAATATAAAATAGGGAAGCATTTTGAGGACCTCCCTGAGTCATTATATAAGCCTGAGTAAACGTCTGGAATGAGCCTATTACCCCCATAACTAGATTAAAAAATATCACAGGCGACATCATAGGGATAGTGATAGCTCTAAATTTAGCCCATTTCCCAGCCCCATCCAGTTCTGCTGCCTCATAGAGTTCTGTCGGAATCCCTTGGAGCCCAGCAAGATATATCACCATTCCACCACCTACTCCCCACAGACTCATAATTATCAGAGCTGGTAAAACCCAATTAGGGTCTCCTAGCCACCTTGGACCCTTGATTCCTATTTTACTTAGCAGTATATTAATAATCCCTACATCAGGCATAAAGATCCATCTCCATAAGACAGAGACTGCTACCCCTGAGATTACAGCAGGCAGATAATATATGGTTCTAAAAACGGAGATCCCCTTTAATTTCTGATTCATTAGAAGAGCAATTAAAAACCCAAATATAAGTTGTAACGGGACAGAGCCTAAGGTATATATAGTAGTTACTTTCAGTGCTTGCCAAAATAAAGGGTCTTCTCTCAAAAGTACCCTATAATTTGAAAATCCTATAAATCTAGCAGGATTTATAATGTCATATTCTGTCATACTTAACCAGAAAGAAGCTATAACTGGCCCTACAGTAAATATAAACAGGCCAAGAAGCCAAGGAGAAACGAAAAGATAACCCTCAATTGTACTTCTTATTCTTTTATTTATCAGCATAAACCTTCCTCCTCTTCTTGATAGTACTCATACTATCACTAATAAAATCTATCAGCAATAGATGTCATTTACTCTCAGTCTTTACATCCTTCTTCCCATTTATAACTCTTGAGACCGTCATCAATGAACCCCTAACTCTCTTAGCTACATCATATATTGTCGGCATTCTTCTCCCCTCTAAACTTTACGTTACTGATAGAAGTATATCATAAAAAAATATAGATATCAATGCATTTTTTTGTCTCAGGACTCTTCAACCTTTTGCGTAGAAGAAACTTTAAAATATCCTCTCCATAGCTCATAGAAGTTTATCCCCGCATCTAATATCCTCTTAGCTTCCTTTTATGCGACATTGTTCGCATATAACTTTCGTTTTTTAAGTCTTACTTTTATAATGTTTAACAATGTTTCAGTGTTTATTAGTTCTAATAATCCGTCTTTACTGTAGCCTTGATTTGTGATATATTTATCTAGAGGTGAGTATGCAGATAACAACCTTTAGTGGAGAGGGAGCAACATATCGTTTTGCTCAAGGCTTTGAAGCAATTACTGGGGTAGCTGCCCATGAAGCCTTAAATATGCGTGTTTTTGAAAGACACGCTATTCAATCAGGTGAAGATATCGCTAATCCTGAGATCAAGATAAAATTCGCTATAGACCCAGTTACTAAAAGAATAGTGGTGGTAGGAGGAGAATCCAGGGTTACATTTGAGTCTAAGAGAGAGAAAAATCTGGCCATTCTGGAAGAAACCCCAGAAGAGATCAAAAATAAGGTAAAGGAATTATTAAGAGAAAAACAGAACATAGAGCTTATCTTTGACCCTAAGAATCCATTCCTGGCAGAAAGATTGAAAGATATAGAAAAGAAACTCGACCTCCTCAGATTAAAGGCGTCAATTAAAGGGGTATTTATAGATACAATAGTATAAAATGCGAAGGGCTACCAAAAGTTATTGGTAGCCCTTCGTTCCTGTCTATGCGGCTGAGAATGTAGCACCACAGTTTTTACACTCCCACTTAGAAGGATCTCCCTTTTTAGGAAGAATCTTCGTACTGCCGCACTTTGGACATCTTGCGGGTGCTTTCTTACCCATAACCTTCACCTGCCTTTTCTTAGGGATATATTATATTCCCCCTTACTATGACCTTCTATAATACTCTTCATATCTAATAAGGCATTTTTCCTATTACTACTATTAGTGATGGCAGAACCAATTACCAGCATATCCACACCACAGTCTAATAATTCCCCTATATTTCCATTATTTATTCCGCCATCTACCTCTATAATAGGATTAGCCTCTAGTGTTTTGCACAGATTTCTTAGATCCTCTAATCTCTTAAACGTGTTAGGAATAAACTCCTGTCCACCAAAACCAGGATTTACACTCATAACCAGGACTAAATCTACATCTGTAATTATATCTTCTAGGAACCTTATAGGTGTTCCAGGGTTTATTGCAACTCCAGCCTTACGCCCAAAAGATTTTATATAGGATATCAGTCTATGTATGTGATAGGTTGACTCTATATGAACGGTAATAACATCTGCTCCAGCATCGATAAACACCTCAATAAATCTCTCTGGCTCTTCTACCATAAGATGTACGTCTAATAAAAAGCCACCGAATCTCTTTATAGAGCTAACCACCTGGGGGCCAAAACTTAGATTTGGGACAAAGTGCCCATCCATCACATCTATGTGTAACCAATCAATCTCCAGGTTTCTAAAATCCAAGAGGATCTCCTTAATATTAATTATATCTGCTGAAAGAAGAGATGGAACTATTTCTGCCATAATTTTATCTCTCCTTCTTCTCTAAGGGAGATATGTCTTACCTTTAGAGGTATACTCAAAAATATACCAGCCTTCTCCTTAAAATCATAGACGTCACCTGTAGTATATACATCTACAATACCCCTACCTCCTCCTAACCTATTCATATCAGCTAATTCCATCTTTAATCTTTCCACTGCAGGTACCGCCGGGTCAACTATCTCTATATTCCTTCCTAATAGCATACTACTAATCTCTTCTAAATACAAGGGATAATGACTACAACCTAATATAAGCGTATCTATTTCTGCCTCAAGCAGAGGTCTAAGATAGACAGAAAAGGCTTTTATCAATATATCCCTTCTAACTCTATTTTCTATAAAAGGAACTAATAAAGGAGCGGCTCTTTCTATCACCTGAATGTTTGGATTATACCTCTTTATAGTAAGGGTATATGCAAGGGAAGACACAGTAGCCCTTGTAGCTATTACTCCTACCCTTTCCACACCCTGCCCGTGAGATATCTTCTCAGCAGTAGGTTCTATAAGACCTATTATAGGTGTGGAGATGATATTCTCTATGTACTTTAAAGCCAGAGCTGAACTTGTATTACAGGCTACTAATATCGCCTTTACCTGTTGTCTCTCCAAAAAAGAAACGATCTGTCTCATATAACTCACGATATCTGTAATAGACTTATTTCCATAAGGGATATGGATGGTATCTGCAACATAGATTATATCCTCGTAAGGAAGTACCTCTCTCAGCTCTTTTAATACAGTGAGCCCTCCAAGGCCAGAATCAAAGATCCCTATCTTATTACTCATTGTTTCCTCTCTAAAAAAGCTATTATCCCTGAAACTATTCCACCTGCAATCTTCCTTCTAAAAAGTGGGTCCATCAAGAACTTCTCCTCAGTAGGATTAGAAATAAATAGCGCCTCTACTAGTATTGCAGGGACATTTACATTCTTTATTATAAAGAACTCTCCCTTCTTTACTCCTCTATTATATCTCCCGGTAGCATCAGAAAGACTATTACATACTGCTTCGGCAAAAGGTTTATCCTCATCTCTCCAGTAAAATACCTCTATACCTCCAGGTATAGGAGAATTTGCAGAGTTACAGTGGACACTCACCAATACTGCCTTATTATTACTATTTACAAGTACTACCCTTGCTTCTAGTTCTTCCCTGGCACTATTCCCATTTGGTGATACCTCATTATCTGTAGTTCTAGTTAGAATTACCTGATAACCCTTTGATTCTAATAATCCCTTCATATATAAAGCCACATCAAGTGTGACATCCTTCTCTTTTAATCCACTCGGTCCTATCGCCCCTGGGTCTTTTCCTCCATGCCCTGGGTCTATAATAATAACAGGTTTTGAAAGAGATAGGGGACTTAAAGAGGAGATAGGAAAGGAGATAGATGCAACCCCAGGGGCAGAGATCTCTTCTAAGTTCCATGGCAAAGGAGTATTACTACTTATAACCACCCTAACACTTGGAGGATATATGCTAAATTGACTTATTTTTACCTCAGTTATGGGTGGAGATGCCTGAACATCGTATTTATCGCTCATAATGGTAGTATTAGGTATATCTATAACTATTCTGTCAGGATTAATTAAAGAGAATACCTCAGGTACCAATACCTTTCTACTACCAGTCACAATATTAAGAAAGCCTTTATCATTGCCGGAAACATCTATAGAAATCTTCTTTAATCTGGGTGGGAAGACAACGGTTATGCCTGAGCTATCTTTAACTATGTCCTTGTATCTTATAGGACCAGTAAGGTCAAACACAATCCTTATTTTCTTTTCATCCTGTCTTGCTATTCTTATCCTCTCTATCCCATCGATCCCTACAGGGAACTCATTCTCCATCATATTTGATTCCACTGGAGAGACATCTATAAAAAACCTATACGGAGATTGAAGATACGCATAGGAAAACTCAAAATTACCTGTTATTTCAATCTTAAATATATCTCCATCATCACCCTCAGACCAAGAGATATTAGTTAAAGAAGAGATGATACTAGAAGAAGTTTCTTCTCCATAGATAGAAGAAACCAACCAGAAGAAGATAAAGAAACTCATAATAAAAATAGATATTGGTCTTTTCATATATTATAAATGGTGGAGGCGGCGGGAATCGAACCCGCGTCCGAGAATAGGCCGCCAAAAGGCTCCTACAGGATTAGTCTCTGTTTAAATGTCCCCCTATAGTTCCCCAGAGACAGGGCTATAAGAGCAAGCCCAAATAGATGTCCCTTCCTTCCCCCTGAGCAAGGAGAGAGAAGGTAATCCTGCAATGGTCACGCCATCTCCTGTCTTGCAGGCTCGGACAGGGATGACGACAGCCTAATTAATTAGGCTGCTAAAGCCAACTGATTGTCGGCGAGTTTTTTCTGCCGCATTTTACGAGTCTACGGCGACTCGTCCTGCTCCTTTTGACCTCCATATCCCCGTCGAATCCTTACGCCCCCTTGTATCCTTTCAGTGTCCTTTCTAATTCTCTAACTCTATCCTTCTCTATAAGGAGTTTCTTCTTATCGTAAAGTTTACGCCCTTTTGCAAGGGCAATCTCCAGCTTGGCGTTTCCTCTTTTAAAATACACCTTTAAAGGGATTACAGTGTATCCCCTAAGTAAGCTCTTACTGGCTAGATACTCTATCTCATCCTTATGGAGGAGAAGCTTCCTTGTCCTATCAGGGTCAACATTATATCTCCCACCCTCTTTATAGGGAGATATATGCATATTTATAATCCAGGCTTCTCCATCCTTTAGCTGTATATAACTATCCTTTAGATTACAGCTTCCTCTTCTTAGACTTTTTACCTCTGTCCCTGATAGAACAATTCCTGCTTCCAGAGTCTCCTCTATATCAAAGTCATGGTATGCCCTTCTATTTACAGTTACGGTCTTTTCCTCTTCACTCAACTACTTCTCACCAAGGTTAAACTTCCTCTTAAACTTCTCTACCCTTCCCTCAGTATCAACTATCTTCTGCTGTCCAGTAAAAAGTGGATGACACTTCGAACAAGACTCTACCCTCAGTTCCTTCTTCGTAGAGCCCGTTACAAAGGTATTACCACAGGCACAAATCACTACTGCATCAGTATAATAGGTAGGATGTATATTTTCTTTCATAGCTCCTCCTTAATTGCATCTCTTAATATTCTTCTAATATTATACCATATAATACAATATTTGCATTTTCTATACCTTTTATGATATCTTAATAATAAATCAAACTCAAAAGGGGATGATGAAGATGGAACTTCCAGTAGTTTTTGGAAAGGAAGGGCATAGGCTCTTTGGTGTTCTCCACACATCGGATGGCGGAGAAAAAGGACCAGGAGTTGTCTTGTTTCATGGCTTTACAGGGAATAAGATAGAACCGCATCGTCTCTTTGTAAATATAGCAAGAAAACTTACAACTATGGGTATTAACGTTTTAAGATTCGATTTCTATGGCTCTGGAGATAGTGAGGGTGATTTTAAAGAGATGACATTCTCTGGAGAGGTAGAAGATGCATTTCTGGCTATAGACTTTATCAAGCAACAGAAGCAGGTGGATTCAACAAGAATAGGGATTATTGGCTTAAGTATGGGAGGAGCTATAGCTGCCTGTGTTGCTGGAAGAAGAGCGAACGAAGTAAAAACCACCATCTTACTCTCTGCAGTCTCAGATTTTACCGGGCTATCGGAAAGGCTTAGAGAAGGATTCCCGAAGGAGCTAGAAGAAAAAGCTAGGGCAGAAGGATTTTTAGATTACTATGGATGGCCCTTAAGCATAAGATTTATAGAAGAACTTCCTAACATCCATCCTGCTGATGAGATAAAAAATTTCAAGAACCCTGTTCTTATCGTTCACGGAACTAAAGATGAAGCTGTTCCAGTTGAGGCTGCATATATGTTTTATAACGTCTTAAAGGACAGGCCTGTAGAGACTAAACTCAAGATTATTGAGGGATCTGACCATACTTATAATAGTCTTATCTGGGAAAAAGAGGTATTAGATACTATTATAGATTGGCTCTCAAGGAATTTATAGGAGAAGGGAATGAAAGATATAGCCTACGTGGCTCTAGATACAGCCCTTGATGAAGGGGCTAGCTTTTGTGAGGTAAGGGTAGTAAAAGAGAGGCATCAATCTATAGGAGTAAAGAATGAATTAGTAGAATCCCTCAGTGACGATTTTAATTATGGCATCGGAATCAGAGTATTAGTTAATGGTAGTTGGGGTTTTGCTGCTACATCCTTTCTAGAAAGAGATAAGGTAATAGAGACATCTAAGAGGGCGATAGAGATAGCTAAAGCTAGTAGTTTGACAAAACATTATAATATCATCCTAGCCCCATCTCCTCGAATAGTGGCAGAATGGCATAACAATGTTAAGATAGACCCGTTCGATATCTCTCTAAACGATAAGATAAGTTTGCTATTAGATGCAACAAAGATTATGTCTAAGGTGAGAGATATAAAAATAGCTCAAGGGAATATGGATTTTTGGAAGACAGAGAAGCTTTTTATAAATAGTGAGGGCTCGGAGATTCTACAGGAGATAATAGAGAGTGGTGGGGGGATAGAGGCATATGGTATAAGAGATGGAGAGGTTCAAAAGAGAAGTTATCCAAACTCTTTTGGCGGACAATATGAAACTAGAGGCTACGAATTGATAGAAGGTCTTAATCTCCTCGACTATGCAGAGAAGATTGCAGAAGAGGCATCTATACTTTTAGATGCTCCAGAATGTCCATCCTGTAATACAGATATTATCTTAGACGGTTCCCAGGTAGCATTACAGGTCCACGAATCAGTAGGACATCCTACTGAGCTAGATAGAATCTTAGGTATGGAGGCAAGTTATGCGGGGACAAGCTTCATCTCTATAAACGACAGAAACCGATTAAAATATGGTTCAAAACTTATGAATATAACCGCAGATGCCACATTAGAAGGAGGACTAGGGTCTTTCGGCTATGACGATGAAGGAACTCCCAGCCAGAGGGTTTCTATTGTAAAGGAAGGTATTCTGGTGGGTTTTTTGACAAACAGAGAGACAGCGTATATAATTAATGAACAATCTAACGGAACCTGCAGGGCTGACGGATGGAGGAATATCCCTATTATAAGAATGACCAACATAAACCTTGAACCACAGGAAGGGACATTAGAAGAGCTCATAAAAGATACCAAGGATGGTATATTTATGAGTACAAATAAGAGTTGGTCCATAGATGATAAAAGGCTTAACTTCCAGTTTGGACTTGAGATTGCCTGGGAGATAAAGAATGGAAGGTTAACAAAGGTCCTCAAGAATCCAAACTATACTGGTATTACACCAGAATTCTGGGGTTCTCTAGATGCCGTATGTGGTCCTGGTGAATGGAAGATATGGGGGGTTCCAAACTGTGGAAAGGGACAGCCAGGTCAGATAGCTCATGTTGGACATGGAACAAGCCCAGCCAGGTTCAGAAATGTAAGGATTGGGGTGAGGTAATATGTATAGGGAGATATTAGAAGATATCATAAAAAGGTCCAAGGGAACAGATACGGAATGTCTTCTTATATCAAACAATAGAATCCTTACCAGATTCTCAAACTCTACCATCCATCAAAATACTGGATTAGAAGACATAAGTCTATCTATAAGAGTAGCAATAGACAATAAGATAGGAAAGGTAACCATAAATCAGCTTGAAAGGGAGGTTATAAACGGTGCATTAGAGAGGGCATTAGAGATTGCTACGGTAACTCCTCCAGATCCAGATTACTGTGGACTTCCTAAACCAAGCCAAATCTCATACCGAGAGGTTCCAGCTATTAATGTTACCCCTAAAGAGTTGGCTGAAAAAGTGACTGAGTTTATAAAAGCAGCAAAAGGACTGAAATCCTCTGGAGCTTTAGAGGTAAACAATATAACCTTAGTTATAGTAAATTCTATGGGTATAAGCCTAGAAAGTACCCTTCCCTATGCTTCTATAGAGGTAGTAGTACAGAACGAAGATTCAAGTGGCTACGCGTATATGATGGAAAAGGATATAAGGAATATAGACTTTGAATTGCTAGGAGAAATAGCTTCTACCAAGGCCAGGCAAGGATATAACCCTATAGAGATCTCTCCTGGAGAATATACAGTTATATTAGAACCACAGGCAACCGGAACAATCATCTCTTTTCTCGGAATGATGGGATTTGGAGCAAAACAGTATCAAGAGGGGAGAAGCTTCCTTATAGGAAAGCTTGGAGAAAAGATTATATCTGAGAAGCTCTCTATATGGGATTATCCTTCTCATCCAAAATCTATCAGTTTCCCCTTTGACTTTGAGGGTTGCCCAAGAAAGGATGTAGTCCTTATTGAGAATGGAATAGCTAAGAATCTAGTATATGATACAAAAACAGCTAAGAAAGAGAATAAATACTCAACTGGTAATGGATTACCTCAACCTAATAGTTCAGGACCCCTGCCCTTTAATATTACATTACTTCCAGGAGAAGCCACCCTGGAAGAGATGATTTCCTCTACAGAAAAAGGGATACTTGTTACCAGATTCCACTATACAAATATAGTGGATCCAATGCAGACCATAATTACAGGTATGACAAGGGATGGAACATTTCTCATAGAGGAAGGAAAGATTACACAACCTATCAAGAATATGAGATTTACCCAGAATATACTGGATGCACTCAACTCTGTAGATATGGTAGGCAATGAGCTTTATGTAGCAGGGGAATCTTTTATTGGTTCCACTCTCGTGCCAGCATTGAAATTAAATAGATTTCACTTTACAGGAGTGACTAGATAGTGTTAAAGATTGATGGTATAGATGTATATTATGGTGTTATAAGGGCTTTAAAGGAGGTTTCATTAGAGGTAAATGATGGGGAGATCGTAACACTCATAGGGGCAAATGGAGCTGGTAAGACTACTACACTGAAGACAATCTCTGGAGTGATAAGACCTAGAAAGGGGAAGATTCTACTTGATAACAGAGAGCTCACTAAAATAGCTCCACATGAAATCGCCAACCTTGGAATACTTCAGGTGCCAGAAGGAAGAAGAATCTTTGGTAACCTCACAGTTATGGAGAATCTTCTAATGGGGGCATATCGGAGGAAAGATAACATATCAAGTGATTTGGAATGGGTATTTACACTATTCCCCAGATTGAAAGAGAGAGAAAAACAAAAGGCAGGAACATTAAGTGGAGGAGAACAGCAGATGTTAGCTATCTCTCGAGCCCTTATGGGTAAACCAAAGGTGATGTTGCTAGATGAACCATCCTTAGGTCTGGCACCTCTACTAGTTTTCAATATATTTGAAACGATAAAAGAGATAAACAGACAGGGAGTAACGATACTTCTAGTAGAGCAAAACGCCTATATGGCACTTCAGATAGCTCATAGGGCTTATGTATTAGAAACTGGTAAGGTAGTTTTGGAAGGTACAGGCGAAGAGCTACTTAACAACGAAATGGTAAGAAAAGCTTATTTAGGAGGTTGATATGAAGTTTTTTGCTGATACGGCAAATATTGAAGAGATAAAAAAGATCAAAAAGTGGGGATTACTAGATGGGGTAACTACGAACCCTACAATTGTTTCTCGTGAGAACAAGCCATTCAAAGAGGTAGTAACGGAGATACTCAAGGAAGTGGAAGGGCCAGTAAATCTGGAAGTTATAAGTACAGAAGCTGAAGGGATGGTCAGAGAGGCACTAAAACTGGCAAGTCTTGCACCTAATGTAGTAGTAAAGATTCCTATGACTCCAGAGGGGATAATGGCGGTAAAAGAACTCTCCAGTAGAGGGGTAAAGACGAATGTTACCCTTACATTCTCTCCTACCCAGGCTCTTATCGCGGCAAAGGCTGGGGCAAGTTATGTAAGTCCTTTTATCGGAAGGTGGGATGATATCTCTTCTGAAGGGATGCAGGTAGTAGAAGATATCCTAACTATCTTTGATAATTATGGTTATAAAACAGAGATAATTGTAGCAAGTGTAAGGCACCCCATTCATATCCTACAGGCAGCAAAACTTGGGGCACATATCGTTACTGCACCATTCAAGGTCATTGAACAGTTATTCTACCATCCTCTTACCGATATAGGCCTGAAAAGATTCCTAGAGGACTGGAAGAAAGTACCAAATCCAGAGTTTTAAATAATTACTATTTCTACTACCCCTTATATAGGACAGGCAAGAATGCCTGTCCTATATATTTTTAAAAATCTCACCTATTTAATTGAGAGGGACATCATCTGACCCCGAGGGGATATAAGATTTTTATAAAAATTTTATGGAGGAGGATGATTTAAAATGAAAAGGAGTTTATTCTATAACCCACATTCCGCAGGTATAGTATAATATATTAAAATTTCCTTTCGAGAGAAGAATGGAACTAATGGAAGAAGAGATAGTAAAAGTAACGAATTTAAGAGAATCACCTAAGAAGATTCTTTTGCTAATGAGGAAGAAGTGTGAAAATATTACAATTGAGAATGACACATACAGAATATGGGTTAGAACGTTTAAATAAGAAGATTTAGATTTATCAAAAAAGGTAACTAATAAATGGTCATTCCCCGAAGCCAAGAGTATAATAGTAAAAGAATAAAACCTTTGGAGGTGAAATATCAATGAATAAAAGGAGATTAGGTTCTACAGGAATAGAAGT
>Ga0078972_1010737_pt1 | contig 16859 bp, 14 predicted proteins | sample YelNatPaOPGAMG01_FD_67568 | JGI IMG/M metagenome (GOLD analysis project Ga0078972, IMG submission 67568) | Hot spring thermophilic microbial communities from Obsidian Pool, Yellowstone National Park, USA - OP-RAMG-01 (SPADES assembly) (version 2) | ecosystem: Environmental > Aquatic > Thermal...
TCTCAACAAAACTGTAATCCTTCCGTGTACGTCTGCCAGTGCTATTTTGCTCCTTTGATTGTCTCCTTTCTCTCTTTATTTACTCTGAAGAAAGTCCAATTCCATTAGAAGTAGAACAGATTTAATAATTCCAAATGAATACAGAGCAAAAAAGAATATCCATAGTAATTCCTGTTTACAACAGCGAAGATTCAATTTCAAAGTTGGTAGAACTATTAGTTAGTTCACTGCGTGACAAATACATTCTCGAGATTGTTCTTGTTAATGATTGTTCTGAAGATAATTCGGAAAACATTTGCATAGATCTCTATAAAAAATTTAAGGGTATCGTTAAATTTTATTCACTCTCTAAGAATGTCGGCGAACACAATGCTGTTATGGCCGGATTGAACCAGGTTACAGGTGATTTCGCAGTAATAATGGATGACGATTTTCAAAACCCCGTTAGCGAAGTAATTAAATTGGTCGACTATGCCGTAGAAAATAATTTTGATGTTGTATATACATATTATGATAAAAAGCAGCATAGTATTTTAAGAAATCTCGGAAGCAAGTTTAATGATAAAGTAGCAAATGCAATGTTAAAAAAACCGAAAGACCTCTATCTTTCCAGCTTTAAAGTGATTAATAGATTTTTAATAAAAGAGATTATAAAATATGATTTGCCTTTCCCTTATATTGATGGTTTAATCCTCAGGACAACTAATAATATCGGGAAGATTCTAGTGCATCATCAAAAAAGAAATGTTGGTAAATCAGGTTACTCTTTAACCAAGCTCATATCGCTTTGGTTGAATATGTTTACTAACTTTTCTATTCTTCCCCTTAGGGCCTCGACTATTATCGGTTTTATATTTGCTTTACTTGGTTTGATTCTTGGTGTATATACCTTTATCGAAAAAATATCCAACCCGAATTTGCCAGTTGGATTTGCTTCCTTAGCAGTTTCCATTTTCATTTTTGCAGGTGTACAATTAATTTCATTGGGAATTATGGGTGAATATATCGGAAGAATATTTCTCTCACAGAACAAAAAACCTCAATTCACAATTAAGAAAAAATTTGAATAGACATTCAGGTCCTCAAAATTTTATATTCTCTACAGAATAATAAAATCACGAATCACAATTGAAAAAATTGTTGACTATTATATCGATTATATGATTTATATTATTAACTATTTTTCTTCAAAACATATTTTTAGACAATTATTTAAATATTCCATAGTGGGAGTTTTTAACACTGCTCTTGGTCTCGGCATAATGTACATTTTATATAATCTTTTTGAATGCAATTACGTTATTGCAAATATAATTGGTTACGCTTGTGGGCTAGTAAATAGCTTTATCTGGAATAAAAAATGGACATTTAAATCGTCGATGCACTACTCTAAAGAGATCATCCCTTTCCTGGTAGTGTTTGCAATCAGTTATATCACAAATCTTATAACGGTAATTTCACTAGTTGAATTGATTAATGTCCACCCCAATTTGGCACAAATATTTGGAATAGTTGCCTATTCTTCCACAAATTTTTTAATTAACAGGTATTGGACCTTTTCCAAAGGCATGGAATAATGTTTCTAAATGCAAATTATCTATCCAACAAACTATCATAGGTGAACTTTGAATAACTTTCAAACCTTCAAAGGGAAAAATGTATTGATTACAGGTGGAGCCGGTTTTATTGGTTCGAACCTGGCAATTAAACTTGTTGAGCTTGAAGCTAACGTAACTATAATTGATAGCCTAATTCCAGAATATGGTGGGAACCTTTTCAATCTTGAACCCATAAAGAATAGAGTGAAATTGAACATTTCAGATGTTCGCGATGAACATTCGATGAAGTACCTCGTAAAAAATCAAGATTACTTATTAAATTTGGCGGGACAGACAAGCCATATAGACTCGATGAATGATCCTTTCAACGATCTTGAAATAAATACGAAATCTCAGCTTTTCATTCTTGAAGCATGTCGTAAATTTAATCCTGAAATAAAAATAGTATTTGCAAGCACTCGTCAGATATATGGTAAACCACAATATCTCCCAGTTGATGAAAATCATCCGCTTCATCCTGTTGATATAAATGGGATTAACAAAATGGCAGGAGAATGGTATCATATTGTTTATAATGATGTTTACAATATTCGGTCTGTTGTTTTGCGGTTAACTAATACTTACGGGCCAAGAATGAGAGTTAAGGATGCAAGACAGACTTTTCTGGGAATATGGATTAAAAATGTTATTGAGGGAAATAAGATTTTAGTTTTTGGGGATGGCAAACAAATCAGAGATTTCAATTATGTAGATGATGTCGTAGATGCGATTCTTCTCGCTGCAGAATCAGATGATGTGAATGGGATGATCTTTAACCTCGGAGGTGACAGTCCAATTAGCTTAGAAGATACGGCAAAGCTAATGATTGAAATTGCTCACAAGTCAAGCTACGAGCTAGTTCCATTTCCTGCAGAACGAAAAGCTATTGATATTGGTGACTATTATGCTAATTATAGTAAAATAAGGTCTAAACTTGGCTGGCAACCAAGAGTATCTTTGAAGGAAGGTCTTGAGCTTTCGATCGATTATTATAAGGAATTTCATAAACATTATTGGGAGTCATAGTCGTTATGGGCAAAAAAATTATACCTGTGTCAAATCCAGGAGCGAGATTCATTAAAAAGAAAAATGAGTTATTGAAAGTAACCGAATCGGTTATTGAAAGAGGAATGTATATTCTGGGAGAAGAAGTATCGTTATTTGAAAAAGAATTTGCAGAATACATTGGTGTAAGGTATTGCATAGGAGTGGCAAGTGGGACTGATGCTCTTCATCTGGCTCTTAGAGGTCTCGGTGTGGAGCCGGGAGACGAGGTTATTACTGTATCTCATTCTGCAGTTGCAACTGTTGCGGCCGTTGAAATGAGCGGAGCAATTCCCGTTTTTGCTGATATCGAACCCGAAACCAGATGTATTGATCCTGAGAAGATTGCGAAGCTCATAACTTCTAAAACAAAGGTTATAATTCCTGTGCATATTTACGGTCAACCTGCTAGGATAAAAGAAATAATGTCGATTGCTCACAGCAAGGGTATAAAGGTTTTGGAAGATTGCGCTCAAGCACATGGAGCAAGAGTGGATGAAAAAAAGGTTGGCTCCTTCGGTGATGCTGCCGCATTTAGTTTTTATCCTACAAAAAACTTAGGTGCTGTTGGAGATGGGGGTGCAGTCTTGACTAATTCTTCTGAAGTTTTTAGAAAGATACTTGCTCTTCGCCAATATGGATGGCGTCAGCGGTACATTAGCGAATTCCCTGGCGTTAATTCACGGCTCGATGAACTTCAGGCGGCGTTTTTAAGAATTAAGTTGAAGGAACTTGATAGTGATAATAGCAGGCGGAATGAAATTGCAAATCGATATACCATGGTTATCAAAAACTCAGGTATTAAACCCCCGGCAGTTATTCCAAATACTTATCATGTATACCATTTGTATGTAGTCGAATCGGAAAATCGTGACGACCTTGCAAAATTTTTAGCTAAGAATAATGTAGGAACAGCAGTTCATTATCCGGTGCCGATACATAAACAACCTGCATATTTGGGCAGAATAAAAGGATCTTCTGACCTGATTGAAACAGAAAAGCTTTATCAAAAGATTCTTACTTTGCCCATGTTTCCCGAACTGAGCTCTGATGATGTAAATACAGTTTGCGACGCCATCTCTAAGTGGGACGGCAACTAAAATTTCTTAACTCCTTAAATTTATATCCTGAACATTAAAATCAATCAACGATACTATCTACTGTTACTGATAGCCATTTACCTGTGCCTTCAACTCCCTTTCCTATCTACAATTACTAGAGTTTGGGTGGATGAATCTTGGTATGCTAACACCGCATACAACTATGCGATAGGAAAAGGTTTAGTAAATACTAATGTAGGGGGACAAGGAGGAGACGATCTTTTCGGTTATACTTTGTTATTGGGTGCATTTTATAAAGTATTTGGCGCAAGTCTCCTTTTATCAAGGCTCTTTTCTGTGTTGATTGGATTTGGGTCTTTAATAGGTATGTTTTACATACTTAAAAGATTAGAAATTCGACTGAATATAATTTTTATCATTTGCATAATGTTTATTTTCTCTGATGTCAATTACGTTATCTTTCGTACAGTGCGTCCAGAGGCGATCGTTTTGTTCTATTTGATATGGTCATTCTATTTCTTGATTACAGGGATAAAGGAAAACTCACCAACACCGCTTCTATTTACAGGCCTATCTATTAGCTTTTCTTTCTTATGTCACCCGAACGGAGCTTTGTTTATTTTACTCTTTGGTCTTTATATATCCATTATATCATTTAGGAAGAGAAATTTCAATCTATTCGGGGCCTACATTATTGGTGGCGTAGTAGTATTAATTATTCTTCTGTATCAAGTTACCTTCGTAAAAGATCAGGACTTTTTTGAATTTATCAGCCATTTATTAACACAGGAGAGAAGATTTAACCAATCCTTTTATAGAAATAATAATTTCAAAATTAGTTTTCTTTTTTTTACTTTCAATTATGTTAAGGAATTTATTGGAAATTATTCTCTTGGGATAAGAAGGATTTTTATCTTCCTATTTCAATTCGGATCCTTAATTGCTGGAATCTTTTATTATAAGAAGAATGAAACTGCTTTTAGTTCTGCAATGATTGGTTTAAACTACTTTATTATTTCAATTATTGTTTTCCATCCATTTGTTTTAAGAGCGTTTGGAAATGTTATCTTCTTTGCGCTTATAATCTTGGCTATTCTGCTGAACGATTTAGCAAACAATCCTAAAGCGAAGAAATTAAATGTTATATATATATGTGCATTTATTTATTTAATAAATAACATCGCAAGCGAGGCTTATGTAATTGCTCAGGATATGAAAAACACCTCTTACGCGGACATTGAAAGGAAAATTGCTCAAGAGATACCAGATAATAAAATTGTTTTGACATTATTAAATTTTTGGTTCCCAGTAAAAAATGATGATGTTTATACTGAATATACCAGATGGGAGAATAAAGAGTTTAAAAGTCTTGACGACTTACTTAACTCCGGCAAAGTCGATTATATTATTATTAGTGATTATATGATTAATATTGAGTCTACCACGACCGGAAGAAATGAGAAACCTTGTGTTCTGAAAAAAGAAAAAATCTTTTTTGATAAGGTAAGTAATTATGCTTTTTCAAAGGGGATTTTAATTGATAAATGCTTTACCAACGGTTACGGTGAAATTAAAATCTATAAAATGAAGATATATGCTTCAAATAATCCAGTATCAAAAAACCGGTGAAATCTTTATTGAAGTGTTACCTACGCCAAAACTAAAACGTGGAGGTATTACCGTTCAAAATATTTATTCTCTTATAAGTGCTGGGACAGAGAGAACTTCTGTCGAAACAGCACAAGCTTCAATGATTGGAAAGGCAAAGTCGCGTCCTGATTTGGTAAAACAGGTACTGGATAATGTTAAAAAAGAGGGTCTACTTGCAACTTATGAAAAAGTGATGAACCGTTTGGACAATTACAAAGAACTTGGATATAGTAGCGCTGGAATTGTTTTAGAATCTTCCGTAGATGAGTTTAAACCAGGTGACCGGGTTGCTTGCGCAGGTTCTACTGCGAACCATGCAGAGTTAATTTTTGTTCCTAAAAATTTGGCTGTTAAGGTCCCTGATAATGTTTCATTTGAAGAGGCTGCTTTTACCACCATAGGAGCAATTGCTTTACAAGGTGTAAGGCAGGCTGATATAAAGATCGGTGAAAACGTCGCGGTCATCGGATTAGGCTTAATAGGCTTAATCACTGTTCAATTGCTAAAAGCAAATGGCTGTCGGGTGATAGGACTTGATATCAGCAGCAACAAATTTGAATTAGCAAGAAAATTTGGATGCGACGAGTGCACAATAATCAATCATGATTCCGTTAAATTAGTAGAAACGTTTACGAAAGGATACGGGACAGACGCTGTAATAATCACGGCTTCGACTAAATCTAATGAGCCAATAGAGTTTGCGTTGCAGTACGCAAGAAAGAGGTCCAAGATCGTTATCGTCGGGGTGACGGGAATGAATATACCGCGCTCGCCCTTCTATGAAAAAGAATTAGACGTGAAGATTTCGTGTTCTTATGGTCCTGGTAGATACGATCCGATCTATGAAGAGAAGGGGACGGATTATCCTATTGGGTACGTAAGATGGACTGAAAAAAGAAACATGGAGGCAATATTAAACTTATTATCCGAAAACAAGTTGGATTTTAAATCTTTAGTGACTCACAAAATACCGATTAAAGACGGGCTAAAGGCGTATGATATCATAACTGGAAAGACAAACGAAAAGTATATTGGAATTTTGATTGAATATTCAAAGGAGACGAGGGACCTGGATACGGAGAGAAGGAAAATAATACTTAATACTAACCCATTAAAAGAGGAAGACATCTTAGTCGGATTTATTGGTGCGGGAAATTTCGCGCAGTCATATTTAATACCCCCTCTAAAAAAATTTGGTGTTAATCTTATCGGATTGGCGACCTCGAAACCTGTAAGCGCTAAAACGACTGCAGAGAAGTTTAATTTTGAATTTGCTACAACAGATGTGAGTGATATCATTAGGGATGAAAAAATTAATACAGTATTTATAGCGACAAGACATGATTCGCATTCTAAATACGTCATTGAAGGAATTAAGCATAGGAAAAATATTTTTGTAGAAAAGCCATTAGCCTTAAATGAAGAGCAACTTAGCGAAATTGAAAAAGCAATTCGGGAGACAAATTATGAAAAACATCTACAAGTCGGATTTAACAGGAGGTTCTCAAGCCCCATCAGGGCGATAAAAAGCTTTTTTTCGCAAGTAAAAGAGCCTCTGGTAATCCATTATAGGGTTAATGCCGGATTTGTTCCGTTAGATCATTGGATTCAAGATCCGGAACAGGGAGGAAGAATCATAGGGGAAGCCTGTCACTTTATTGATACGATGCTTTTTCTTACAGACTCTCTTCCTCTATCTGTTTTTGCTTGTTCAATAAATTCGCAGAACACGAGGACATATAATAATGATTCAGTATCTACCACAGTTAGATTCGCAAATGGTTCAGTTGGGCATCTGCTTTATCTAGGCAACGGTGATTCGTCGGTACCAAAAGAATACTGCGAGGTGTATGGGGGGGGCAGAACCGCTATAATGGATAATTTTAAGGGAGTAAGTTTTTATAAAGATAATAAGTTGAAGAGAGAAAAGTTCGATGGTAGAAAAGGACATAGAGAAGAGATAGAGCATTTTTTAAATGTATGCCGAGGGAAGGAGCTGCCGAATTTGTCCTTGGATGGAATTATATTAGTTACGAAGACCACCTTTAGGGTAATCGATTCTCTTCGAAAGGGACAGCCTTTAGCTGTTTGATTACAAACCCCACGTGGAAAGTAAAATTATACAGAGTCTATTTTCATTAGAGTCTTATATTTTGAAAGAAAATTTTAAGGGATATGACCCTTATGATGGTTTGATGTCGCCTATCTTTAGGCTTCCAGTTCTAAGAGATAATAAATTTTTAAGGTTCGGCTTTCAACAAGTGTTTAGAAGGCTCCCATTCAATCTTAGACCCTTGTTGAGAATAAAAAAGGGGTTAAATCCGGTTACATTAGGCCTTTCAATCCAAGCATTTACATACTTATCTCAGATCTTCAAGGATAAAGAGGAATTTTATAGAGAAAACATAAATCAATGCATGAAATTACTAGTAAGCCTTCAGTCAAGAGGATATAGCGGAAGTTGTTGGGGGTATGATTTTGATTGGGAAGCAAGATACACGAGAATTGATGCTTTTGTACCGACTATTGTCGCAACAGGAATTATTACGAATGCATTATACGAGTATTATAGAGTTTACAGAGACGAAAAAGCTAAAGACCTTATCCTATCAGCATCACAATTTGTATTAAAAGATTTAAATAGAACATTTGACGAAGAGGGAAATTTCTGTTTTTCTTATTCCTCGAATGATAAGCAAGTTGTGTTCAATGCTACAATGAAAGCTGCGCGACTCTTAGCACAGGCGTTTTCAATAAACGGAGATGAAAATTTACTTAAAGAAGCAAGGAAGACGGTTTCTTTCGTAATGAAACATCAGGAAGACAATGGTTCATGGTCTTATTCGTTAGGTGACTCAAGGAATTGGATTGATAATTTCCATACAGCCTATGTGTTAGACTGTTTGGATGAATATATAAATTTGGGCGGTGACTTAAGATTTAAATTCAACCTCGAAAAAGGAATTGAGTTTTATACAAGCAACTTCTTTGAACATGATGGAAGACCAAAGTATTTCAGTAATAAAACGTATCCTATTGACTCAACTTCAGCTGCGCAATCTATCGTGACCTTGAGTAGAATAGGTAAAAAAGATTTGGCGAGTAAAGTAATATTATGGACAATAAAAAACATGATGTCTTTTAACGGATACGCCTACTATCAAGCACATCGATATTACACGAATAAGATACCGTACATGCGATGGTCAAACGCTTACATGTTACTTGCTATAAGTTATTATTTATGGGGTTAGAGCAGACTTCCTTCGAAATTATTTCGTTATTTGCTCATGCTCTGGTTTGATTTAGACAACACCCCTCACGTGCCGTTATTTAGTCCTATCCTCAAAGAGCTAAAAAAAAGAAACTTGGAGTTCGTTTTAACAGCACGCGACTTTGCACAAACTAAGGATCTTCTCAAGCTATATGGGCTGGAGCATATTCTAGTAGGTGGACATGCGGGTAGAAGCAAAGTAAAGAAGGTCGTTAATCTTTTTCATCGTGCCTATCTACTAAGATCCACAATTAGAAGAAAATATGTAAAATTAGCGGTAAGTCACGGCTCTAGAAGTCAATTACTAGCTGCAAAGTCATTAGGCATAAGATCGCTACTGATGCTGGACTATGAATACACAGAGGCACGGATATTCAACGCACTTGCGACAAAGTTACTTATACCAATATATATACCCGAGAAAAGACTAAGAGAAGCCGGTTTTAATTTAAGTAAGGTAGTCAGATATAATGGCTTTAAGGAAGAGCTCTATTTGAATAATTTCGAACCAGATCCCGATTTCAGAGAAAAACTACGCGTCTCGAATGAAAAAGTTTTGGTTGTAATTAGACCTCCAAGTATGAGCAGTAATTATCATGATTCCAAAAGTGAAGAATTATTATTGGCAGGGTTAAGATATTTTTCGCATTTTCCAGGTGCAGTTTGTATAGTTGTGAATAGAACAGAGATAGAGAAACGTTTTGTACTAAACAATATTTTAGAGGGTTCTAATGTGAAATTTTTAGAAAAGCCAGTTAATGGTTTGCAGCTATTATACTCTGCCGATATTGCTATATCAGGCGGCGGTACTATGAACAGAGAATCTGCCTTATTAGGAACAGAAACTTATAGCATATTTACGGGCAAGCGGCCTTACTTAGACGAGTACTTGCAGGAGCAGGAAAGATTAAAATTTATCGAAACGGCTAGTGATTATGAAAAGATTAAGGTCGAACGAAAATATAAAAAATCTCGTTACAAGGGCAATGCTGATTTAGTAAACGAGGTAACTGACATAATCATGAATTTATCAAACTGAATAGTTAGCAGCATCTAATCTTAAAATATAATTTTAGGAGACCCTATGAACATTCCTTTTCTCGACTTAAAAGCGCAATACCAAACGATAAAAGAAGAAATTCTTCCAGAAATTAATGATGTTCTCGAAAATACCGCTTATATCTTGGGCAAAAAGGTACAAGCATTCGAAGAAGCATTTGCTCAAACCCATAACGCAAAGTATTGTTATGGGGTTAGTTCAGGTACAGACGGTAATCACATGGTTTTATGGGCTTTGGGAATAGGTGCTGGGGACGAGGTAATAATACCGGCAAACACATTTGTTGCGACTGCCTGGGGTGCCACGTTATGTGGTGCAAAACCTGTTTTTGCAGATTGTCATCCCGAAAGTTACAATATTGATCCTGAAAAAATAGTTAATGCTATTACAGAGAGGACAAAAGCAATTGTTGCGGTTCATCTCTACGGTCAGCCTGCTGATATTGACGGAGTAAAAGAAGCTTTAGGCTCACTAAGTTTTTTAGAAGAAAAGACGGGAGTTTTCAGAAATTCAAAAACAGGCCAGGTAATTTATCTGGTTGAAGATTGTGCACAGGCTCATTTAAGTGAATACAAGAGGAAAAAGGTCGGGACCCTTGGAGTGGCTTCATCCTGGAGCTTCTACCCTGGGAAAAATCTAGGGGCATACGGTGAAGCGGGGGCAGTAATGACAAACGATGACGAAATTGGAAAAAAGTTTAAGATGATAAGGGACCACGGAGCTGAACGAAAGTATATCTACAAAACTTATGGGCACAACTACAGGATGGAAGAAATCCAAGGAGCCGTGTTACGTGTTAAACTAAGACACCTCAAAGATTGGACTAATAAACGGCGGGCGGTTGCAGGAAAATACAATGAATCATTGAGAGACATCAAAGAAATTAAGTTGCCAAAGGAAATGGATTATGCTAGACATGTGTATCATTTGTTTGTCATTAAGGTAAACAATTTAAGTAATAAAGGAGATATTTTGAGAGGTAGGTTGCAAAAGTTTTTGAATGATAATGGGATCTCCACAGGCTTGCATTACCCCGTGCCGTTACATCTCCAGCCATGTTTTGAGGATCTTGCTTACAAGAGGGGTGATTTCCCAGTTTCTGAGGAGCTAGCTGAAAATTGTCTTTCACTACCAATGTATGCTGAACTGAGTGATCCTGAAATTGAATATATATCTGGAAAGCTAAAAGAATTCTTCAAACGGTAATAGAGTAAATGTCCATAGTTGTTGGGGTTTGTTCATCAGCGTATCGCAATTTCACGTTGTTGTCCTTTTAGGGTGGATGCGTAGCTCTACTGGTATAGGTAAGTAGTCAGGAAGGAGATTTAATCGCTGGGTGCACTTGTCTTGGGGCTCTGGAAGAGAAGGCAGACAGTTGAGATGGGGGTCCTACACTCCATGCTCAGCTAGTTTTTAGTTTCACAGTAGAAAGCAATCATTTTATTGGTTGCAATAGTCATCATGATATTAGTCTCCACCTTCTCTGCTTGTACTGGGCCGCTGGTGCAACTTCCTGTTACTATGCTCCCTGTCGGTTTTTATGAGGTCAGAATACACGCTTTAATTATCCGAATTCTTGCCGGAATTTTCACAGCTTAAATGAGTGGCTCTGGTAAGTCTTGGCTGAGATGATAAGAATTCCCAAATATAAATTAATTTTGGCGGTGTTTGATCTCCTCATTTTGGAATCCTCATTTTTCCTAGCGTATCAGTTAACGACTAGGATATCCTTTCATAACAGCGTAGGGATTTATTTAACATTTTTTCCTTTCTCCTTACTTATATCGATAATTTTTCTTTTCACTTTTCAGGCGAATAATTTATACAAAATACATGTTTTTCTTACCAAGGCACTCCAGATAGTGTCAATTATAAGGTCTCTTTTTTATGGCTCGTTAACTTTAATATTTATTCTATTTATTACAAATTTTCCATACGGACTATCTTCGAGACTGTTCTTCGGATTCTACATAGCGTCAGTTTTAACTTTTGAATTTGTTTTTAGAGTATTTGCGCGCAAGGCTTTCTTCAAAAGCCTGCTTAGAAATCAAGCTTTCAGGCGGAAAGTATTAATAGTTGGAACGGGTGAATCTGGTAAAAGTTTAGCTGCGAAGTTCTTCGTTGAGGACTTTTTGAAGATTGATGTAGCCGGATTTGTTGATGATGAAATCCGAGTGGGCACAGAAATCGTAGGCAAGGCTAAAGTTGTAGGAACTGTGGCGGATATACTCAATTCGAGTAATCACCTTGAGATCGACGAAGTTATAATATCTATCGACAAAATTTCCTATGAAGAGCTAATTAAAATGATAGATGCTTTTAATAAGAAAGGCTGGTTCGTTAGGGTGAATTCTGAGTTATTCAAAACAATATCGGAGAATTTAATAGTTGAAAGATATGGAGAAGTTCCGTTGGTAAGCTCATCACCTGAAGTTAGATCAAACGTTATTATGCTCTTGAAAGTGTTATTTGATAAAATTTTTGCTCTTATGGGTTTAATTATCCTGTTCCCAGTTTTTTTGGTAATTGGTGTTATTATAAAGTTGACGAGTGAGGGGCCTGTTTTCCATAGACAAAAGAGGATAGGAAAGGATGGAAAGGAGTTTTATTTCCTAAAATTCAGGTCGATGACAGTCGTTGATGGAGAAGATGAACAAAGGAAAAAGATGATGATACAATTTATGAAGCAAGATAAAATTAACGAAAATGGGGATGCCAAAGTAATCAATGAGCAAAGAGTGACCAAGATAGGAAAATTTTTGAGGAGGTACTCTATAGACGAATTGCCACAATTGATTAATGTAATAAAGGGTGACATGAGCTTAGTTGGTCCAAGACCTTGTTTACCATACGAATATGAACATTACGAGGATTGGCAGAGAGAAAGGGTTAAGGTGCTACCAGGATGTACAGGTGTCTGGCAGGTATATGGCAGAAATAGAGTAAGCTTCAATGATTCGATAGTTATGGATTTGTATTACATCAACAATATGTCACCCTGGTTAGATTTACAGTTAATATTAAAAACTATTCCGGTAATGTTATTTGGAAAAGGAGGGAAATAGGGTATGAAAGTCGGAGTCGTGGGACTCGGTTATTGGGGTCCAAATTTAGTTCGCAATTTTTTGGGGAACAGGGATGTAAAGAAAGTCTACGGTTGCGACCAGAATGTCAATAGATTAAAGCATATAAGCTCTCGCTTTCCTGATGTTCAGTTGACCGATAAGTGGAATGATTTTCTGAATGGGTATGATCTGGATGTTATAGCAATAGCAACACCTGTTGCAACGCACTACTCATTGGCTAAGGCCGCTCTGGAGAATGGTAAACATATCTGGGTAGAAAAGCCTTTTACCTTTAGGAGCAAAGAAGCAGAAGATCTAATAAACATCGCAGAAAGAAAAAATTTGAAAATTTTTGTCGATCATACCTTTATATATACAGGTGCGATAAGGAAAATCAAAGAAATATTAGACAGTGGGGATTTAGGCGAGGTCCTTTACTATGATTCTGTGAGAGTCAATTTAGGACTTTTTCAAAATGATGTGAATGTAATATGGGATTTAGCTGCACACGATATTTCAATTCTGGATTATTTGATGAAGGAGGATGCGGTAGAAGTTGCGGCTCATGGAATAGCAAATTATTATGATCACGAGAACATAGCACATATCAGTATCTACTTTGAGGGAAACTGCTTTGCTCATTTTCACGTAAATTGGACATCTCCAATAAAGATTAGGAGGGTCCTAGTTGGCGGAACCAGGAAGATGCTTGTATTTGATGATCTAGAATATAGCGAAAAAATAAAGATTTATGATAGTGGCGTTATAATTAATAGTAAGGAAGGAATTTACGATGCTTTAGTCCAATATAGAATAGGTGATATGTATTCGCCACGAGTCGACCAAACCGAAGCTCTATCCTTGGGGGTAATTGAGTTTATAAATGCAATTAAAAAAGATGAACAACCGTTAACTAGTGGATATGATGGTCTGAGAGTAGTTAAAATTCTTGAGGCTGCCGATCTATCGATCAAAAATCGCGGTAAACTAATAAAACTAAGTTAAATATCTGTAGAGGAACCGAGTATAAAATGGAAAAAAAGAATATAGTTAATGTAAAATTAGGTCAAAATGTAAAGATATATGATTTTGTAAATCTTTACGGTTGCGAGATCGGTGACAATAGCAAAATTGGAACGTTTGTTGAGGTACAAAAGAATGCGACAATAGGCAAGAACTGTAAAATTTCTTCTCATACATTTATTTGTGAGGGTGTGCATATAGAAGATAATTGCTTTATTGGTCATAATGTTACCTTCATAAATGATAGATATCCCAGGGCTACGAATGAAGATGGTACTTTGCAAACGGAAAAAGATTGGCAAGTAACTGAAACATACGTCAAAAAAGGTGCTTCAGTAGGTTCTTCAGCCACAATTCTTTGTGGGGTAACAATTGGAGAAGGTGCAATTGTTGGTGCTGGAGCGGTCGTCACAAGGGATGTACCGCCTTATAGTGTTGTTGCGGGTGTTCCCGCAAAAGTTATCAAGAGACTACAGTAAAACCCGACTTTTTATCAAAGCATTGAATTTAGCTGACTTTACACGAATGGCTACACCTTGAGTGCCCCGTTTTTGCCTTCTCGAAGGGCTGTACGTCCAGCGTGGAAGAAATACTAAGACATTTATGAAGATTATTTCAGTTGTTGGTGCTCGTCCTAACTTTATGAAAGTGGCTCCACTTGATACAGCATTTAAGAGGTGGTCAAATTTCAGGTCTCAAAGCTCACTTAATCACTTGATCTGTCATACTGGTCAGCACTATGATGATAAGATGAGCAAGATATTTTTTGAAGAATTGGGTTTGCCGAAGCCGGATTATGATTTAGGGGTCGGCAGTGGTTCACATGCAGAGCAAACTGCAAAGGTGATGCTGAAGTTTGAAAAAGTATTGATCAAGGAACGGCCGGACTTAATTATTGTCGTAGGCGATGTAAACTCGACAATTGCATGCGGCCTGACTGCGGTTAAAATGGGAATAAAGGTAGCTCATGTTGAGGCTGGCCTGAGAAGTTTTGACAGGGAAATGCCGGAAGAAATAAATCGCGTTCTGACAGACTCAATTTCGGATTTTTTATTCGTAACAGAAAAGAGTGGAGTAGAAAATCTTAAGAAAGAGGGGGTAGATACTTCGAAGATATTTTTAGTTGGTAATGTAATGATTGACTCACTAATTAGCTATTTGCCAAGAATTGGTGAATCGAAGATACATTCACAGTTAAATGTAGAAAAAGGGAATTATTGCTTAATCACGTTGCATAGACCCTCTAATGTTGATAATAGAGGTAAATTGGAAGAATTAGTTCAGTTCATAGCGGAGCTTTCCAAGGATAAGAAAGTTGTATTTCCAGTGCATCCACGGACGAAAAATAATCTGGCGAGGTTTAATTTGCTGGATTCCTTGAACCATAACATAACGATTACTGATCCTTTGGGCTATATCGATTTTATTTCATTGATAAAAGATTCGAGTTTTGTTTTGACAGACAGCGGGGGGGTTCAGGAAGAGACGACATATTTGGGTATTCCCTGCATAACACTGAGAAACAATACTGAACGGCCAATAACTGTAGAATTGGGCACTAACTATATAGTTGGTGAAAATTTCGAGTATGCAAGGAGATGTATTGGAGAAATTTTAGATGGAAAAGGTAAGAAGGGAAATATCCCGGAGTTATGGGATGGCAAGTCTGCTGAAAGAATCGTGAGGATCTTAATGGAGAGGATGGCATAGAGATTGGTCCGCTCACAATGGGATCGCGCTTTTTCAAACTTGAGTCGAGGAGAGAGGTGGGTGTTGAGGGAACGCAAAGGTGTGTAGGGGTGATGAATGGATAGGATCACCTGAAGTACACATTTAAATCAATATCCAGCCCAAGCCAGTTATCTGTAAATTTCGGGTTTAGCCAGTTCCACGTTCCACCATTGACAAAAGTTGTGTAGTAGCATCTTCTGTAAGTAATTTGAGTAGAGATTGAAACAGCCCTGCTAATAAAATATTCGCCTCCTGTGTAAGCCAGTAATCCATATCCATTATATCCCTTCTGTTCTTCAGTCAGGATTGTCTGAAGACCTGAACCCACCCCGCAATAAAATCTTATCGATTTTAAATTTGCAAGGTAAGATCTTATTATTATGTCTCCAGCACCTAGAAGGAGTTTCCCTTTAACAGGAAGATAATTTCTATCAGTAAGTACTTCCTCGCCTGTGTAAAAGCGCAATTCAGAAGCGATCCTCGAACTGAATGTGTATGAGAGTCCAACAGTCAATGCATAGTTTCTCATACTTTCATCTGATAAACTAGAATAATAAGGCATAAAGGAAATGATTAGTCCTAATCCTGATGGGTATTTTGTTGAATTTATTCTGATCTCTGGAGGATTATTGTTTTCGTTGGACGAATTTAAAATCTGGCTGTAAGATTTATAATTGAATAATGTAATGAGTAAAATAATAAATGCTGCAGTTGGACTTTTTCTCATTTTTATTTAAAAGTAAAATGCAAAACCTGCAAATTTTGGATATATTAAGAGTGCTGGCATTGGTAAATGAATATAATTCAAAACGTTCTTTAAGCCATTTATGAACCAGGTATCGCCAGGTATCTTATTTGTATTAATATCGAGAGCTATGTAAATCGTATGCTGAACGCTAATGTCTGGTTTAAAATTTCGCACTCCTGTCCCAATTGCTAAATTTATAATCTCTGGCCAGTAAGGTTTGAGAGATAAGGGTAGATAATGGTTTATGTCCACACTCATCCAGAATGTCATTCCCTCGTAATCATCTACATTGTTTTTCCACATTCCAGATTTGTATTGATAGGATGGGAGGTAGCTAAACTTAGGGGTAAAATGCTTGAGCTCAGGGAATGTGGTCTGGGCAAGTGGATATACAGATCCAATAATATTCGAAAACATATCGCCAGGGCTAAAACCCCAGAAGTTTGTTATGCCATCGTTGACCTCGATATAAGTTTGCTGGAGAAGTGAGGCTATAAATCCAATATATGCTGCTGTTTGGGGCTTGTATCCACACCATTCCATTGTGGTCTGAACAAATGAACTCTGAACATACGTTCCAAATGTATGTCCAAGCTTATCGAAAT
>Ga0078972_1010739_pt1 | contig 16858 bp, 20 predicted proteins | sample YelNatPaOPGAMG01_FD_67568 | JGI IMG/M metagenome (GOLD analysis project Ga0078972, IMG submission 67568) | Hot spring thermophilic microbial communities from Obsidian Pool, Yellowstone National Park, USA - OP-RAMG-01 (SPADES assembly) (version 2) | ecosystem: Environmental > Aquatic > Thermal...
ATATCATTTTTTTAAAATATTTAAATTTAAAAAATATATAAGAGATGTTTAAATAAATAAAATATAAATATAAAATTACATTTTATTTATATCGACGGAAGGTAAATTTATTGGATTATTTTTAGATCTAATATCATTAAATTGTTTTAAATATTTTTCTTTTAATTTTATTCTAAATTTTTTATTAGATAATAATTTTATAACAATATCATTTAAATATGGTATAGCCCCATTTAATATTTTTTCTAACATTTCTTTATTTGCATATCTTTCATCTTTTGGTAATAAAGATATAATCATTTCTAAAATAGATTTTGGTTCTTTATTTTGTTCTGCATAAGTATTTATTTTTTTAGCAAAAATTTCATAAAAATTCATAACAGGAGCAGTATTACTAGATTTTTTATTATCTTTGTCACCTTTACCCATAGGTATAAGATGCAAACCATCAGATTTGTATGTATCTCCTTCTGGAGAAGAATATCTACCGAAGCCTATATAGCGAAATCCGAGCGAACGGGCTTTCTGTGCTACTGGATTCGCTTCATTTAAACTTAAAATAATATTATTCTTTATTGTTTCTTTTAATAAATTATTCATTTGCATATCTCCAAAAAAATCCACCAGCTTTTTTTCTTTTACCTTTAGACACTCTACTTATAGTTGTGGAGCATATATTAGTTAATTCCGAAGTTTCTGCTATTGAATTATATTTTAAATTCATTTTATTTATTTTTTAATTTATTTTCTACTTTTTTAATTTCTTTTTCTAAAAAATCTACTGGTTTTTCAACTTCATTAACAACTTTTTTTGTTTCATCTTCAACTTCATTAACAATTTTTTTTGTTTCATCTTTAACTTCATTAACAACTTTTTTTGTTTCATTTTCAACTTTATTTATTTCAGTTTTAACTTCATTTTCAACTTTATTTATTTCAGTTTTAACTTCATTTTCAATTTTCTTAACTTCTGCTTCAACTTTCTTTGGAAAAGATAATTTTATATATTGTTCACTTAATCCTGGCATTTTAATGTCCTTTCATTTTTATATAAATATTAAATTAATTATTTTCTTCATTTCTTTTTTTTTGTCTATATTCACCAAATAATTTTTTTTGCCTTTTTATTACTGAAGGTTTTACATAATAAGTTCTTTCAAAAACTTCTTTTAATATTCCAGATTCTTTTACTTTACGTTTAAATTTTTTTAATATTTTATCAATTTGATTTTTAGAAGGAATATTATCATTTAATTTTATATATACGCTCAATTTACATCTCTATTTATTATATTTAAAAAATTCTATTTGTTTAAGTCTTTTTACTGCTTCTGATTTAGATGGATATTCTTTACTTAAAGGTTTACCTTCATGAGAATATACTTTCCATCCAGATCCAGATTTACGTACAAATTCATCAATTTGATGTCTTATAATAGCTTCTGCTTCTTCTAAACTAAATTCATATATTTCTTCAGTTTCTGTAACAGGTTGTATTTTAGTTACTTCATTTTTTTTAGGTTTACCTTCAGGATTAGAAGGAGATTTTGCTTTTTCTGCTTGACTCCAAGCAATTTTATATGCACTTTTTTCTGGAAATTTCTTTTTTAATGCATTTACTTGTGCTTCTCTACCAACTGGATGAACTTCTGCTTTAACTTCTATATTATCTTTTTTTAAATTATCTTGATGAATATCTCCACTTTTAAATCTTTTAGCTAATGCTTTTGCATGACCTGTGCATTCGGGATTACTCATTGGTGTACATTTTCCGGGATGTTTTACTGCACCTTGAATCCAATTTGATTCATTTTTTATAGATTTAATGGCACTAAAAATAGCTTTTACAGTATTTCTATCTAAATCTTTTGCTTTTTCGGATAATTTTTCATATGGTACCATTAATTCTTCCCCAGTTTCAGACTTTCTGCTAGTTATTCCTTGACTTTTCTTTGTTTTCATCCACTCATCATGAACTTTTGATGATACTAATTCTAAATTTGGTAATTTTATATTTTCATATTGATTTTTAGTTGCATTATATCTATCATCAATAGCATTTTCATCTGTTTTTATAGCTTTTACTTTATTATTTTTAGTTTTATAATCATAATTATTAATTTCATCTCCACTTCCAGAAGAATCTTGACCTGTCATAGGAATTCCATATTTTTTATTATCATCCTGATTAAATGAACCATCTGTTCCACTTCCACTTCTTCCACTACTAAATGCCATTTCTTTTTTAACAGGTAATTTTTTTAATTCATCATCTATTTCTTTAAAAAAAGATTCTTTAGCTACATCATCTAATTGATCTGGACTATCAACATGAAATTTTCCAAGTTTTTTATTATATATTAATTGATAATTAGCATCATTTTTACTTACTTCAAATTTTAATTTATGTCTAAAATTTATATCCTCTTTTATCATTTTATTAATTATAGATTGAAATTTAATTATATTTTCTTTTTTTAATTTATTTTCCATTTTTTCTAATTCCTCATAATATGTTGGTGATTCTGATAAATGTTTATGTGCTATTTTTGCGAATAAAACATAATCTTTTATATTAAACACTTTAGGATTTCCTACTAAATCTTTATGTTCTTCTTCTGATTTGATGCCTTTAATAAAATCTTTTAATTTAATTTTATTAAAATCTACTTTTAATGCATTTCCTATTTTTTTTGCAAGATTATCTGTAAGTTTCATTAATTTTTCCAATTTATAAAATATTATATAAATTTACTAAAATCTCGTTTAGTTAAATCTAAAAAAGATGATTCATCTTTATTTTTTATATTTTCATTTATTTTTTGAACATTATTTGCTAAATCTAATACTTGTTTAAGTGGATCTACATAATATTCTGATATATTATTATTTTCATCAAAATCATTAGTTATATCAGATGAAACAGAAGAATTTTCTTTAAACATATCTGCTATAATATTTTTGTCAATTTTTGTAGATGAATCTATCATTTCAGGCATATTTTCAAATAAATCTTTTTTAAATGATGCAGATATTTCTTCTTTAATAGAAGAACCTTTATTAGATTTTATATTATATTCATTTAATTTATAATTTATTTTTGTATCTATATATTCTTTTAATGGTTTTACAATTGATGATACAACTATTTCTACAATAGTATTTATTTCTTCTTCTGACATATATTACCTTTTATATTTAATTAATTATTTAAATAATTTACATATTATTTTATGCGATATTTTTCTATAAAATAAATTAATTCTTTATCATAATCAGTATATATATAATTAGAATTTTTAGGTAAAGAATTATTTCTTTTTGTATCCCATTCTAGCATTGTACTTTCTTTTATCATAAATGCTCCTTGAACACTTGGATTTGATACTAAATCCCATGTAATAAAAACTGCATCATCTGATACTACTTCAACATCATCTCCATATTGAGAATATTCTTGATGTAATTTTACTGATTCTGTTGAACCTAATGCTCTACTTGAAATTCCTATTTTAACATCTTCTTTTATTAATGCTAATATTTTTTGTCCAGCAGGATGATCTCTTATTATTTGAATTTTACCAAGTAAATTATTTCCTTCCCAATACATATCAACAATTTTATGACTAGCATTTTGGAAAGATACTACAGATGAATTTCCAGACCAAAAACATTTTCCATTATTTTCACAATAAAAAGTTTGATTTTTTACTTGAACACAATATACTCGTCCATTATAATTTTCTTTTGTGATTTTTAAAAATCTACTATCAATGTGCACATATCTCGATTCATTAAATTTAAGAGTATATAATGGTTTTTTATTTTCTGCTTTAATTATATGATCTGCAAATTTATAATCTTTTTTGGTTATAGATTTTATTATATTTCCATTTTTACCTATTTTCAACTGTATTTCTTGAAAATCTTCCATTAATTTTTTAGATGTAGAAAATATATTTTTTGTATTATATCCTTTATAATATACATCTCTTCCATCTCCAATATGATACCATTTTATTAATAATTCTAATAATGGAGCAGATTGATTTTTTAATTCTTGAGGAATATATTTATCATAGCATGACCCTAATGGGTATAAATAATTAAACAAACGTGCATCATTTATACTAAATGTAGTAATTCCATTTTTATTAATAGTATGCGTCCACTTTAACTCCTTAGGAAATTTAGACAATAATTCTTTTATCATTTTAACTTTTTCTAAATTTTTTTGTGATATAATTACTTTATATCCAACAGATTTAGATGCTACATTTTTATTTCGCATTGTTCTTATTGTATTTCCTTCTGCCAAATATATTCCAATAAATGACATCCAAATATTATAATCAATCTCAACATCTTTAGTATATTTACTAACTAAATCTTTTCTAATTCTTTTTCCTAATATATTAGCATCTACTCCTTTTAATATAAATGTATTAGGAGAATCTACTTCCCAGCAAGAATTTGATTTTAAAATTTTTAAATGAGAACTTTTATTTAATACATCATATAACTCAACAGCATTTTTAAATAATAATTTGCCATGCCTATCTTCTACAACAAATCTATGTTCTGGAGTTACAGTAATATCTATATTCTTACCTTGTATATGATACATCTCTCCAACATATGGCTCATTTATCTTTTTTGTTATTTTTTGATATTCTGGTTTATTAGTTTCTAAATTTAAAGTTAATATTACTTCATCATCTGATATATCTTTTATATCTTTCCATCCATCATAAGTCATTATATTTCCTTCACTTATGCACGCTGGATGGTCGATTTCTCCTACTACTTGTCCATCTTTAACTAAAGGTAATAATTTATTAAATTCTCTTTCTAATAAATATTTTGGATATATACGTCTATTTTGATTAGGAAAATCTGCAGTTGACAATATACCTGTCATATAAATTTTGCCATCATTTTCTTTTTCTGATTGTTGAATATAATCTGGTTTAATATCAAAATAAGAAGTTGTATCTTCTAATAATTGTTTACCTTGTTTAATATTATTTGTTAAAATTTCACCCATATATTTTTCTCTTAAAATTCTTTTTTTAAATATTCGGCTAATGCTTGTAATTTTTTATCATTTATAAATGCTTTACCTTTAGTTTTTTTAGAAGAAATCATAAGTGTATAACCTTTTTTATTACCTCTAAATGCACGAGTAATTTCATATTCTCCGGCTTCAAATGTTTTATCTATAGATTTATTATTATAATCATCTTCATCAATAGAATATTTTTTCTTTTTATCACTAACTATACTTGGTGCAGCAAATCCAGCAATTCCACCATCTGTACTCATTTCTTGAACTGCCTTATTAAATATTTCTTCTAAACTAAATTTTTTTTGTTTTTTATTTCTCATTGTCAAATATCCAAATATTTTTTGATATTTTTCTAGTATTTTTTCTAAATTCATTATATATTTTTTGTAATTCCACAATAATTTTTACTTTTTCTTCAAATGGAATTTTAGCCATTTTCTTGTGAAATTCTCTATTTTCATTAAAATCTATTTTTTTGAATAAATACATTCTATATATGATTCTGTACTTACAACTGGAATAAAATATTGAAGTACATATGGATTATCTACTCTTAAAGATGCAGTTATATTGTCCATATAATTTTTAATATTATCAGCATCAACAGATTTTACATTTATATAATGTATCAATATTATTTTCGGTAATGGGGATTTAAATTTTCTAAATAATTTTATCATAAAAAATTCTCCTATAAAATTTCAAAACTATCTAATATTATTTTTAATTTATCTTCTACAGCTAAAGATTTTTTATATCCTTCTGATAATACAATTAAAGATTCTTTTATTTTATTTTTAGTAAATTCTACAGATTCATTATTATATTTAGATTTTAATGCATTTAAATTTTTTCTATATACAGTATCCAATTTATTAATAATTAAATCATCTGAAAAAGTTGCAGAATAATATTCAATTAATTCTGCCTGTTCTTTTTTTAGTTTAGGAAAATAATTTTGTTTTAAATTAATAGTAATAATTTCAGATTCTAAATCAGTTAATAAATCTTTTGTTTCAAAAATTAAATCTTTACTTTTTAATATTTTATTATCTAATATATGTTCTAATAATTTACCTTCTAAATCAATTAAATATTTAATTTCATTTATTTTTTTATTTTTAGAATAATAATCTATTAACAAATTTATAGTAGCATATATATTATAATAATTTAAATTATGTTCAAAAAATAGAGTTTTATCACAAACTTTATAAATTTCTTCTATTAATTTTTGTTTAGCTTGTTTTCTTTCTATTAATGTATTTTTTAAATTTTCTGCTTCTTTTAAACATTCCGTAATAAATATTTTGGCAGTTTCTTTATCTGAATATTCTGTTTTTAATAATAAATTAAATAAATTAAATTCTTCTGACAAAAACTTATTATTATAAAAATATTCTTTTATTATTTTTATTATTTTTTTGCCTTTTTCTATATCTCCAGTAACCTTAGTTTCTATCAGCTCTTGTAGCATGAAATCATAAATGATACCTATATTAGAACGTTTATTATGAATCAATTTAGCCATTAAGTTTTTCCCAAAAAAATCCTTATATTTTTATATAAATATAAAAATATTATTTAATTTTGTTATAGTTAACTCTTAATTTATTTTTTATTAAATAGTTAATTATGTTATTATGTATTAACTTTATTTTCAACATTAATTCTTTAAAAATAAATTAAATTTCTATTAATATTTTTCATAATTAATCTAAATTAAATTTTTCTTTTATTTCATTAAGTTCATCTATAACATCTTCATTTTCTTTTAATAATTTTTCTAATAATAAATTTTTCTTTGAACTTTCTTGTATTAATTTATTATTTTTTGAAATTTTATCTAATGATTGATTTTTACTTTCATAAGGGCGTAAAATAGTTGATGTAGGAGATTTTGCACCCAATCTAGTAGCAACTGAATTTCCACCTCCTATATTCATATTTTTAAAATCTCCCTGAACATCAACATTTTCATCATCTGCTGCAGCATCTGCCGGTATACCACCAGGTGCTCCTCCCATTTGACCTGCCAAAGCATCTTCTGGTTTTTCTACATTAAATTTCTTTTCAAATTCTTGTTCATATTTCTTTGATGCTGTTTTTGCAAATGCATTTACAAATGACATATATTTGAAATCTTTTATTAATCCATCATTAATTAATTTAATCTCATCATCAGTAAATTGTAAAATATTATCATATACCCATTGTCTATCGGCAAGTTTTCCTTCTAATATATCAGCAGCTATGCTAAACTTTTCTTTTATTACTTCTAATTTTTCAACTTCTGACGCTGAACTTGGATTTTTAAGTTCTATTTCAAATAAATCTGCTTTTTCTGGAGATATTCCTTTTAATATTAAATGTATTACCCCAATTTTTTTCAATTCTGAAACTATCATATTTTGAATTCTTTCAATAGTTCTACTGAAACGAATATCTTCTTGAGCAGCTGCATTTTTTAAATCTGTATTAGTTTCATTATCTAATCCTAAATATCTTTTTGGGACTTTAAGAGATGTTACAAGTTTATTTTGTATATAACGAATATCTTCCATATCTGTTAATGATTTAGCTGATTTTAATGTATCTATTCTAGTACCACTTTCTTTCCCTCTTACTGGAATTACATAATCATCCATCATTGACATTACATTTAATCTATAATCAAAATTTCCAGAATTATTAGTATCAATAGGAGTATTTTTCATATTAGATATAACATCTGATACATAACCTTCTACGGCTTCAGGAGGAAGATTAGCTACATCTACATAAATAACACGTCTTTCAGGCGAATTATGAACTACACACCCGTCTGCAATAAAATTACTTAATCTACTTTTAACTTTAATATCATAAACATCTGAATATTCATCGGTTTCTTTTATATCAATTATATTTTCATAGAGATTGGTTTTTACTTTTGTTAAATATAATCCATAACTAGTAGTAGATTTTACTTTATATCCATTAATTTCTCTATCACCTTTTCTATTATGTACATATATTTTAGAACTTACATTCCATCCTAATTGATGTGCTAATTCTTTTAATCCTTCAATAATATTTTTATTACATAATTCTATTTCCATAGATTCAGTATTTCTTTGTTTTCTTCTATGACCATCTGCATCCATCAATCCATCAATAAATGCCTCTTTAATTTTATTTGATGAAGTAAAAATCCAATCAGGTATTTTTTTTGTATATACACTTGATGTAAATCCTAAATCTTTCATTAAATGTGAAAAATAAAATGAATTTACTGAATATCTTCCTAAATTTTCATTTTCATTTCGTTCATCATGATAAAAAATTGCAGATGATACATATTTTTTCAATATATTCGCATAATATTCATTAACTTCTGGATATATTCCGGTCGCAAATCCTATATCATGCATATTTTTCCCCATATAACCATTTCCAATCATAAACCCAAAAAATCTTGCAAATTCTTCATCTACAAATTCGGGAACATTAATTCTTTCAAGATTAAACATTTGTTTTGGATATTTTATTAAATATTTTAAAGGAATATCTAATTTATTACAAATTTGAAGAGAAATTTCATAGGGTATTCCTTTAACTTTATTAAATATATTAAAAAATTGATGTATTCTTTTTTTAGAATATTTAAATTCTATTGCAAGTTCTTTTTCAATTTGCAATTTAGATACTTCAAATTTTAATTTTTTATAATATTGTTTACCTTCTTCAGATAAACATCCAAACCATTCATAATTTTCTTTTTTTAATTTAATAGGAACATTAATTTCTTCATTTTCTAATGTAGGCATTACAAATTGATGTCTTTTTGGAATTAAATCTTTAACTTTAATATAATCTATTTTGTTAGTTACATTATCTCTAACTAATATAGGGTGATTTTCATTCGCTTTTATTGTTCTGTGAGTAGATGATATTTCCCATATTTTTTGGCTTCCATTATTAATCCAGTTTGTGACTTCAGTGAGCATTAATTTATTATTATTTTTATTATATGAATATACTTTATCCCCAACTTTTATATCTTTAATTTTTTTATATCCATTTTCCGTCCATACTTGACTATCACCGTGTAAACATCTCATTATTCTATAAATTATCATTGCATCTTCTAGCATATTGCTCTGCCTCCAATAACGTCTACATGGTTCTAATATAGAACAACCATAAGGTTTATATGCCATATCACCAAACATACGAAAATGTACTATTTCATAAATATTAAATTCTCTATTTACATTATTATTTAATATAAATTTAACTGGATTTTCTTCATCAAAAACATCTTCAACTCTTTCTACTTCATAAACAGATAATGGTAATATTCCACCTATTCCATCTCCTACATTTAAATCCAAAAGTAAAAAATTATCTCCATATTTTAATGTATCACGAACCCATCCCCATAAATTAAAATTAATATTCAATATTCCAAAATATAATTCATCTAATAAAGTTTTTATATATTCATCTGAAGTATTTATTTTCATTACATTACCATCTATAAATTTTGTAGTAGCATCGTCTGAATTGTGAACTATAACATATCCATTTTTTCCATCTCCTACTGCAAAATTATGATATTTTTCAACGGTCAGATCATAAACATCTACATATCTGGAAAACTCTATAGATACTACTTTATGGTTATAATATACTAATTTTGAATTATCTTTAATGAATTTTTTATTTATATTTTTAATAAAAGTTTTATGAATAAATTTTGATATAATATTTTTACTTCTATTTTTTATGACAGATATAAATCTAATTATATCATTATATAAATTAATATCATATAAATGATATAATTGATGATCCAACCAGCTCATTATTTTAATATTTTCTGGAATATTATTTGTTTTATTAAAATCTATATGGTGACATACTCCTTTTTCATTTCCTAAAAATTCTTTTTTTACTAATTCATGAGTATATTCCCATTTTTTATTATCCGATAAATATATCATTTCATACCCAGTTATTCTATCTCCATCTGCAATTGAACTTATTCTTTTATACAGAGGCATTAAAGAATCTCCAACTTGTAAATCTTTTAATTTTTTATATTCTCCATTTCTCATCATAAATTTATGAAAATTAGTTGCCTCTATTTCAGTTCCATCATCTAGTATTACTTTATATACTGGTTGATTTTTTCCAGTTATATGGGCAGAAATACATTTTGCGGGAACTATATTTTTACCATCAGAAGAATATACATAAAAAGGTTTTTCTTTTTTAGATAATTCTTTTATAGTGTATAATTTCCCATCTAAAGTAGGTATTACAGTATTTTCCGCTAAACAATAAATATCTAATGCAGCATAAATTTCTGCATTATAATCCATAACACTATATTCACTCATACGTTCAAATCTATCTATCATAGGATTAAATCCAAGAGATGCAATAGCTTGATTATATCTACCAAAACTACTACCATAACCAGTATTACCAGCATTAGATATAGTTCCACTTAAATTTTTAATTAAAGGAGAATATTTTTTAACAAATGGAACTTTAAAATACTTATCTAATCTTTTTTTTACAATATTTTTTTTATTTATCAAATCTGATGGCATTTTTTTATTTTCCTAACTATTTTTTAGAAATTTTATTCTTTTTTATATAAATATAATAATGTATTTTATTTTTCAATATCCATAAAGTCTTTTAAATTTCCTAATAATCGATGTTTATATGGATCTTGCATAGTTCTATATTTACCAGTTTTCCAAACTGGAGCAAATTTAATTATATCATTCATATCTTTATCATCTGTGGCTTTAACTATTTCTCTACTAAAAAATTTTAATATTTCATCTGTAAGTAAATTATTATTCTCAATAATTTTCCAATATAATTTTTTAATATATAATCCTATAAATAATGCTGATACTTTATCATCATTATTTTTTCCTTCTGCTTTATATCTACCATTTATAGCTATATATGATTTTAATTGTTCTAATAATCCATTAGTTAAAATTTCTATTTCACCATCCATTATTATATTTTTCATTTCTGGAACTAATATAGATTTATTTTTACTTGTTGTATAAAAACCTGGCATAGCATTTTTATCTTTTGTAGTATATTGATTTATTATTTTTATTGGAGTGTTTTCATCAATAAATAATCCACTACGTCTATCTGACCAAAATATATTTGGATATTTTAATGCAATTAAATATTGTGCTACTAATTGTCCTGTTGATCTCATTTCTAATACCATTAAAGCATTATTATATGTAATTCCTATATCATTAAGTAAATTTGCTAAATCTTTTTCTCTTATATCTTTATTAGCATATTCTCCAATAATTTTATTTTCTGTTATATTAAATATTAAAAATGCACTAGCATCTCTATCTTCTCCTAATCCTTCTGCAGTATCACATGATATTAAATACATTACATTTTCTTTAGGTAATTCATATATATCTAAGTTTTCATATTGCTTATTTAATTTACTAGTAAAATTTTCTATTTTTTTAATATTATTAAGAGAATTTTTTCTAATTAATTCATTTAACTTATTGATAGGAATAACTGATCTAGATGAAGATACAAAAGAACATTCATATTCAGAATTAAATTTATTTATATCTCCAGCACATAAGTTTGCAATAGTAATTCTTTTCCATTTTTCATTATTATAATCTGGGCGCATCCACCAATAAAGTTTTGATAATACAAATTCATTATCTTTATTTTCTGCACCAATTACCATTTTATGAAAAAAGTTTCCTTCTCCATTAGGAGTAGATAATAATATAGCTCTTCCTCCAGTACTTAAACTTGGATATGCAGCAACCCAAATATCTTCTATTCTATCTATAAATGCACAATTATGGCTTACTACATTATTTGTAAAATATTCATTATTTTTTTCTACATCTAATAAATCATATAATTCACATTTTTCTTCAATTAATTCTATTTTAATTACTTCTATATTTCCAAATACTATATCTTCTACTGCAAGTTCAATAGCATATTTAAATTCAGAATTATTCATTTTTATTTTAGTATTATCTGAACATTTATATTCGGAATTATCAGAAAAAGTAATCTTTAAATAATATTCTTTCTCTGTTTTTTTAATTCCAGAAAATTTACTCCATCCACTAGGAGTTAATACTTCCCATTTTTTTATTTTTTTTATATATTTCATTTTTCAAAAAAATGTTTTAATTTATTAAATAATTAAGGATATTTAATATAATTTATTTTATTTGACCATTAATATCTAATGATATATTTAATATTTTTTATCTTTTTTATTCATATTTATCTTCTAATAATTCTTCCATTTTTAATTTAACTATTTCACCTGTTTCTATATTTTTAATAGTAATTTTTGTATCCCCAAAACTACATTCATCTATCACTAAAAAACTTGCATTAAAGCTTCTTCCAGTATTTCCAGTAGATGTCATAGCCATTATTCTGGATCCATTTTTAAATTCAATAGATTCTTTATTTCTAGGATTTAATATTTCTGGTCTTACAACAGATGGTAGGTTATTTATAAAAATTTTAGTTTTTAATATTAATTCTTTAGCTACGAGTTCATTAATTGCAACAATTATTATGTCTTCTTCTGGATGAAAAATGCAATAAGTTCCTAAATATGCCCCAACAATTGTAGAAACTCCTAATTGTCTAGCTTTTAAAATTATATTAAATCTATTATTTTGAAAACTTTTAACTAAATTTTCTTGATAATCATATAATTTAAACTTTTTTAATCCATGAGCTCTTATACGACCAAAATCTTCTATAAAAAGTGTATAATCATTTTTATATAATAATAATTTTTGTAAAATTTCTTCATTTGTCATTCTACCAGATTTTTTGTTAATACCATCTTTTTTCATTAATGATTTAGCAACATCAGAATTTTCTATTTTTTCTTCTTTTTGTATATTTTCATCATATGCAGAAAGACTTCCTAGTAAATCTGTTGACATTATTCCTCACTTAATTCTATATTATCATCTATAAATAAAAATATATTTTTTCCAAAATATTCTAAATCATCTTCTTCATCTAATATATTTTCTACTTTTTCTATACATTTTTCATGAACTAAATATGTTACATTATCTACAACCTCTTTAACATATTTATTATCTTCTATTGGTAATTTACATAACGGACATAATATTGACATTATTATTTCTCATTTATTCTACAAAAATTACGTATAATATTTGCAAGACAATATTGACATATATCTGCTTTTATAATATTTCCATCTCCAAAAATAGAACGATATCCCCCTTGAAAATTTATATATAAAAATTCTTGAATCTCCATTGGATCAGTATATATATTATGACACTTATCACATTCTACTTTTGTTATACCTATTTTATCTTTTTTTAATATCATTACACAATTTTATTATTATAATTATTTGAATTAATTGTTACAGTTTTTTCTGGATATTCTCTAGAAATATTGTTTTCTTTAACAACTTTCAATTGATAAACATTTACATAAACTAAAAATCCAGCATCTGATACTAAACAAACATGAGTACTACCATCTTCATCTGGAAATATATCATAAACTTCATATTCTTTATCCATAGAAAAAATATTTGAATATCTTTCTGTTCTATTTTGATAATTTACATCTACAAAATAAGCTTTTGCAAAATATTCTGATAAAAATTTAACTTTCATTATATTTTTCCTTTTTTATATAAATATTATTTAAAATTATATGATTTTTCATTTTTTTCAATAATACTATCATAAAATTTAATTCGTTCATCTATTTGATTATATATATTAAATTCTTTTTTTACGAAATTATATTGATCTTCTACAACTTTATTCCATAAATCATTTTTATAATTTTCTATCCAAAATGAAATAGCTTTTACCCATTCATTTATATTCTCTGTTTGCATTGCACAATGCTTTAATAATTCTTTTTTTAATTCTATTGGAGCTAAATTAGTAAATTCATTTTGATATCCTCCAAAATTAGAATATACATTTATTGATTTATATATAGATCCTTCATAAACTTTTATTGCTGATTTACAACGATTAAATTCATTATGTTCTACATATGCTAAATTTAAATTCCATTTATTATAAAATTTACCATATTCTTCATGTGATAATATTCCTAATAATTCAATTCTATCTTTATCAAAATCTTTAAATAATTCTGTAACTCTATATTTATAAGTTACTTTTTTATCTGTTATACTTTGTTTTTCTACTATCCTTTTACCATTTTTATCTTCTTTTATATTATAAAATTCATCATATGGAGAAATTCCAGCAATTTTAAATTTAACATTTGGATATTTATCATGAATTACTTTTAATATTATTGACATTTTTTTAATATCTTCAAAATGACTCGTTAAACCTGCCCATCCTATTATTACATTATCAAATTCATTTATAGTTTCATTCCATTGTGGCAATGACCAATCAAAAGCATTTTTAAATATTTTTATATTTTCAAATTTATTATATTTAGAAAATTCTCTTTGTAATATTCTTCCAGTTGTAGATACATAATCTGAATTTGATATTTGATAAATAGCCATTTTATCTTTACCATGTTCTAACCAAAGATGTCTCATTGGATGAGTAATGGGAAGATTATATTCATTATCATCTATATCATGAATTATTACAGGTTTTTTAGAATCAATTGGAAATATTTTAGTAAATTTTAAATATGTAGAATTTGTATTTCCTGCTCTATGCTGAATCCATAAATCTGTCTTTTTTAACCATTCTATAGGAAATCCTTCATGTTCACTATAACAATAATTATATTTATCTGGATATTTTTTTATCATTGCAAGTAATGGAATCATTATACGAAATAAAGAAGTACCTGTCCATGAAGGAGTTGACATAAATATAGTTTTTTTATTTTTATCCAAATTCTTAAACGATTGCTCTTCTAAATATTGACGTATTTTATCTAATTCGCCTTCTTTTGAATAATTAAAATTAATTTTATTTAAATCTATCATTATTTCTCCAAATAGTTTATTTTTTATTTTTATCGGAAATTTTTAATTTTTCTTGTTCTACTATCTCATTATATTCTTTAATTTTATTAGATATAAATTTTGATATATTAACACATCTATCTGCACAATTTTTTTTAAAAATTTCAAATTCATGTGCATCTATAGAATATGTACGAATTATTTTTGTTCTATTTGCCATATTATTATGTCCTTTATTGTGTTATTGCAAGAACATCTTGTTCTTTTATTATTAAATATTTTTCTCCATCTACCTCTATCTCTGCTCCACTATATTTATTATAATAAATATTATCCCCTTCTTTTACTCTTAATTCTTTATCTTCTGTATCTACTGCTATTACTTTAGCATGTATAGATTTATCATTAGTATTTTGAGGTAATATTATACCAGATGATGTCTCTGAATCCATTTCAAATACTTTTATTACAATGTTTTTATTAATTGGTTTTACTTTAAACATATAATCTCCTTTTTATTATAGTTATCATTTTTTTGGACTTTAAAATTTAATTTTATTCTCACTTCAATGATTTAGAAGAAATCTCCATGAGCTTGAATTCCTGTAGTCCCTACAGTACTCGAAATCTTATTTATAGCATTGTTCATTAAATTAATAGCAGCATTAATATCCCTATGATGCTCTGTATGACATATAGGACATATCCATTGTCTATCTGATAATTTTAATTCTATATTTTTATATCCACAAATATTACATGTTTTACTAGATGCATAATATTTATCTGCAAATATTAAATGTTTACCATGCCATTCGGCTTTATATTTTAGCATATTAATAAACATACCCCAAGAATTATCTAAAGTAGATTTTGCTAAATTTAAACATCTACTAATAGATTGCATATTCAAAGTTTCAATTCCAATTATATCATAATTTCTTATTATTTCAGTACTTAACTTTTGTTGAAAGTCTTTTCTAGAATTAACTATTTTTTCATGTACTTTAGCAACTTTGATTTTTTGTTTTATATACCTACTGGAATTAAATTGTTTTCTAGCAAGTTTTCTTTGTTCTTTTGCCAATAACTTTTCATATTTTTTATAGAATTTAGGATAGTTACCAATGTTACCTTGATTATCGGTAAACAAATTCTTACTATCATAATCTAAGCCAATAATCCTTGATTTTTCATTAATTTTATGTATTATAACTTCATTATCAGATTCAACAAGAATACTAACAAAATATTTATTTGTTGGAGTTTTTTCTACTGTTACAGATTTTATTACACCTTCAAATAATCTATTATCTCTATATTTAATAAATCCTAATTTTGGTAACTTTATTAATTTATTATTAAAATCAACTCTAATATTATTATTGCATTCTTGAGTTCTATATTTTAATCTATTATTCTTTTTTGATTTAAATTTTGGAAAATTTATAGGCTTTCCTTTTCGTTTTCCTTTTAATGAATTAAAGAAATTTTTATAAGATAATTCTAGATTTATATGAGATTGTACTAGTGCAGAACTATCAACTTCAGATAACCATTCAAATTCCGATTTATATTGTTTTTCAGTTTTATATTTATGATTAAATAATATATCTTTATTATTTTTATTTTCATTATAAAATGAAATTCTTTCTTCAAGCATTTTATTATATAGAAATCTAGTGCAACCGAAGGTTTTATTTATTAATACCTCTTGACTTTTATTAGGATATATTCTATATTTAAATGACTTAAATATTTTCATTTTT
>Ga0078972_1010740_pt1 | contig 16856 bp, 11 predicted proteins | sample YelNatPaOPGAMG01_FD_67568 | JGI IMG/M metagenome (GOLD analysis project Ga0078972, IMG submission 67568) | Hot spring thermophilic microbial communities from Obsidian Pool, Yellowstone National Park, USA - OP-RAMG-01 (SPADES assembly) (version 2) | ecosystem: Environmental > Aquatic > Thermal...
CGGGGCCGCCGCGCCCCCCCCGCCGGCCGCCCGCCCACGCCCGCTGCTGCAGCGCATCCCTATCCAGCGCTCAACCGCCGGCGAGCTCAGCGATCACTTCGACCCCAAGGCCAACGTCGTGCGCCTCTCAAACGCCATCGCCACACAGCCGTCGGTGGCGGCTATGGCTGTGGTCGCCCACGAGCTTGGCCACGTTCAGCAGCAGCAGTGGCGCTCGCCTCTCATGGTCACGCGCGACTTCCTCGTGCCAGCCTTGCGTTTTAGCCCCACGCTTTCGTACATCCTTATTTTCGCCGGACTCATCTTCAGCAGCAGCGGCCTCCTGTGGCTGGGTGTGGCCTTCTTCGGCTTGGTCGTCCTCTTCGCCATCTTCACGCTACCGGTCGAGTTCGATGCCTCGCGCCGCGGCTTGCGTCTCCTCCGCGAAACCGGCTTGATGCAAACTGAACAGGACGCTATCGGGGCGCGCGCGGTGCTCACTGCGGCGGCGCTCACCTACGTTGGCGCCGCCGCCACAGCGATCCTTCAGCTCCTCTACTTCGTCATGCTCGCTGGCGGACGCCGCGATTAGCCAAACTCTGAACCCACCGTGAGTGAGCGCAGCGCCCGCCAGTGCGGACACCTCTCACTCCGGTTCAGGGATATCGAGACCGAGATCGAGGCGCCAGAGGATGTAGTGCTCGAACCGGTCACGCAGCTCCATGAGCGCCTCGTCTTCGGTCGCGCCACTGGCGCTCAACCCCGCGATCTCGCGCAGAGAGGCGCGCCAGAAGACCTCGCCGTCGGGAGTCACCGAACGCACGACAACGGCGTGATAGGGTAGTGACTCGTAGTAACCGTAGTCCTTCATACGCCTTCGCGAATCTTCATACTGCAACTGCTGAGAAAGCACTTGACCATGACACGCCGAGGTCCAGACTTAGTAGATAGCGACGCGACCATAGTGCAATCGGCCGTCCGCTGCCACTGGCCAAGTAGCGACACGGCCGTCGTGCGATCGGCCAGCCGCTGTCACCGGTCGAGCCTACGGGAGTAAGGCGGCGCCAGCAATGAGGGACCCTGACAACGATTTCAGCGCCAATCCGAACACCGCGCTGCACGCCACAGGTGCACGCCGCGGCCAGAGTGACGCCATCTCCGCTGCACGCGGCTCCTCCGCCGCCAGTGAGCAACGCCTAAGCGCTCGCGGGCAAGGCGCGCCTGCGCCCACACCGCACACGCCTGCGCCCACACCGCACACGCCTGCGCCCACACCGCGCACGCCCGCACCCGAACGGCGAACCCTGCGCAGCGCCGTCGGCTGGATGAACTGGTTGAACGCACATCCCTGGTGGACAGCCATCATCGGCGCAGTGCTCGCGGTCCTCGCTGATGTGCCTTTCTCCTTCGTCAACCCGCTCCCCTTCTACGGCTTGCCGGGAGCAGTCGCTGTCGCCCTCGTCATTGCCGTCGCCGCAGCTGCCGGCCCCCTCCCCGGCCTCCTCGTGGCCGGCGTTGCCGGTGTCGACTTCATCCTCGTCGCGCACCGCTCGTCGGTACGTCTGGAGAACGCCGCTCATTTTGCTACCGTGAGCATCTGGATCGTGCTTGCGCTCGCCACGGGCTTGATCGCCGACCGCTTGCGCAGGCGATTGACGGCCGCCTTCTCTGAGGTTGAAGACCAGGGTGAGCAGCTCCGCCTCACTCTCGACGCAGCGGCCGCCGCCGTTGGCCTGTTTGTCGGCCCCGATCTGCGGTGCCGTAACGCCAACACTCGACTGCGGCATCTCTTTGGCACAAACGACTGGTTCGATCGGCCGTTGCTCGAGCTTCTGCCCAGCCTCGATCCCGGCCTCCGGGACGAACTCCGCGCCTGCGCCGTCGGCGACGCACCCCACGTGCGCCGCGACGAGATCACCCTCGCCGACGAGCGCACCTTCATCCTGTCCGCTCGCTGCTTACCCACCGCCGACGAGATGGCTGTCTTCCTCACTCTCACCGACGTGAGTGCCTCAGTGCGCGTGCGCCGTGCGCTCGAGCGCCTCCTCGAGCTCTCGCGCGAGTTACACGTGACGGCGACCCCATCGCAAGTCGCCGAGTCGATGTGCCGCGTGGCCCTGGAGATGTTCGAGTGCCAGACGGCTTCGTACTGGACCGTGGATGACGCGGGGGTGCGCCTCGTGGCACGCCTACCGGGATCACCGCCCATAGCACGTTGGAGGCTCGACGAGATCGGCGACTTAAAGACCATCATCGACACGCACGAGCCTCTCTTCGTGCAAGACGTACAGGAGCACTACCACACCGCCACGCGCCAGCACGCCACGCTGCTCCAGCGCTACCTGCGGGAGACCGGTCCGCGATCCCTTCTCGGTTTACCGGTCACCTACGGCGACCAGGTAGGAGCGCTCATCTTCCTCGCGTGGGACAAACCGGTGGAACACCCCACCGACGAGCTTCTCCTGGTCGCGCGGCGCTTCGCCGACGCCGCCGCAATCGCCGTCGAGCGCGCTGAGCGACTGGCCGCCCAGGCAGAGGCCGAGCGCTTGCATCAGCGCCTTGAGGCAAGCCTGTTGCCGCGCATGCGCTTCGCCGACTCGACCGTCGACCTGCATTACCGCTACCGCGCCAGCGAGAGGAGGATGCTGATCGGCGGCGACTTTCTGGGCGCCGTATCATTCCCCGGCGGCGGCTTTACGGTGATCATCGGTGACGTCTCCGGCCACGGTCCCGACGCCGCCGCCCTGGGCGCGACATTGCGTACATCGTGGCGAGTCATGGCGCTCGAGGGGTTGACCGCCCTTGAGGCCTTGCGGCGTCTCAACCAGATCGTCATGGCCGATCGCTTCGACGACTCGGAGTTCGCCACCGTGGCAATCGTAACCGTCAACGCGGAGCGCTCGCAGGCCGAGGTGGTTCTCGCTGGCCACCACCCGCCCTTGTTGCTGACCGATGAGGACGTCTCTGAGATGAGCGCGCCGTTCGGCGTACCACTAGGCGTCTTCGATCAACCCACTTGGGAGACCGGGGTGGTGGAGCTACCCGACAGATGGTCGATCATGCTCTATACCGACGGACTGATCGAGGGCTACGCCGCCCCGCGCGGCGGAGCGCGTTATGGCTTGCGCCGCCTGCTACGCCTGCTGCGCGCCGAGGGCTTTCACGCACACGTCAGCGATGAGGATCTCGACCACCTACTCGATCAGGTCAAAGCGGCCAACGGCGGACCCTTCGGCGACGACGTCGCCGTTCTGACCGTCTCTGGGCAACGACTGTCGCTGGCAGACCAGCTAGCGTCGAGCCCCAGCCTGGCGCGCCAAGCCGACGAGCGCATCGTGCCGCACCCACAGATCTGACCAAGCGGCAGCCATGCTGGGATCGGGGTCCGTGCGCTGGCGCTCCGTAGCTGGCTGCGGACGTAGCGCTACGCCGACAGCGTCTCCAGCGATCACGGCAGCACCCAAGGCCGAGTAGGGCCGTTCCACGGGATCGCGCAGCACACCTCGCCCGCTGGCGTCGGCTAGCAGCCGCCGGAAGAACGGCGCGGAGCCGCCCTCGCCTGCGATGGAGATGGGCCCACACGGCAAGCCGGCTTCGTCGAGCACGGCGAGACACCGCCGGCTCTCCAGCACGATCCCCTCAACCAACGCACGAGCGACATCGGCACGTGTGTGGCCAAGGCCTAAGCCAAATACCGTGCCTCTGACATAGGGGTCCCAGAGAGCCCCTTGTTCACCGAGGCTCAGGAACGGCAGGAAAGAGAGCCCGTTGGCACCCAGCGGCGCCGACGAGGCAAGATCCATGAGCTGCTGCACATCGAGCTCCAACAGGCGTGCCAGCCACTGCACCGCGCTGCCCGTGCTGAGCAAGTCCATCTCGATTCCCCAGCCAGCCACGCCGGCCAACGGCGTGACCAGAAAGCGATGTGCGGGGTCAATCACGAGACGCTCGCTCAATCCCATGATGACGCTGCTCGTGCCGGTAATGTAGGCGACGTCACCGGGCGTCCGAACACCGAGCCCAAGTAGACCCAACACCGAATCGGCAGCGCCGACCGCCACGGGAACGCCAGCGGGAAGGCTGAGCTCGGCGGCGGCGCGGCCGCTCAGCGGCCGCGCCGCCGCCGAGCTCACGGCATCAGGCAACAGCTCGATCCCCTCGGGCGCCGAGGCAAATCCAGCCGCAGCAAGCACGCCTTCGTCCCACCGGCCAGCGGCAAGGTCAAAGCAGCCGAAGCCCGTAGCAGTGCTCGGATCGGTCAAGTACTCGCCCGTCAGCCACCACAGCAGGTAGTCTTTCGCGCCGAGTAGCCGCCGCGCCTGCACGACGCGCTCAGGTTCGTTCTCCCGCAGCCACGCGTACATGGGGACCAGGTAGCGCCCGTCAACCCACTGGCCCGTAAGCTCGTAGAGCCGCTTCTCCCCCAGCGTGTCGCGTAAGCGTTCGCCCTGGGCCTCAGCGCGAGCGTCTTCCCACGTGATCGCGGGTCCCGTCGGCGCGCCCTGCGCGTCGACCGTGACGAGAGTCGGGATCATCCCCGAGAGGCCAATCGCCCGCCAACGCGCGGCCGTTGCACCGTCGTCGATTAACTGCTGCACGACCTGGCGCAAAGCAGCGAGCCAGTCACTGGGGTCCTGCTCGGCCCAACCGACCTGCGGTCGCGACGTTGGATACGGGCTGTGACCGCGGGCGGCGATTTCGCCGCCCGCGGTCACAGCCACGCCCTTCAGGCTCGAGGTGCCGAGGTCGAGTCCGATGTAGAGATCGTCCGTGTCATCCATGACTGTACCGACCGAGTTCCTACAGCATGCCTTACCGACTCACTTCCCATTTTGCGCTTCACCGTCCGAGTTCTTGCTCCACCTTATCGCCCTGGCTACGCATCGGGTCGGTGTAGAACGGGGCGTGGTTGATCGCCTTAGAAACGAACGACAAGACAAGCCCCACGAGAGCCAGTCCGAAACCAAAGACGATGTTCGTGAAGGTGAGCGAGCCGGTCGCCAGTGAATAGACGATGACGAACGCCATGAAAGCAGCTCCGAAACCCGGCAGGATACCGCCAAGCACGAGATTGCCGGCGCTTTGCGCGATGGTCCGCCGGTAATACCAGATCGCCGCTACTGCTGTTAGCAGGTAGAAGATCGCCGCCATCAGCCCCAACGTGCTGACGATGTTGTCAAGCGCGCTGCCAATGCTCGAGAAGAGCGTTGAGCCCCAGAGGAACACGACGTTGAGCAGGCCCAGCAAGATGGTCGCGTTCCAGGGAGTACGGTACTTCGGGCTGATACCGCCGAACCACGTAGGGAACACGTGATCGCGCCCCATGGCGAACGAGATGCGCCCAGAGCTCACGATCGCCGCCTGGAGCGAAGCCAAAGTACCGCCCAGGACGGCGACGATCATGACGTCCTTCCAAAAGCCCCCGCCGATCTTCTCGCCCACGAAAGCCAGCACATTACCGGCGTGCTGCTGCATCGGCGAGTCCGCGGTAAGGCCGGGCGCGATCCCCTGGAAAGCGAACACGGTGAAGGCGTAGATGAAGAAGAGGATGACTACACTAAGGACCGCTGCCGAACCCGCCTTCTTGCCCTTGGCCTCTTCGCCGACATACGCCGCAGTATCCCATCCCGAGTACAGGAAAATGGCCAGTAGCACGCCCGAGATGAGCGCCTTGAAGCCACCGGCTCCGCTGATCGTGAACCACGAACTCGTGACTCTCACCGACCCTGAGAGGCCATGGCTGTAGATCAAGACCAGTGCAGCAATGCCGAAGCCGATCAACAAGGCGTACTCAAAGACCGCCCACACCCACTGAAAGCGTGCCGAGAGCTCGATACCCAGAGCGGCTACCACCAGTACGAGGATGTTGAGTACTGAGCCAACGAGGGCTACCCAGTACTTGTTGTTCGCCGCCGCGTTGGAGAAGAAGCTGAGGAAATACGTGCCCAGCGGCACGGTCAGACTCGTCGTGCCGATCGTGTAGTACATCAGCATGATCCAGCCGACGAAGAACCCGGCATGTGGGTTGAGGGCGCGCCCCACCCACGTGTACGTCGCACCCGCGCTGGGCTGCCAGGCATTCAAACGCTGATAGCCAATGGCAATCCCTATCATCGGGATGAACGAGATGAAGATCGGCAAGAACCCCGCGTAACGCACTGTCAAGAGCAGGGCAGCCAGCGTCACCGCTACGCTCTGCGTTGGCCCCGAACTTGCCAACGCCATAATCGTCACGTCACCCAGCCTGAGCGCATTTGCCTTGAGGCCGCCTCCGGAGAGGCTGTCCCCGCTCAGCTGCCGCCCCTGCGTACCACCCCTGTTTTCAGCCATAACTTTCTTCCCCCTTTCTTTGTTCCTGGCGATTCCCCATTGACGATCCGCCCTCGCCTTGCTTCAGCGACACCCTCCGGCCCAGGGGCGTTGCCCCCCAATCGCTCAGATCTGCCGCTCGCACGAGGTGGCGATCGGTCTGCCCCGACACACAGAAGACGAAGCCGCCCGCCGGATAGACCTGCTGGAAGCAGTCGAACGGAACGGCTTGTGGAGAGAAACTCACACCACGGACGCGCACGACGTGTTCCTTCGCGCCAACTCGGAGGTAGCGCCGCGCGTACTGGCTAGGCAGCGTCACCTCAAGGAACTGCTCTTCATAGTCGTCAACGAGTCCGTAAGCACGCCCAAGGAACTCGTAGAGAGAGCCGAGAAGCTCCTCGCGCCGCTCTCCCAATCCGGGAGCAAGCGCGACAGGAATGAGCGCTTCTTCGAGGATCATCGGCTTGCCTTCGATCAGGCGCAGACGCACGACCTGCCACACGTGGTCCTCGGGCTGGATGTGGAGCACGCGGGCGACATGGGCATTGGGTAATGATTCGACAATATCGAGAAGCTCCGTGCGCACTTGGAGGAGCTTCCCTTCCTGCTCAAGTGTGGCGAGGAGGCCTCCCACGCGCGCCGGCTCACTCACGATGCGAGAGCCAGCGACGAACGTACCGACGCCTTGGTGTGCGGCGACGCGTCCATCGCGCTCGAGCTCATCGAGGGCGCGCCGCACGGTGATCATGCTCACACCCGCCATGGCAGCCAGTTCGTTGCGGCTCGGCAACAGGTCACCGGGGCGCAAATTGCGCTCGACAATCAAGCGCTCAACGAGATCGATGACCCGCTGGTAACGCAGCTTCGCTGACGCCATGACCTCCCCCTCTCTCTTGGCCCCTTACCTCTTTGCCATCTCGCCAGCCAACACCTTGAACACCTCCGCTGCCCGTGCGAGCGTCTCGTCGACATCGGCGTCGGTGTGCACCATCGAGACGAACAGGTTCTCGTACTGGCTTGGATGGAACAGCACCCCGCGCAAGAGCATCTCCTGCCACCAGCGCGTAAAGCGCTCCTCATTGGCGTAGCGAGCCGCGTCGCGCCAGTTCTTGATGTCGTGCTCGCTGAACCAGATCTGGAAAACCGTGCCCAACCCCTCGACACGCACCGGCACACCGGCCTCCGCCGCCAAGTCACGCAGTCCCTGCGCGAGTCGGTCGCCAACCGCCCGTTGACGCTCGTAGAGGCCCGGCTGGGCAAGCACATCCATGGTCGCCGACACGGCCGCACACTGCACCACATTGGCGTTGTAGGTGCCTGAGTGCGAGTAACGCCCATCAGCGATCATACCCATCACTTCTTTGCTGCCGCCGATGGCAGCTACCGGGAAACCGCCACCCAACCCCTTGGCCAGCGTCGTTAAGTCGGGCATCACGTTGAACCATTCCTGACCGCCTCCCCGACAGAAGCGGAAGCCGGTGATCACCTCATCGAAGATGAGCAGGGCGCCGTGCTTTTGAGTCTCCGTGCGCAAGAGCTCCAGGTAGCCGGGCTCGGGCAGGATGCAACCCGTGTTGAAGACGGCGGGCTCCGTGATGACGGCGGCAATCTCGTCGCCGCGCTCGTCCATGACGCGTTGAAAGCTCTCCGGATCGTTCCAGCTCAAGACAATCAACGTGTCGGCCAGTTCGAGCGGCACGCCGGGACCAGCAGGAACAGGCCGTGGCGAAGACGCCGGCCCGGCAACGCTGGGGTCGACGTGGTTGCTCCAATAGACGGTATCTTGCCAGCCGTGGTAGTGACCCTCGAAGCGCACGAGGAGGCGTCGACCCGTGTAGGCCCGCGCCAAACGCACTGCCGTACCCACTGCCTCGCTGCCCGAGTTGGTGAAGCGCACCATCTCAAGGCTTGGTACCGCGTCGACCACCTTGCGAGAAGCTTCGACTTCGAGCTCGTACGGCAGACCAAAGCAGGTGCCGTACTCGGCGACAGCCTCGGTCACAGCTTTCGTGACTGTCGGCGGCCGGTGACCGAGGATCATGGGGCCGAGCCCCAGCAGGTAGTCAATGTACTCGTGCCCGTCAACGTCCCGCACGCGCGAGCCGGTTCCCTGAGCCAGAAACGGAGGATACGGTCGCCAACCGAACTTCACCGTGCGCGCACTGCTGCCGGCGCCGCCCGGAATGATCGTGCTTGCTTCCGCGAAGAGCCGCGCCGAGCGCGCTGACCACTGACGGTACCGGGCATCAAAATCCATGTCGTTCCTCCACCACTTACCGGCGACTTGTTTACGCTAAGAGGTAATACTCTGTATACTCAGTATGTTGCGATCTTAACCTTCTCGGAGACGGAAACGCAAGAGTCGCCGCATAAGGATCACCGGCGCAGCGGACAGGCCGCCCTGGCGTGAGTCGCATCGTCCTACGGCAAGAGCGTGCCAGGGCCGTAGCGGGCGAGGAGCCCTTGGCACTGATGGAGCCCGTGACCGAGCAGCCTTGGCGCAACTGCTGCAACTGTGAGCGCGCAGCGTCGTCGGCGTCGCCGCCGCGGCGGCAAGATTGCCCGTACGGCGCCCCAACGTAAAGGAGCGAACAGACCATGGCCTTCATGCGCGAGGAGATCTACCAACAGCCGGCCATTGTGGCCGACCTTTCTCAGCGGCGTGCGCCGGTCATCGCTGCCGTGCGCGAGGCTCGCAATGCGGGCGCGCGCTTCGTCCTCTACGCTGCGCGGGGCACCAGCGATAATGCTGCGGTGTACGGCAAGTACCTGGCCACCATCCGTGCCGGGCTGCCGGCCGGACTAGCCATACCGAGCGCGGTGACCGTCTACGATGCACCGATCGACTTCCGCCAGTGCCTTGTTATCGGCATCAGCCAAAGCGGCGAGACGCCTGACGTGGCTGAGTACGTCGCTCATGCGCGGAAGGCTGGAGCTTTCACCATCGCCGTGACGAACGATGACCACAGCCTCTTGGCAAGTGAGGCCCACGCGGTCCTGGCGACAGAGGCGGGCGCGGAGCGCGCCGTAGCGGCGACGAAAACCTACACGAGTCAGCTCGCCGCTCTGGCGCTCTTCTGGGGCACCTGGAGCGGCGACGACGCGCTCATCGACCAGATGCAGCAACGCCTGCCGGGAATGATGACTGAGACGCTCGACCTGGAGCCGCAAGTCGCCGAGGCGGCGACCTGGCTGCGCTTTAGCGAGCGTCTCGTGGTCGTCGCCCGCGGCTACAACTTCGCCACGGCCCTGGAGACAGCCCTCAAGCTGAAGGAGACAACCTACATCGCTGCCATGCCCTACTCTTCGGCCGACTTTCTCCACGGCCCCATCGCGATGATGGAACAGGGCTTCCCCGCCCTGCTTTTCGCGCTGCCCGGGAAGACGGAGCCAGCGATGCGAGACCTCGAGGCCGAGTTGCGGCGACGCGGCGCCGAGCTGGTCGTTGTGGAGACCGGCGGCACAGCCGTGGCGACCGATAGCACCAGGGTCGCGACTGCTGACCAACCGACGCGCCCGACACAACCCCGCATCCTCAGTGTCCCAGGCGGCCTCGATGAGGCACTCACGCCCCTCGTTGCGGTCCTGCCCGGTCAACTGCTCGCCTACCACCTCGCCGTGGCGCGCGGCTACGACCCCGATCACCCGCGCGGTTTGAGCAAGGTGACGCGCACGTTGTGAATGGCGCCGCGAACGAGGCGGTGAGACGCTGACGGCGGCGGCCCGTGCGGGCCGCCGCCGTCAGCGTCTCACCGCCTCACGAGCCTGCTCTTAGCGCGCAGAGGCTCCGCCTGCGTCTGCCTCACCCACCACTGTGACCACTGGTCTCACCCGTCTCCGCTACTGCTTGATCCAGTAGTCGAGGAAGTCGAAGATCCACACCGGGTGCAGGTAGACGCCGTGCAGGCGCTTGCTAAAGACGGTGTCCACGTTCGGCTGGTACAGCGGTACCGCCGGTGCCTGGGCCATAATGATCTTCTGAATCTCGTCGAACACAGCCAGGCGACGGGTCGTGTCAGTCATACTCCACGTCTGCGCGAGGAGCTTTTCCACCTGGGGGTCCCACCAGAAGCTGGGGTCGTTTCCACCGGGAATAGCCGATCCTTTGGTAAAGAGCGGCACGATGAAGTCCGACGGATCGGGGAAGTCCTGCCACCAATCCTGCAAGCCCATGGGAACCTTGCCAGGCTCAGTCGTCAGCGTCCAGTAGGTAGCCCGGTCGAGCAGCTTGAGGTTAGCCTTGATGCCGATGGCGGCCAGGTCGTTTTGAATCGACTGGACCACCTTCGGCCACGGATCGACGTTGTGGGAGAACAGCGTTGTCGTAAACCCGTTCGGGTAGCCCGCCTCGGTCAAGAGCTGCTTGGCCTTCGCGGGGTCGTAGCCGTAGAACTGCCCTGCGGCGCCGTCGACGTGTCCAGGTAGCCCAGCCGGATAGATCTGCGACAGCGGGCTGCCGGCGCCACTGATGAGCTTGATCAGCTTGCTGCGATCGATCGCCCAGGCGATCGCCTGGCGCACCTTCAAGTTGTCGAACGGTTTCATGCGCACGTTCAAGAACAGGTAGTCGTTGGCGATGGCGGGTTCCAGAGCAACTTGCTTCTTCCACACCGGATCGGTTGTCACGGCGACGTAGTCGGAAGAGGCGATGTAGTCGCCCAGGAGGTCATTCTCGCCTCGCTTGAGCATGAGCAAGCCCATCGTTGGCGTGACCGAGAAACGCACGTCGATCTCGTTCACCCAGGCCTCTGGGTAACCGCGCCAGTCAAACCAGTTCGGGTTGCGCTTCAGCACCAGCTCCTGGCCCGGTGTCCAGTGATCCATCATGTAGGGGCCTGTGCCGAGTGGATGGTGGCCGAACTGGCGACCCCATTTTTCCACCCACTCTTTGGGTACGACGGACGTGAACGGCATCGTCAAGGCGTTCAAGATGGTCACGTCGGGTTTGACCAAATCCACCTCAATCGTGTACTTGCCAATCGCTTTGAAGCCGGCCACGTGGGCCGCCTTGCCGCTGTTGAAGGCCTGTGCGCCGACGATGCTCATGTAGAAGCCGGTACCGGGCGGAGTGGGCTGCGTCTTAGGGCTCATCATGCGCTCGAACGAGTACTTGAAGTCTTGCGCAGTCACCTCGCGGTTGATCGGCGGGGCGAACTTGATCCCCGGACGCAGGTGAAAGATGTAGGTCTTGCCGCCGTTGGTGATGCCACCGTTGGCAACCGTGGGCACCTCGGTCGCCATATCGGGCACTAACTTCGTGCCTGCGCTGCCAATGCCGCTCGAGTACGTCAGGAGGGTGTTATAGAGGCAGTGCTCCATCGACCAGCCGTTGCCCTCCCAGTCAATCGCTGGGTCCAGCGACTGCGGCTCCCCCTGGTAGGTCACTGTCATGACGCCGCCCTTTTGCGGCGTCCCCGCGCTCGCCGCCGAAGAGCTGCCGGACGGCGACGAAGTGCCGCACGCGGCAAGCCCACCGGCGACTAAAGCCAAAGCAACAACCACGACGCAGATTCGGATAAAGCGGTGTGACATTTCTGGCTCCTTCCCTTCTCTTGCTTTCCGCCTGCCCGTGAACCCCTCGCTCACGCTTCGTCACAGTGTCACGGGGCACTCATCATACCTGGTATACTCGGTATGCTCTGTATGTGGCAGGCAAAGTATACTGCGACGGGTGCGTCAGGCAAGATTCTTTTTCGCGCCGCATACCGACTCGCACCAGAGCCACACGAACGGAGGAGGCCAGCCATGGACGAGTTAACGCAGCTCTTGGCTCAACTCATCAGCATCGACTCGACCAATCCGTCGCTGGTAGGCGGCGCGGCTGGCGAGGGCGCGCTGGTGCGCGCCCTCGCCAGCCGCGCCGCCTCCTCCGGCTTACAGGTCGACATCTGGGAGCCACTCCCCGGACGGCCAAACCTGGTCGTCAAGCTCCGGGGTGCGGGCGGCGGACGAAGCCTGATGTTCGTGGGTCACACCGACGTCGTCGGCTCTCCACCTGAGGGCTTTCGCGCGACGGTGCGTGCCGAACGCATGTATGGCCGCGGGGCCAACGACATGAAGGCCGGCCTTGCCGCGGCAATGATCGCCCTTGAGCGCTTGGCTGCCGGACCGCGGCTGAGCGGGGATGTGCTGCTCGCTGGCGTCATCGACGAAGAGTGGGCCAGCGTTGGGGCCGAGGACCTGGTGCGACGTTACCGGCCAGATGCGGCCATTTTGCCCGAGCGCACCGATCTTGACGTGATCACCGCGCACGGCGGCTTCGCCTGGTACGAGATTGAGAGCCGTGGAGTGGAAGCCGCGGGCGTCGAACAGGAGCGTGGTGTCGATACCATCTCGCTGCTCGGCCCCGTCCTCACCGGCATGGCCGCGCTCGATCGAGAGCTCGCGACGCGCCCCGGCACCTACGGACGAGGCAGTATCCACGCTTCGACCATCAGCGGTGGTACCCAGTACCCAGCCTACCCAAGCTCCTGCACACTGGGTATCGAACGCTGTCTCATTGACGGCGAGAGCGTGGCTCGCGCCGACAGCGAAGTCGAAACCCTCCTCGCCGCAGCGCACGCGGCCGACAGCCGCTTTTCCGGCACCTGGCGACGCATCGTGGGTCGCGAACCGGTCGCCCTCGACCCGGCGCACCCTCTCGTGGCGGGCCTCGTTCAGGCAGCCTCAACCGCCCTGGGCCGCGCTGCCGTGGTACGCGGCGACCTTGGTTGGATGGATTCGGGCATCCTCGTTGAGGCGGGCATTCCGTGCGCGATCTTTGGTCCCGTCGGCGGCGGCGAGCACACAGCCGAGGAGTGGGTCGATCTGCCGTCCGTGGTCCTGACGGCGCACGTCTTGGAAAGTACCGCGCGCCTCTACTGCGCCTGAGCGGCTGGTCCTTGCGTTGACGACGGCGGCTTCATCGACGGCCGCACCAGGGAAACCATAGCTCCCGCGAACGCAAGGCCCGCCCCGGTGAGCATGGCGTAGCGGTAACCGTGCGCATAATTGGCTGCAGCCCCGTGGAAAGCGCCGGCTGCGCTGGCGCCCAGTAGCAGCACTTTCGAACCGGAGCGACCCAGCTGAATGGCGGCGATGCCACCCAGAACAGCCACCGACAGAGCCTGACCCATGAAGCGCATCGTCCCCAAGAAGGCCGACGCGACACTCAGCTGCGTCCGGTCGACCGACCCCATGACTGAAGAGGTGTTCGGCGAGCTGAACATGGCCATGCCGACGCCAATGAGCGCCAATGAGAGCATGACGCGCACGGTGGAGACGTCGGTCGGCATGAAGGCGAGGAGCGTCATGCCGCTCGAGATCACGATCATGCCCAACGTCGCCGGCAAGCGCGCCCCGATACGGTCTGAGGCGCGTCCCGCCGCCCAGGAAAGCGCCACCATCAGCACGGGCTGAGCGATCAAGATGAGCCCCGCCTCCTGGGCAGATCGCTTCTGCACGATCTCCAGGAACACCGCCGTCAGGATGGCGATGCCTTGCATCGCCATGTAGTTCAGCAGCGCCGCGAAGTTGGCCGCCGCAAACAAGCGGTTATGGCGCACGAGGTTAAGGTCGAGCACGGGGTCGGCGATGCGCTCCTCGAGGAAGACGAAGAGCACAAAAGCGGCGGCGGCAACCGCCAGAAGGCCGAGAGTCGCCGGAGCCGTCCATCCCCAGAGGGGCGCGAAGGTCAACGGCACGAGCAACATCGACAGCATGAGGGCGAGCAATCCCGTGCCACACAGATCGACGCTTCGCCCACACGAGAGGCCAGTCGCCTCCTTCGCCCCGGCAGGCAGGCCACTGGCTGCGACCACTGCTGGGCTGCCGCCGGCCGGAGCCCTTTCGGGCAAAGGTGCCGGCGGCAGCCCAGTCGGCGCGAGCACCTCAGCCGCATCGAGGCGTCGACCGACGGCCTCATGCAGGAGCAGCCAGCCTAAGAGGAAGGTCACCGCCCCGACAGGAACGTTGACGAAGAAGATCCAGCGCCAGCCCAGGTGATCGACGAGCAGTCCTCCCAGGGGCGGGCCGACCGCCAGACCGAGATACACAGCCGTAACGTTGATACCCAGCACGCGCCCGCGGCGCGACGGAGGAAAAGCGGCCGTCACGAGCGCCGGTGAGGTTGCCCCAAGCAGGGCGCCGCCAGCGCCTTGCACACAGCGAGCAATGACGAGCCAGAGGGCCCCGGTCGCCAAGCCGGCTGCCACCGAGCCAACGGTAAACACGACGACCCCGCCGAGAAAGAATCGTAGTCGTCCGTGCGCATCGGCAAGCCGACCAAACGGAATGAGCAGGATGCTCACGGTGAGAAGGTAAGCCGCCTGGATCCAGAGGGCGTCGGTGAACTGCAGACGCAGAGCCGGACCGATGGCCGGTAACGCAACCGCCACAATGCTGCCGTCGAGCGGCGTCATGAAGGCGCCGACCGACGTCAGCAAGAGCACTCTCCACGCGCGATCGTTCAGTCTGGTTACCTCTCGGTTCTCAGTGAGCAGTGCACCACATGGATAACAAACAACAGTACATCAATCGCGCCAATGCTGCCGCTCGACCGCGCTGCTCACGGACGACTGGGCCACCGCGAGGGCTCGCTCCGGGCGAGCACGGCGGCAGCAGCAGTAGCGCTAAGAAGGCTTCGAGCGCGATCTCACCCGGAGCTTAGACAAGCACGAGCAAGTCAGCTGGCGTGTAGGCGATGTGGTCGGGCAAAGCCTCGCGCAAGCGAGCGACGTCGTGCCAGCCCCACGCGACGCCGATCGTGCCGATGCCAGCGGCGCGCCCCTCGCGTACGTTCGTGACCGAGTCACCCACGTACCAGTAGCTGCGCTGCCCGTGCTCTGCCTTCACACGCCTGATCTTCTGCACGTGGCTCGGCTCACTCTCGGAGCCGAGGATCGCGCTGAATCCCTCGATTCCGTGCCGAGCGCAAAAGTCGCGCACGGCCTCAGAGGTTGCCCAACTAACGGCGATCACGCTGTTTCGCCGGGCAAGGTCGGCAACCACCGCCGAGATACCGGGAACCGGGCGGCACGCCGACTCGTCGCAACAGAGCTCGCTGAAGCGTGTCACCATGCTCTGTTCAGTCGCCACCGACACTCCCTCGCGCCGCAGAGCGGCACTCCACTCTTCCTCGTTCAGCCGCAAGATCACTTCTTCATCAGCCAAGTCCGCGTGGCCGGCCGCGCGCAAGCTCTCGGCGCAGGCCCGGCAAAACGCACTCCGTGAGTCAGCTACTACACCTTCGAACTCAAGCAAGATCACCTTGTCCACGTGCGTGTATCTCCTCGCCGTGATGCTCTTCTCACGTTGCCCGCCCACGGCAGCCGCCGTAACGCTCTTCTCGCGTCGCTAGCCCCACGGCAGCGAAGCGCGCTCACGCTGCGCAAGCTGGGCGCGTCGCTCGGGCCCGGGCAACACAGCGTCCCTCATCGACAAGCTGAAAGTATGCGACCGTGGGTCGCCTGTATGCAAACCCGTAGGACACTTCGCAGGAGGTTTTGCGGCTCGCCGTCCGTGGGAAGCAGAAGAGCAGTGGAACCGAACGTCGACACGCTGGTTGCCATTGCTCGCATGCGGGACCCACTCGGCGTCCTCTCCATTTACGTGGACGCTGATCCGTGTGCCAGAACGGGCGAACGTCCAGCTTGGGACATCGCCATCAAGAACGAGCTCGAAGCCTTGCGACAGCGCATCGTAAGCGAGGCACCGCACGACCAGCGCACCGTCATCTTGACGAGACTTGCAGAGCTCGAACCGGAGGTGCTGTGGCTCCTCGATCCCAAGACAACGGGGCGCGGGCGCGCCCTCTGGGCGACGATCGCCGACGGCAGCGTCGAGCGTCTGAGTATGCAAATGCCCTTCCCGAATCGGGTGACGCTCAGCCCGACGGCCCACATTCGCCCACTCCTCACGGCCCTGGACGACGCCCAGCCTGCGGGTGTAGCCCTCGTGTCGCGCGCGGGTGTGCGCCTGGTCGAGTGGCAGCCGGGCCATATCGAGGAACTGGGGAACTGGCAGTTCGTCCCCGAGACACAGGAATGGCGCATGATGAAGTACGTCTCGGGTAGCGCCCGGACGCAGGTTACGACGACGCTCACCGACAAGCTGAAGCGACGTCTCGACGTCCAGCGACGCCGCTTCTTCGCGCCGGTCGCCGAGGCCGTCGACGAGGTGGCCCGCCAGCGCCAGTGGGAACGTCTACTGCTCACCGGCGATCCGCGCTTGACCGAGGAATTTGCCAAGGCCCTGCCAGCGGGCAATTCGCGCAGAGGCGTGCTCTTCAGCTCCCGGTTGCTCCACGACCTCGAGGGCTCAGCCCTCAGTGAGGCCGTCGCCGGCGAGCTCGCAGCCGCCAAGCGTGAGGCTCAGCTCGCGCTCGTCACGCGGGCTCGCGACGCAGCCCTGGCCGGTGGCCCGGGCGCTTTGGGCCTTGCTGACACGCTGGCAGCCCTCACGGAGGGAAGGGTGCATCGTTTGCTGCTCGACGGCGCCCGCGAGTGGCAGGGCGCCGTCGCGCCGGACGGGCGGGGGCCCCCCCCCCGCCGGCCGCCCCCCCCCCCCACCCCCCCCCCGGCCGGTCC
>Ga0078972_1010741_pt1 | contig 16853 bp, 15 predicted proteins | sample YelNatPaOPGAMG01_FD_67568 | JGI IMG/M metagenome (GOLD analysis project Ga0078972, IMG submission 67568) | Hot spring thermophilic microbial communities from Obsidian Pool, Yellowstone National Park, USA - OP-RAMG-01 (SPADES assembly) (version 2) | ecosystem: Environmental > Aquatic > Thermal...
ATTGTCACGGTGTGTTTGATTTGCTTCATCCTGGTCATATAAGATATTTTGAGGCAGCAAAGAAAAAAGGAGATATCTTGGTTGTAACTATTACAAAGGACGAATATGTAAATAAAGGACCGGATAGACCTTATTTTAATGAACAGCTTCGTCTTGAGAGTGTTGCAGCTATAGAGTGTGTTGATTATGTCGCACTAAACAACTGGCCTTCAGCTGTTGAAACTATTAAATTGCTTAAACCGCATTTTTATGTAAAGGGAAAAGATTATTTAAGAAAAGAATATGATTTAACAGGAAAAATCTATGAGGAAGAAGAAGCAGTAAAATCAGTTGGAGGAGAACTTTTTATAACAGATGAGATAACTTTTAGTTCATCCTCTTTAATAAATACTTATTTTTCTAAATATCCTGAAGAGACAAAGATATTTTTAGAGAGTTTTAAAAAGAAATATACCTCAAAAGATATAATAAATGCTTTATCGAAAATAAAAGATGTAAAAATTCTTTTAATAGGTGATATTATTATAGATGAGTATCATTACTGTGTTGGTATGGGTAAATCACAAAAGGATAATATTATAGCTACAAAATTTTTAAACGAAGAGGTATTTTTAGGAGGTGTCTTAGCAGCAGGAAATCATCTTGCAAATTTTTGTGACGATATAACACTTTTAAGTTTAATAGGCAAAAAAAATAATTATAAAAATTTTATATTCAAACACCTAAATCCAAATATTAAAAAAATTTTTTATTATTCAGAAAATATTCCAACAATAATAAAAAGAAGATTTGTAGATCCGGCATTTTTTACAAAACTTTTTGAAGTATGTTATTTAGATGACACTTATAGATTGGAGCCTAAAATAGAGAAAGATATTTGTAAATATCTTTCTAATTTTATTAAAAAATTTGATATGGTAATTGTTGCTGATTTTGGACACGGTTTAATAACAGATAATATAGTTGATACTATATCAAAAAATACAAATTTTTTAGCAATTAATGTCCAGACAAATAGTGCTAATCTTGGATTTAATTTGATTACAAAATTTAAAAGAGCAGATTATATATGTATAGATGAACCGGAGTTGCGGCTTGCCTGCCATGATAAATTTTCTAAATTAGAGGATTTAATTTTAAATATAAGTAAAAAATTAAAATGTAAAAATATAATAATAACAAGAGGTCACCGCGGTTCAATTTGCTATTCAAAAAAAGATGGTTTTATAGAGATACCTGTATTTTCAACAAAGGTTTTGGATAGAATCGGAGCAGGAGATGCATTTTTTTCTATAACAAGTCCTTGTGTATTTAAAAATAATCCTCTTGATTTGGTGGGTTTTATAGGCAATGCTGTTGGTGCGCTTAAAGTTTTAATAGTTGGAAATAGAAGTCCGGTTGAAAAATTGAGTTTATTTAGATATATTACGACACTTCTTAAATAGATATGCATCAATTTATTAAAGCAAAAATGTTTGAAAAACAGAAAAAAGACAATTTACAAGAGAAGGTATAAATTAAAGGTTTCAAATACTATTATAGTAATATTTTGAGACTCTTTTTAACCAAGATATGAAGAATAAAATAAATTTAAAAAATTATTTTTATAAATTAAGTAGCATTTTTTTAAAAGTAAAAGTTTCTAAATCCAAAGAGATTGGATTAGAAAAAGCTATAAAAGAAGTTATTATAGAGATAAAGAGAAGAAAAAGGAAAGGTAAATTAATCATAATAGGTAATGGCGGGAGTGCATCTATTGCAAGTCATTTTGCTATAGATTTATGGAAAAATGCAAGAATCAAAGCAATGACTTTTAATGAAGCAACTCTGCTTACCTGTATAAGTAATGATTATGGTTATGATTCTGTTTTTAAGAAACCTATTGAGGTTTTTATGGAGAAAGAAGATTTATTATTTGCAATAAGCAGTTCTGGAAGATCAAGAAATATTTTGGAAGGCGTTTTACAGGCAAAGGAAAAGAAATGCAAAATTATTACACTATCCGGCTTTAGTCCTCTTAATCCATTAAGGAAAATTGGAGATATAAATTTTTATGTGCCAAGTAATTCTTATGGTTTTGTGGAATTAGCCCATTCAATTATTTGCCATTTTATAGTGGATTTAATTTCAAATTATGAATAATGATAAATATTATATAGAGAGTCATAAGTTAATATATCATTTAGATAGAGTACTTGATTGGTTAAACAATAAAGATATCTATCCAATCTATATAGAGATAGCCCCAACTGGAGTATGTAATCATAGGTGTATATTTTGTGCGCTTGATTATTTGAATTATAAACCAAATTTTTTAGAAAAGGATATTCTTAAAAAATTTCTATATGATATAGCAAAGGCGAATGTAAAAAGTATAATGTTTGCGGGAGAAGGTGAGCCGCTTTTACATAAAGATATTGATTTTTTTGTAAATTATGCCAAAAAATGTAATTTAGATGTTGCTATTACAACAAATGGTGTGTTTTTAGACAAATTTGTAGAGAAAATTTTACCAGATTTAGAATGGATCAGGGTAAGTTTAAATGCCGGCAAAAATACTACATATTCAAAGATCCATCGCACAAAAAAAGAGGATTTTGATAAGGTAATCAATAATCTTTTTTATGCAGTTAAATTAAAAGAAAAAAATAAATACAATACAACTATAGGAGTTCAATTTCTTTTATTGAATGAAAATTACAAAGAGATTTTTATGCTTATAGATATTTTAAAAGATATAGGAGTAGATTATTTAATTATAAAGCCTTACTCTCAACACCCATATAGTATTAATAGATTAGAGGATAGACTCTATTACGATAGATTTTTAAAATTAGAAAAAGAAATAGAGAATTATCCAAAAAAGAATTTAGAGGTTATTTTTAGAAAAAATACGCTTTTAAAAATGGAAGGCGATAGGTTATATAAAAAGTGTTTTGGTTTGGTTTTTTGGGCTTATTTGGCTTCAAATGGAGATTTATACGCCTGCAGTAGTTTTCTAAATGATAAGAGATTTTTATATGGAAATATATATAAAGAAGATTTTAAAAGCATCTGGCATGGCAAAAAAAAGAAGAAAATTTTAAAGATGATGAAAAAATTTAATATTTATAATTGTAGAAAGGCTTGTCGTTTAGATGAGATAAATAAATATTTATGGATGCTTAAAAACCCGCCACAGCATGTAAATTTTATTTAGATGAGAAGGGATGCAAGTTTACTTATTTTATATAATAAAGACTTAAAAATTTTGCTTCAGCACAGAACCTCTGATGCAAAAATAATGCCGGATTACTGGGCATTTTTTGGCGGTGGGATAGAAAAGAATGAAACTCCGCTGGCTGCTCTTTATAGAGAGATTTACGAAGAGATTAATTATATTCCAAAATCTCCAAAACTTATTTTAAAGAGAAATTTTAAAGAAGATAGTTTAGAAGGTACCCTTTATATATACATAGATTTTTTTAATGCAGATAAAGATATTGTTTTAAGAGAGGGAAAAGGTTTTGGGTGGTTTAATAAAGATGAGATTTCTAAACTAAAGATGAAAGAAAGAGATATAAATATAGTTAATTTTGTTTTTAAATATTTAGAAAAAAATGCAGGATTTTAAAAAGTTAGAAGATATCTCAAAAAATATCCGAAGACTTATTATCGATGTATCTTACAAGGCAGGCTCTCCGCATACAGCTTGTTGTTTATCCTGTGTCGAGATTTTGGTTGCTTTATATTTTTATAAATTGAGGATGAAAAATTTTAAAAAAAGAGATATATTTGTTTTAAGCAAGGCACACGCAGCTTTATCTTTGTATTGTACTCTTATGCTAAGAGGTTTTATCTCTAAAAAAGATTTATATAGTTTTTATTCAGATGGTGGGAAACTGCCTGCCCATTTGGATAGGTTTACAAATAAAGCAATAGAGGCTTCCTGTGGTTCATTGGGGCACGGTTTTTCAATTGCTTTAGGTATGGCTTATGGTTATAAAATTAAAAAGGATAAAAGAAAGGTTTTTACTTTAATAGGTGATGGTGAGGCAGAAGAGGGTTCTATATGGGAGGGAGCGTTATTTGCACCAAGACTAAATATAGACAATTTTGTAGTTATTTTAGATTATAACAATTTGCAGGGTTATGGTTTTGTAAATAAGATTTGTTCTTTTGAGCCAATAAAAGACAAATGGCAAGCCTTTGGTTGGGATGTAGTTGTTATAGATGGGCATAACTTTAAAGAGATAATTAGCGCATTAGATAAGCCAAATAATAGAAAACCGAGGATAATTATTGCAAAGACTATTAAAGGAAAAGGTATATCTTTTATGGAAAATGATTTAAAGTGGCATTATTATGTTGTCACAAAAGATATAAGAGATAAAGCCTATAAAGAATTATTATGAGAAACGCAGTTATAAATACTGTTTTAGAATTTGCTAAAAAAGATAAAAAAATATTTTTAGTAGCAGGCGATGCCGGTTTTGGGGTTTTAGACCAATTTAAAAAGTTATTTCCGGAAAGATTTTTAAATTTAGGCGTTGCGGAACAGAATATGATTAGTTTTTCAAGCGGTCTGGCTTTGGCTGGTTTTTGTGTTTTTGTTTATGATATTATCCCATTTTTATTATACAGACCATATGAGCAGATAAGGAATGATATATGTTATCAAAGACTTCCTGTAAAACTAATCGGTATAGGTAGTGGTATAACTTATGCACCTCAGGGGATTACGCATTATGCCGTTGAAGATATTATAATAGCAAGATCTTTGCCAAATTTAATTATACTTTCTCCGGCAGATTCTTTTGAGGCAAAAAAATGTGTTGAGTTTTCTTTAAAAAGTAAATACCCTGTTTATATAAGAGTTTCTAAAAACATAAAAGAAAATATCCACAAAGAGTTTCCGGAAACCATAGAAGAGCCCATTTTAATAAAAGATGGCAAAAAGATAGCTGTTTTATTTTATGGTTCAATAAGTGAAGAGATAATAAAAGTTATTAAGAACCTCAATTTAGATGTAAAATTTATATCTGTTCCAATGATTTGGCCTCTTAATTTTAAAAAACTCCTTTCACTTTTAAAGAACGTAAATATAATTATTACAGTTGAAGAGCATTTTAAAGAAGGCGGTTTAGGCAGTATAATAAGTGAGTTTTTATTAAAAAACAATATAAGAAAAAGACTTATAAAACTTGGCATAGAAAATGAATTTATACATTCTGTAAATAATATCGAAAGATTAAGAAAAAAATACGGTATATCAAGTCAAAATATAATAAATGTGATAAAAAAATTTTATGGATAAAATATTATTATTAGGTCATACAGGAAAGATGGGTTTAGCAATAGGGGAGGTATTTAAAGACGATTATTTAATTATAGGAAAAAATAGTAAAGATTTTAATGCCTGCGATTTTGATAGTGTTAAAAAAATTATAGAAGAAAATAAGCCTGATATAGTTATAAATACTGTTGCAAAATTAGGAATAGACCCTTGTGAATTAGAACCGGATTTGGCTTTTAAAATTAATACTTTGTATCCAAAATTTTTGGCAGAACTTTCAAATAAATTTAATTTTTTACTTATTCATTTTAGCACAGACGCGGTATTTAAAGATAGAAAATCTGGTTATTATACTGAGAAGGATAGTCCCTTTCCATTAAATGTATATGGTTTCACTAAATTTGGTGGAGATTGTTTTGTTTTAAATTATGCAAAACGTTTTTATATATTTAGGGTATCTCTTTTATTCGGTCCTTCAATAAAAAAGAATCAATTTGTAGAAAAAATGCTTGAAAAGATAAAAACCCAAAAAGTTTTAAAAGTCTCTTCAGATATAATTATCTCTCCTACATATTCTATAGATGTAGCAAAGGAGGTTAAAAGAATTATAAAAAACAGATATAAATATGGTCTGTACCATATAGTAAATAAAGGCAAGGCATCTTTATATGATGTAATTAAAGAGATAGTTAAAAATCTTAATATTGATATCGAGGTAAAAAAAGCCTCCTATAAAGATTTTGAATATATAGGAATAAAAAATACATATACACCTATAAAATCAAAAAAATTAAAACCATTAAGAGATTGGAGATTAGCAATAAAAGATTATTGCGAGAGGATAAAATGGGCGATAAATATTTAATGGATTCCCATAAATTGCATTGGCATTTAGACAGAGTAAGAGATTACTTTTTAGGAAAGAAAATAGCACCGATACACATAGATGTTGGATTAAGCAAAGGTTGTAATATAAGATGTGAATATTGTTTTGGCGTTTTACAGGGCAATTTCTATAGAAAAGGTTCTGAAATTTATTTTCCAAGAGAACCACTTTTAAGATATATAAAAGATGCAAGTAAACTTGGGGTTAAGTCTTTGGCTTTTATAGGAGAGGCAGAACCACTTTTAAACCCGCATGTTTATGAGGCTATAGTTTTTGCAAGAAAAAATTCTTTAGATGTATCCTTAGGAACAAATGGGATTCTTTTTGACACCTCTAAAAAGGGTATATCTGCCTTAAAAAATTTAACTTGGATAAGATTTAACATAAGTGCAGGGACAGAGGAAGGTTATAGAAGAATACACAGAAGTAATGAATTTAATACGGTTGTAGAAAAAATAAAATTTTGCACAGATATAAAAAGAAAATATAAATTACCTGTAACAATAGGTTTGCAGATGGTTTTAACTCCAAATAATGTAAATGAGCTTATATCGCTTGCAAAATTAGGTAAGAGACTAAAGGTAGATTATTTAGTTGTAAAACAATGTAGCGATACAGTTGACAGTAGAATTGGTTTTTTTGATAAGTTGGATGAGTATGATAATTTTTTTGATATACTTAGAATGGCAGAAAAAGAGAGTACAAAAAATTATAGCGTTATAATTAAATGGAAAAAGATAGCAAATAAAGGAAAAAGAAGTTATAAACAATGCCTTGGAGTTCCATTTCTTTTATATTCGAGCGGAGATGGAAAGTTATACCCTTGTGGTATGTTTTTTGATTATAAATCAAAGGAATATTGTATGGGAGATTTAACTAAGCAATCTTTTAAGGATATCATAAAAAGTAAACGATATTGGGATGTTGTTGAAAAGGTAAAGAAAATGGATACAAGCAAATGTTATAGCAATTGCAGAACCCATGCTATAAATGAATTTTTATGGGAATTGGTTCATCCACCAAAACACATGAATTTTATTTAATTAATATGGAGAATATTTTAAATACAGAAAAAGTTTATAGTATTTTAGAGTTAAATAATGCAATCAGAAATATTCTTAAGGCAGAATTTCCTGATTACATATGGGTAGCGGGCGAGATTCAGGATTTAAAATTAAGCAAAGACAGGCGTCATGTATTTTTTAGTTTAATAGAAAAACATCTTGAGTTAGATGAGGTTATTGCGCAAGTTGGCGCTGTTATTTTTGAGTCCCATAAAAATAATATATTAAAAAAATTAGAAGAATTAGATTTCAATTTAAAAGATGGATTGGAGATAAAAATAAAATGTGAAGTGGATTTATACCCAAGATACGGTAGTTTTAGATTGATTGTTGTTGATATTGATCCTTTGTATACTATTGGAAAATTATCTCAATCAAGACAGAGGATAATTGAAAAATTAAAAAGGGAAGGTATTTTGGAAAACAATAAGTTGATTTCTATACCTGAAATATCTTTGAAAATCGGGTTAATTACAGCATATAATTCTGCTGCCTATTGGGATTTTTTGGATGAACTTAAAAAAAGTAAATATGGTTTTAATATAATTTTATACGATTGTTATATGCAGGGAAAATATGTAGAAGAGAATATTGTTTCTGCCCTTAATTATTTTAATAAATTTTATAAAGATTCTTTGGACGTAATTGTAATTACAAGGGGCGGAGGTTCTATGGTTGATTTAAGCTGGTTTGATAACGAAAATATAGCAAAAGCTATTGCTTTTTCTAATTTGCCGGTTATTGTCGCATTGGGACATCAAATAAATTTTACAGTAGCGGATTTAGTTGCAAACACTTCTTTAAAGACACCAACAAAAGCCGCACAGTTTTTGATTGATAGAGTTAGAAATTTTATGGATAGATTGTCTAATTTAGAAAAAAATATAAATAAGTATATTAAGAATTTTTTAATCTTAAAAAGAAGAGATTTGGAAAATTCTGTAGTTAAATTTGAATCTTATATTTTAAGATATTTTCGTTTCCATAGAGATGATTTATTAAACAAAAAAAACAGGCTAAACAGTATCCTAAAGATCTTTTTTATTACAAAGAAAAAAGAATTAAAAGAATTATCTTCTCTTATTAAGTTGCATTTAGAAGAATTTCTTAAAAAAAATAAAAATGATTTAAAATATAAAGAAGAGAAGATAAATATATTAGACCCAAAAAATATCTTAAAAAGGGGCTATTCTATTACTTTAAAAGATTCAAAACCGGTTATGGAAATTGACAATATAAACATAGATGATATAATTGAGACTATATTATATAAAGGAAAATTAACTTCTAAAATTACAAAAATAGATAATGAATAAAAAACTTACATATAGTAAGGCGATGGAAGAGTTAAATAAGATTTTGGAGGATTTAGAATCTGAAAAAGTAGATGTTGATGAGATTATAAACAAAGTAAAAACGGCAATATCAATTATTAAATTTTGCAGGGAAAAAATAGAAAATACAGAACTTGAACTCAAAGAGGTAGTAAAGGAGCTTGATAAAGAAATAAAAGATTAGATATTGACATATTTCAATTATTAAGGTATTATAAGAATATGCTTACAAAAGATAGAAAAAAGGAATTAATCGAAAAATTTAAAGAAAGTGATAAAGATACCGGGTCTGCATCTGTTCAGATAGCGCTTTTAACCGAAAGGATAAATTATTTAACTGAGCATTTAAAGAAACATAAAAAAGATTTTCATTCACGAAGAGGTCTTCTTATTTTAGTTGGCAGAAGGCGTCGTCTTCTAAAATATCTTAAAAAAACCGACCCAAAAAGATATGAAGAACTAATTAATGATCTTAACTTAAAATAACAAATGCCCGCGAGTATTTCTACATCTGCAATAGGCAAAGAATCTATTGTATTTTCACACGGAGAATTAGCCAAATTAGCAAATGGAGCTATTTTAGCTTCATACGGAGATAATGTAGTATTGGTTACGGCTTGTATATCCAGTGAACCAAAGCAATACGAAGGTTTTGTGCCACTTACAGTAGAATACCAAGAGAAAACCTATGCTGTAGGAAAAATTCCGGGTGGTTTTATAAAAAGAGAAGGAAAACCAAAGGATACAGAGATTCTTTCTGCAAGACTTATAGATAGATCAATTAGACCATTATTTGGTGATGGTTTATTAAATGAAGTTCAGGTTATTGCAATGGTTTTGTCAAGCGATGGTAAAAATGATCCGGATGTTTTATCTGTCAATGCTGCAAGTTGTACATTGTTGGTTTCAGATATACCTTTCTCTAATCCAATAGGAGCAGTAAGGGTAGGAAAGATTGAAAATAATATTATATTAAATCCAACCTATGAGGAGAGAGAAAAGTCTTCTGTTGATTTGGTGGTTGTCGGCACTGACGATAAAATTGTTATGCTTGAGGGTTTATTTAGTGAAGTTCCAGAAGATGAGCTTTTGGAATTAATTAAATTTTCTCATCCATATATTAAAGATATAATAAAAGCCCAAAGAGAATTGCAGAAGATTGTAAATAAAACTAAAAGGAATTTTAAATTTTATGAGATTAATAAAGAGTTATATAATCTAATTTTAGAAAAGGTAAAGTCTAATTTAGAAAATATTTATGGTATTTGTGATAAAGCCGCAAGAGAGGAAGAATTAAATAAAGTTTTGAATTCCCTATATGAGGAGATCAAAAGTTATAATGACAAATTTACTTTTCAAGAAGTAAAAGAGGTTTTTTATAAGATAGAAGATGAATTTATGCGTGAAAAGATATTAAATGAAGAAAAAAGACCAGATTCGAGGTCTTTAAACCAGATAAGACCTATAGACTGTAAAATAAGGGTATTGCCAAGAACCCATGGCTCAGCTTTATTTACTAGGGGGCAGACACAATCTTTGGTAATAACAACACTTGGAACTTCAGCAGATGAACAGTTAATCGAAGCTTTAGAAGGTGAAAAGACTAAACACTTTATGCTTCATTATTCTTTTCCTCCGTTTAGTGTCGGAGAAATAAAACCTTTAAGGGCACCATCAAGAAGAGAAATAGGTCATGGTATGCTTGCTGAAAAATCTCTTTCAAAGGTTATTCCCTCAAAAGAAGAGTTTCCTTATACAATAAGAGTTGTTTCAGAGATTTTAGAGTCAAACGGTTCATCAAGTATGGCTACAGTTTGTGCCGCATCTTTATCTTTGATGGACGCCGGCGTTCCAATAAAAAGTCCTGTAGCCGGAATAGCTATAGGTTTAGTTACAGGAAAGGATAAATATAAGATTTTAACAGATATCGCCGGTATAGAAGATCATTATGGCGATATGGATTTTAAAATAGCAGGAACAAGACAAGGTATTACAGCATGTCAATTGGATGTTAAAATATTAGGTATAGATTATAAAATAATATATGAAGCACTTTTGGCTGCAAAAGATGCAAGAAATTTTATATTGGATAAGATGCAGGAGACAATACTAAAACCAAGAGATGGTATATCAGAATATGCTCCTAAAATAAAGACTTTTAAAGTTGACCCGGAAAAGATAGGTAATATTATAGGTCCCGGAGGAAAGATTATCCGTAAACTTATAAGGGAAAATAATGTTAGGATTGATATAGATGATGAGAATGGCGTTGTTTCTGTTGTTGCCGAGGATTTTAAAGATTTAGATAGAACAGTAAATCAGATATTAGCTTTGACGAAAGATATAGAGATTGGAGAGATTTACGAGGTTAAGGTTATTAAGATTACAAACTTTGGAGCATTCTGCGAGATAGTCCCCGGTAAAGTTGGTTTAGTACACATATCAGAAATATCTAATAAATATGTAAAAGACATAAGAGATTTTTTAAAAGAAGGCGATATAATAAAAGCAAAGATTTTAAATATAGACCATCAGGGAAAAATTACTTTAACTCTTAAAAATTTATAGACTCTTTCCATTATGAAAAATATTAAAATTTTAAAAGCAATAATATTTATATTTTTTTCAATAATTGTCTTTTTGAGTTTGTTTTCTTATAGCCCAAAAGATATTTATTTTTTATCATACCCTTATAATAAATCTATAAAAAATTTTATAGGCATAATTGGTGCTTATCTTGGATTTTTTTTATTTTTTCTTTTTGGTTATATTTCATATTTTTTTTCATTATATCTTCTTTTAAAAGGATTAGAAAAAATTAATCTTGTAAGATTTTATGGTATTTCTACAAACAGAATAGTTAAATTTTTTTCATTCCTTTTATTTGTAATATTTTTAGCTGGATTTTTTGGATTATTTAATAGCAAAATTTCAAAATTCGCTTTGCCTTTCTCTGGCGTAATTGGTTTATATTTAAGTGATTTTTTTAAGAAATATTTTGGGACAATTGGTTCATTTATAATATTTGGGTTATTTTTGGTTTTATCTTCATCATTGTTATTTAGTTTTTTCTTTGTTGATGTTTTTATTTTAATTAAAAAATTACTTAAAAAAAGACATAAAAAGATAATAGAACCTCTACAAATCCAACTTCAGACTCAAGAAACACTTAAAAATCAAGAAGTTATTATGATGAAAGCAAAAGAAAAACCAAAAATTACAATATACCAACCGAAAATAAAACCTCAAGAAACTAAACAAGAAACTAAACAAGAAGAAAAGAAACCTTTTGTTGAAGAAAAAACTAAAGTTATCCAGAAAGACCAAAAAATAATCAAAGAATATGATTCTACAAGTTATAAATTGCCAACCTATGATATTTTAAAACCACCGCCTCTTTTGGATTACAGAGAATTAAAAGAAAATATAGAAGAGAATATAAAGAATTTAGAAGAGACCTTGCTTGACTTTGGTGTTCAGGCAAAAGTTGTGAGTGTTCAAAGAGGTCCTGTAGTTACAATGTATGAATTAGAGCCGGAAGCAGGAGTAAAGATTACAAAAATATCTTCATTGTCTGATGATATAGCTTTGGCAATGAAGACCTCATCTGTAAGAGTAGTTGCACCTATTCCCGGTAAAGGCACTGTTGGTATAGAGGTTCCAAATGAAAAAAAACACTTTGTATATTTAAGAGAAGTTTTGGAAGAAAAAGTTTTTTGGCAGTTAGATTCAAAATTAGCATTAGCCTTAGGAAAAGATGTTTCAGGAAATCCTGTTATATGCGATTTAAAGGAATTACCCCATCTTTTAATTGCAGGAACTACAGGATCAGGTAAAACAGTGTGTGTAAACTCTATAATATCTTCTATACTTTTTAAAGCAAAGCCGGATGAAGTTAAATTTATTTTAATTGATCCTAAAATGGTTGAGCTTGCACCTTTTAATAATATTCCACATTTACTTTCTCCAATTATATTTGATGCTAAAAAGGCTCAAGCAGCGCTAAACTGGGCTGTTCAGGAAATGGAACGACGTTATCAGATATTGGCTGAGGAAGGCGTTAGAAATATAGAATTGTATAATAAGACAAAGAAAACAATGCCGTATATTGTTATAGTAGTAGATGAATTGGCAGATTTAATGGTTGTTGCAAAGGATAATATAGAGACCTTTATACAAAGATTAGCGCAACTTTCAAGGGCAGTAGGGATACATCTTATATTGGCTACACAGAGACCCTCTGTAGATGTAATAACAGGCGTTATAAAGGCAAATTTTCCAGCAAGAATATCTTTTAAAGTTTCATCCAAAGTTGATTCAAGAACAGTTTTAGATGTTGCTGGCGCAGAAAAACTTTTAGGGAAGGGAGATCTTTTGTTTCTAAAACCTTCAGCAAGTAAACTCATAAGGGCACAGGGGTCTTTCATAGACGATGAAGATATAGATAACCTTACCAATTTTATAAAATCACAAGGTGGTCCTGTTTATGAAGGTGCGATAGATGAGATAGAAAAAAAAGCTACATTTGATGTATCGGAAGATGAGCTTTTTGATGAAGCAGTAAAAATAATTTTAGAAGCAAGGCAGGCTTCCGCGTCTATTTTGCAACGTAGATTAAGAGTAGGTTATACAAGGGCAGCTAGATTATTAGATTTAATGGAAAAAGCAGGCATTGTCGGGCCGTTTTGCGGGAGTAAACCAAGAGAAATTTTAGTTGAGCCGGAAAGTTATCTTAAAAATAAAAACTGAGATGGGTATATTAGAATTGTGTGCTAAATTAAAGGAAAAAAGAAAAGAATTAGGTTATAGTTTAGAAGAGGTTGTAGAAAAAACAAAATTATATCCTTCTGTGATAAAGGATTTAGAAGAGGGAAACTTAAATAATTTAAACCCAACATATCTTAAAGGATTTATTAAGATATATGCATCATTTTTAGGTATTGATACAAAAGAATTCATAAAAGAGGAAAAAATACCTTTAAAAACTAAAGAAACCCAAACAACAAGAGAAAATGTTTTTGATTTAATTCTGAGATTATTTAAAACTTTTAAAAAAATAATATTAATTATTTTAATATTAGTACTTTTAATTGTTTTTTTTATAAAAATACTAAAAACATTTAAAGCTATAAAGTCTCCTACCTTAGATATAAAAGAACAATTAAAATCTATTGATATTAAAAAGGGCGAGATTACGGTAGCATTAACAGCTAAAAAAAATTGTTATTTGCAGGTTAAGATAGATGGAAAAATATTTTTTGATGGCATTGTTAAAGAGAAAGATAAAAATATATGGAAGGCAAATAAAGAAATAGAGTTAAGTATAAGTGATGGTTTAAGTGTTTACATAGAAGTGAATGGTCAGCCACTTCCTGTTTTAACCTCTATTCCAAAAAAAATAAAAAGTCTTAAAATAAATCATACCGGAATATATATAGAAAAATAATTATTTATTTGAAGTATTATTAGATGGATTTTCTTGTTTTTTTTCTTTTGGTAGTCTTCCTATAAATACATTTGGTATAGCCTCTTTCCATTCCAATTCTTTTATATCATCTTTTGGGTTTTTTGAAGTTACTATTATAAGTCTATCTTGCGGTCTTAATTTTTTAACCCATTCTTTGTATGCTTCGAATGCTCCAAATGTATATTGAATATTCCTATATATTTTTAAATCTTCTTCTGGCATAAGAGAGGGCTCAAATCCTAAAACATAACGCCAATTTGCTTTTGGATTTTCATAAAATGTATCGTAAAATATTCCCATACTTGCTGAATATATAATCCCACCGTCTTGGGGCATCCAATCAGAATAGTTTTTATTATCTTTGTGCAATCTTATTTTAAAAAGCGGTGCAGACCATCTACTTGAAATATCAGAGGTAGTCATAAGAAAAATAGTAAATGCTGTTATAAAAGCTATAGCAACTCTTTTTAAAGAATCTTCATTTATATATTTGCTACATATCTCTTCAAATTCTTTTATTAACCAGACTAAAAACCCCACAACTCCAAAATCTATCCAGAATCTTACAACATAAAATCCCAAAATCCAAGATATTCCCATAAATATAAATACCGGATTATAAACTTTTTTTATATTGAAATCTTTTCTTAAAAAAGACCAGATTAATAATATTGAGATTGTTGTTATAAGTAAAGTATTGCCTAAAGCCGGTTGAAATTCAGTGACTAACATTCTTGTTAATTCTGCGTTTAAACATTTTGTATTTAACATTATTGTCTGATAAAAAAAGTATAGAGGTTTAGTTGTAAGTATTGCTGCAATAACTATTCCAATACTTATTGATATACCTAATTTAACTGCTTTTTTGTATTCTTTTGCAAGTAAAAATGAACCACTTAATAAAATTAAATGCATAAACCAGCTTAGAGTGTGTATATATATATCTATTGCAATAATTAATACTGTTAGAATATATACTATTTTAGGAATATTTTCTTTATATTTTGTCCAAAGAAATAAAATAAACATAATAACAGCCATACTAAATATAAAAGGTCTTCCAAATAGAATTCTATATAGTAGTTCTCTTTCTACAATAAAGGCTATAAATAATGCCAATAGATATGCTTCATGCCTTTTTGTAAAAAATATAGGTACAACTGTAAATATAGTGAATAAAAAAACAATAGAAAAGATAAGTAATTCTTCAATATCACATTTTGTAATTTTATGGAAAAGACCTAATAATTTGTGCCAGCCTATATGTGGATCAATTAAAATGTCCTTTCTTAATACTAAAATTTCACTCCAAGGTTTTTTTGATATGACTTTTGCACAGTGTCTTAACGCATCATCGCTTGGCATATATCCATAAGAGAGTATTTTAGTAGGTATAAAGACAATTAAAATAATAGATATTATAAGTACAATTAAAGGGACAAGACTTTTATTTTTTGTACTTTCCATACCCATTTAAAAAATAATAACAAAAAATATATTTATTTCAACCAAAATTTCAATTAGTGTTAGGACTATTAAATTCATTCTTTATAATTGCACAGTGCATAGAGTTTTAAGCAAGTAAAGAAATAGTTCAAATTAGCATAAATAGAGTATTTTTCTTTTTACCATAGACTATATGTTTTTTATATCTCTATATAAGCTTGACTAAAAAGTTATTTAGAATTTTACTATAAAATTTAGTTTAAAGAGTAAAATTTTTTAAAAAAATCTTGACAAAGAAATTTTTATATTTAGAATATTAGCAATCTATAAGTTAGAGTGCTAAATAAAAATTATAACAAGTTGTTTGGAGACGAAACAACTTCTTATTGAATTGCTGAAATAAATACAGGTCCTTTCGGACATTTTATTTAAGCAAAATTTAGGTTTAAATATCAAAAAAAGGAGGAGGTGGAGTATGAAAATCAAACCATTAGGAGACAGGGTTTTAATTAAGCCATCAGAAGAGAAAGAAACAACTAAAGGAGGAATAGTTTTACCTGACACTGCAAAGGAAAAACCTCAAGAAGGAGAGGTCGTTGCTGTAGGAGAAGGTAAAAGAACAGATGATGGTAAGATAATTCCTCTAACGGTAAAAGTTAAAGATAAAGTATTGTATGGTAAATATTCTGGGACAGAAATTACTGTTGATGGTGAAGAATACTTAATAGTTAGAGAAGATGATATTTTGGCAATAATCTCTTAAAGAAAAGGAGGGGGTGAATATGGCAAAGCAACTTATTTTTAGTGAGGATGCAAGACGAGCGGTCTTAAAAGGGGTTGAGATTCTTGCAAAAGCAGTTAAGGTTACTTTAGGACCAAAGGGAAGGAATGTTGTTATCGAAAAAAAATTTGGTTCACCAACTATAACTAAAGATGGTGTAACCGTAGCAAAAGAAATTGAACTTTCTGACCCATATGAAAATATTGGTGCACAACTTATTAAAGAGGTTGCAGAAAAAACCTCTGATACAGCAGGAGATGGCACAACAACAGCAACTATATTGGCAGAAGCTATTTTTAAGGAAGGTTTAAAAAATGTAGCTGCCGGAGCAAACCCAATGGCATTAAAAAGGGGAATTGATAAGGCAGTTGAAGTAGTTGTTGAAGAGTTAAAGAAGATTTCTAAAAAAGTAAGCGACAAAAAAGAAGTAGCTCAGGTTGCTACTATTGCTGCTAACGGAGATAAAAAAATTGGAGAGCTAATCGCAGATGCAATGGAAAAAGTTGGTAAAGATGGTGTTATTACTGTAGAAGAGGCAAAATCAATGGCAACAACTCTTGAGGTTGTTGAAGGTATGCAGTTTGATCAGGGTTATCTTTC
>Ga0078972_1010742_pt1 | contig 16849 bp, 11 predicted proteins | sample YelNatPaOPGAMG01_FD_67568 | JGI IMG/M metagenome (GOLD analysis project Ga0078972, IMG submission 67568) | Hot spring thermophilic microbial communities from Obsidian Pool, Yellowstone National Park, USA - OP-RAMG-01 (SPADES assembly) (version 2) | ecosystem: Environmental > Aquatic > Thermal...
AAATCCATAATTAGTTGGCACTACAAATCTGAACAAAATCCAGGAACTCACCCTCGGTTTTATGCGGGTTTCCGCGATCCGGACCCCCCTAAATCAGGGTTTTAGTGTCAAAGTTGAGTTAAGGGAGTCGTTTCTACGATATAATATACATCACTTGGCTAGTAGAGAACAGGGAGTGTGGCAATCCCTTCCTATTAAGGGAGTCGTTTCTACGGCGCTCCCTGCGACAGTGGTCTCAGATCATAAACATTTTTACCGTGGCAATCCCTTCCTATTAAGGGAGTCGTTTCTACTCAATTAATCTACTTAGATCAATTTTTGAAACGCTAGTGGCAATCCCTTCCTATTAAGGGAGTCGTTTCTACACGGCGGGGATACTGCCTGATCTAGGGAGTGTTCTAAAGCTTGGGGCGTGGCAATCCCTTCCTATTAAGGGAGTCGTTTCTACTTTCAAGGGGATGTTTTCTGATATTCATCATGAGTAAAAGTGGCAATCCCTTCCTATTAAGGGAGTCGTTTCTACTTGCGGGGAACCGGGAACAGGCAAGGGGGCTTCTGGCAGTGGCAATCCCTTCCTATTAAGGGAGTCGTTTCTACTATTCAAGCTCGCGGATAATCGCCCGCCCGGCCCTGGCTTCTCGTGGCAATCCCTTCCTATTAAGGGAGTCGTTTCTACGAAGTCCTCATGGCGAAGCTTTGCTGTGAGGTAAAAGAGGTGGCAATCCCTTCCTATTAAGGGAGTCGTTTCTACCGAGGCTGGGTTCCCTGAGAAGAGGTTCACAGAGAGGTGGCAATCCCTTCCTATTAAGGGAGTCGTTTCTACGATAGCATGGTTGCTCCCTGCATTTTTCATCTCAATCCGTGGCAATCCCTTCCTATTAAGGGAGTCGTTTCTACACCAGAGTATAGAAAGAGAACGATAAGCGAATCGTTCTGGTGTGGCAATCCCTTCCTATTAAGGGAGTCGTTTCTACTATCGGGCAAGGAGACAAAATGTATAAACTAATAGACAGTGGCAATCCCTTCCTATTAAGGGAGTCGTTTCTACTAATGAGGAACCCTTCTAACCATACCCCCTTATTATCGTGGCAATCCCTTCCTATTAAGGGAGTCGTTTCTACGGGCCAAGGAGGTGATCATGTCTAGTAGATTGTCTAGGTGGCAATCCCTTCCTATTAAGGGAGTCGTTTCTACAGCTAAACCTCGCGCTCTGTCAAGTCGTCATATTCTCGTGGCAATCCCTTCCTATTAAGGGAGTCGTTTCTACTACTGACCATAAGTCATTTTTGAGGTTATACACTAATTTCAAGTGGCAATCCCTTCCTATTAAGGGAGTCGTTTCTACCTCCACATCCACCTTGGAGTCCGGCCCCAGCTCTCGTGGTGGCAATCCCTTCCTATTAAGGGAGTCGTTTCTACAATATAGAGGTCATCCTCAAAACCCCGACGGGGGGACGAGTAGTCGTGGCAATCCCTTCCTATTAAGGGAGTCGTTTCTACAAGGAGATAAGGGATAAGGAATGGGGGGTCTGACTATGCTTGTGGCAATCCCTTCCTATTAAGGGAGTCGTTTCTACGAGGGCCGTTGGGCAGTGCTCAATGCAGCTCTTACACAGTGGCAATCCCTTCCTATTAAGGGAGTCGTTTCTACCCCCGGCTCCGAGGGCTATATAAATATCGGGCAGGAGAGGTGGCAATCCCTTCCTATTAAGGGAGTCGTTTCTACCAGGGAGGCCAAGAGATGGATCAGGGCCGGCTTTGATTTCAAGTGGCAATCCCTTCCTATTAAGGGAGTCGTTTCTACCGCGTGCGTGGCACACGCTCCCAGATTGAAAAGGCCGTGGCAATCCCTTCCTATTAAGGGAGTCGTTTCTACCAAGAAGCAGATTGCCCGGTTCGTCAGCAGGTATGACCTCTGTGGCAATCCCTTCCTATTAAGGGAGTCGTTTCTACGGTCCTGATGGGACCGAGGAGAAAAGTTTGTATGGTAGGTGGCAATCCCTTCCTATTAAGGGAGTCGTTTCTACCCCGAGGATCCCGAAGCTCTTCCATTCGGACCGGGAGTGGCAATCCCTTCCTATTAAGGGAGTCGTTTCTACGCAACGCAGACAAATAGCAGGTCAGCTCGTCCTTAAGGGTGGTGGCAATCCCTTCCTATTAAGGGAGTCGTTTCTACAGGAGGAAAAAAGATGAAAATATATAATATGACCCCACACCAGGGTGGCAATCCCTTCCTATTAAGGGAGTCGTTTCTACGGCCTACATGGCTTCGGATGGGAGGAGCACCCCATCGGTGTGGCAATCCCTTCCTATTAAGGGAGTCGTTTCTACGCTGTAGAGCTTGATCTTTGAAAAGGCGTATATTTGCCTGGTGGCAATCCCTTCCTATTAAGGGAGTCGTTTCTACGCTCCGCGGAAACTATGTTTCTACTGCTTATTTTGAAACACGTGGCAATCCCTTCCTATTAAGGGAGTCGTTTCTACATCATGTCTACTAGTAGATACAGTATCACCCTGGGGGCGTGGCAATCCCTTCCTATTAAGGGAGTCGTTTCTACGTGCTTTGGAGGTGCTGATTGACCACATAGAAGGAGTGGCAATCCCTTCCTATTAAGGGAGTCGTTTCTACTACCGCTAGGAGGTATACTATTGGTAATTGGGAGGTGGCAATCCCTTCCTATTAAGGGAGTCGTTTCTACCAGAAATACGCTCCAGGCCAGGGAAACCATGGGGAGTGTAGTGGCAATCCCTTCCTATTAAGGGAGTCGTTTCTACTTGCTGTGAGGGAAAAGGTAAACGTGCGCGCAATTGTAGAGTGGCAATCCCTTCCTATTAAGGGAGTCGTTTCTACAAAAAGCAGGCAAAGGTAAACGTGCGCGCAATTTCTACAATTGGTGGCAATCCCTTCCTATTAAGGGAGTCGTTTCTACAGCCGCTAAGGAGCTTGTGCTGGAATGGCCCATAACTGATGATGTGGCAATCCCTTCCTATTAAGGGAGTCGTTTCTACATAATATTGCTGTGAGGGAAAAAAATGCAGGCATAAACGTGGCAATCCCTTCCTATTAAGGGAGTCGTTTCTACGATGAGCAGAAGAGGAGACCTTCAAAAAACAAAAAGGGCGTGGCAATCCCTTCCTATTAAGGGAGTCGTTTCTACGGCCGCCAGGTGGAAACACGCGGGCTTCACGCCAAGGGAAGTGGCAATCCCTTCCTATTAAGGGAGTCGTTTCTACTGTGAAGGAACTCCTTGCGGCCAGGCCAGTTGTCTTCCGTGGCAATCCCTTCCTATTAAGGGAGTCGTTTCTACATCGTGTCTCATGCTGTAATTATAAATTAACCGGGTGGGATTGTGGCAATCCCTTCCTATTAAGGGAGTCGTTTCTACAGCTCGGATGCGACTGCACCCGGATGTATCTGATTGAGAGGGTGGCAATCCCTTCCTATTAAGGGAGTCGTTTCTACAGCTCCAGAAGGAACCGCTCTGGGAAGGATAGTGTCTAAGATAGTGGCAATCCCTTCCTATTAAGGGAGTCGTTTCTACAAAACAAGTTTGCCATAGGATTGCCGCCAGCAACCATGCCAACGTGGCAATCCCTTCCTATTAAGGGAGTCGTTTCTACGGCAAGAATTGAGATAGACCCTGTAAGCACAAAACCCATAGCCGTGGCAATCCCTTCCTATTAAGGGAGTCGTTTCTACTTAGGGGAAAAAAGAAATAATTTTTATTATCTACCTTCAGCGGTGGCAATCCCTTCCTATTAAGGGAGTCGTTTCTACCATGTCTAGAAAGTATAACAAAACAAAAACAAACAATGCCGTGGCAATCCCTTCCTATTAAGGGAGTCGTTTCTACCAGGCTTGTAGCGAATATATCAAACGAGAGCTTGAGCTTTTGTGGCAATCCCTTCCTATTAAGGGAGTCGTTTCTACTCCCTATCCGGGCACCGTGGAGGAAAACCAGCCTGAGGAATACCGGGTGGCAATCCCTTCCTATTAAGGGAGTCGTTTCTACGTGTAGAATAGCTTTTGCGGTAAGGCCGGTAAGGAAAATCAAACGTGGCAATCCCTTCCTATTAAGGGAGTCGTTTCTACATTATAGTATCGCTTCCGGTAGCAGAGGCACTCCAGAAGTGTGGCAATCCCTTCCTATTAAGGGAGTCGTTTCTACGGTTTATCAGCTCAACCGCTCGGTGTCGCCCGGGCATGTGGCAATCCCTTCCTATTAAGGGAGTCGTTTCTACAAGCACTGAGTTGACCGCTATATTATTCATGGCCCGGATTGGTGGCAATCCCTTCCTATTAAGGGAGTCGTTTCTACAGCAGTGGTCTCAGTCCGGGTTCTGGCCCCAAGACGCCTGGGTGGCAATCCCTTCCTATTAAGGGAGTCGTTTCTACACTACTACAGCAGGGGGGGTAAAAAACACCCCCGTCGCTGGTAGTGGCAATCCCTTCCTATTAAGGGAGTCGTTTCTACGGCAGCTCGGGACGCCGCAGAGGCACCCTGGGTTTTATTCCATAGTGGCAATCCCTTCCTATTAAGGGAGTCGTTTCTACCCCAAGCTCACGCCATTCGTTTATCTGGGCCTCGTTGTTGAGGTGGCAATCCCTTCCTATTAAGGGAGTCGTTTCTACAAAGTTCGGGCCTTTTTTGATTTTCCAACCAGAGCTGTGGCAATCCCTTCCTATTAAGGGAGTCGTTTCTACGTGCACTGTAGCAGAGATTCGTTCTCGTCCAGGAAGGCCCTATGGGTGGCAATCCCTTCCTATTAAGGGAGTCGTTTCTACTACAGCCCGGTCCAAGACACTGTCCGCGTTGGTGTAAATCTCCTCGTGGCAATCCCTTCCTATTAAGGGAGTCGTTTCTACACATTTTTAGCTGCGGGATGGCATCCGGCGGATGAGTGGCAATCCCTTCCTATTAAGGGAGTCGTTTCTACGAGAGGGTCTCCCCTCTCATATGGAAGATAGGCAAGACGATGAAGTGGCAATCCCTTCCTATTAAGGGAGTCGTTTCTACCGCAAGGCATTGTAGGCAAATGGTCAGAACCTTCAACACATCTGTGGCAATCCCTTCCTATTAAGGGAGTCGTTTCTACGCCACCTCTGGGCCGAACCTTCAAGCGCGGTGCTTGAAGATATGTGGCAATCCCTTCCTATTAAGGGAGTCGTTTCTACAACCGCCTCTGAATCCCTTGTCAGACAAGGGGCTCAGAGCCGGTTTTGTCGCGAGGGTCTCAAAAGCCACCCTTTTTGCCACCCGAAAATTATAATCCGCCGGGCAGGCTCGCCGCAACCTGCTCAGGCGTCGCTTGTCGGAGGCTCAAAACCCGGATTAGGAGGCTTTTTGTCGCGAGTCAGACTATCCAGAAGTCAGGATCAGGGGTGGGTTCCGCGAGCCCCAGATATTCGCATTGCCTTTCGCACCTTGAACAGAGCCTGTAGATCCGTATGGAATCCTGCTGAGGATTGATCAGCCTGGCAAGCCGCTCGCTCATTCGCGACACCTGCGCCTCAGTGAGGTGAGCCTCAAACACGCTTTTCTGCACTGGATGCCCCCAGTTAAGGAGCTCCTTGTGGACCCTTATGCGGGTTTTGTCGTCCGGGATGTCGTAGCTGATAACAATAAGCATATCCCCTCTTCACTCCAAAAGAAACGGCTCATAGGGCGTGTTATCCCTGATGGCCTTTGCCAGTTTTTCTGCCTGATTGCGTATGATCGGCCTGTAGTGCAGAGCCCTGGTCTCGTAGTGCGCGAGGAATCGTTTTCTGGTCTCCGGTTTCATGAGGAATCCGCCATCGGGCGTGGGCTGAAAGCCGGTTTCCAGATCTACCATGCGCCTGGAGATCAGCGTGAGGACCACCATATCAATGAAGGGGTGTCGGAACTCCTCCATGAGATCAAGGGCCAGGGCGGGCCGGCCGTGCTTTACGCCGTGATAGAAGCCTATGTGCGTGTCAAGCCCGTGTATCGCTAGCGCGGAGGTGCACTCTGAGGCCAAAATCGCATACCCATAAGAGAGCATGGCGTTGATGGGGTCCTTTGGCGGGCGACGGGTCCTCACGAACTCCCTGGAGCCGGTAAGGATGCTCCCGAACGCGTTGAAGTATATAGAGCTTGCGGCGCCCTCAAGCCCCATGAGGCCCTTCATGCTGGTTTTCAAGCGGATGCGAGACCGAAGCCTCCTTATTTCATCAAGGGCCTCCTCAAAGCTACTGCTTCGGCGGTAAAGGGCCTTCTGTATTACCCTTACTTGGTTATACATCTTTGCAGAGATGCACTCCTTTGCCAGCTCCAAGGAGCGATTCGGATCGGTATGAGCCTTGTATTGAGAGAGCCTCAGGGGCGCGTTGACCGAGCGCAAAGGCTCAAGCGACCCTCTGAACCGGCCGTCGGTTCCGAGGAAAACGGTAGCGATTCCCCTTTCCAGGAGCAAACATATTGCTTGTGTGGAGACCTGCACATATCCCTCAATCACTACCCTGGCGACGCTTGCCAAAGGAACATCAACGAGGACCTGGCCCTCTTTCTCAACAGTAAGCCTCTCGCCTTGCTTGCGCAGAACAGCGCCCTGTTCAAGGATATAAAGGGTCCCAGCCATGGCGCCTCAGGATAATGGGCTTCCAAGGCGCCCGACAAACCCTCGCCTTGTCAAAGAGCAAAAGCCGTGCTCAATCCTCCTTGAGCCTCAGCATAACCCAGCCGAAAAGGGGTTCTGTGTCCTGACCCACTATCACCTCCCTGGTCTTTGGAAAGAAAGCGGGATCGGGTTTCCAATTACCTCGTGGTGGTCGGCCCATCTTATAGGCATACATCCTCAGGAACTTCTCCGGATCTTTATTAAGCAGTATTCCTACCGTCTTGCTGTGCCAACCCGTTCCCCATCCGAGGGCCATGAAGCCGGCGTTCGGATTATCCCTCATTTTTGCCTCAAGGTTATCGCAGAACTTGATAATCCGCTCAAAGTCTGGGAGGTATTTTTGTAGATCACCGCGCTTCTGCATTTTGATCTTGGCGTTCTGTCTCTTTTCAAAATCTATCAGATCCCGAGCAAACTCATTCAGGATGGCAAAAAGCTTCTGTGGGGTTGTGGGAATCAGGCTAGCGTCGCGCCTTCTCTGGACCCCGTCCCCGAACTCGTTGAAGAAAACCCGGAAGGTGGTTTTGATGCCCGTAGGTAATGCCTCATAATATCCCGTGGGAATGAAGGAACGAGATGCTAACCTTTTCCCCCTTACCACAACCAGATGGTCAGCCTCAACAGCGGCAGAGTCGGTTATACCAAGGAGCATTAGGATATCCTCATCTATGTCGTCATCGGCCCGGAGGAGGTATTTCTCAACCGCGTCGCGGTCTCTGTCGCGTTCTCTCTTTACCGAGGCGTCCAGGATTTTCTCTACTTTCTCTCCCCGGGCTTCCTTCAGGATGTGATAAGCAAGCGCTGTTCTGATGGCGCCTTTGATTGAGGAACCTGGGATGAAGGGTTTGCCGCCTGTTTTAACAAAGGTCTTTATCTGCGCTTTGTTGATCTGTGTTTTGTGGGGATCAAGGTCGTCCTTCAAATCCCCCCTCGCCCCATCAGAGAGCTTTATTTTTCTTGAATAAAGCTCGGGTTTCCGAAGCAGATGCCCCTGGTTTTTCCTGTTCAGGAAATCATGCATCGGGACCATCTTTTCTCCTAGCTGGGAAGCTATTTTTTCTGGCAGTGCCTCAAGCAGGAAATCCAGGTTCACCACCTTGACTAGGCCATCCTCTAGCACATACTCCAAGGGTATAAGGGTTGACCCATCGCCTATGTGGAGGGGGGAAAGCGTCTCTATCTCCAGCTTGAAACTATTGGGTTTCATACCTTACCTCCTCTGCCCTCACCGCTATTGCGAGGCCCTGGGCCTTGACCTCAAATTTCGGGCTGTTCTTCCCCATAGGCGTGACATCAACCAGCTCGCCCGGGGTTTCGCCGAGCCAGGGCAGGAGGGAGCCCTCGGCCATGTAAAGCACGGGCCTTTTGAAGACATTCGTTCCGCCGGGGACCCGAGAGCTGTCCACACGGCCTTTTCGGCGCTCAACCTTGTATGCGCTCACAGGGCTCTTCCTTATCTCCTCCCACTCCTCGGGTTTTGGGTAATACAACGAGAGGATCACGCAGGCGCGGCCGCCAGAGGGTTCACGGATAGGGTTATCCATATCGCCTACCTCAAAGCATCCGACGCCGTAGGTTATTCCCCCGCCGAGCCCCCTCTCGCCTATGAGCCTCAGCGCGGCACGGGCTTTCTCTATCCACTCGCTATCTCCCTTCATCAGGAGCCAAGCGCCAGGAAGCACAACGAGCCTCTGGTGGAAGAGCTCTGATTCCCCGCCTGTCCTCGGAACCTTCACCCTGGGCCTCTCTGTGGACTTGCTTGCCGAAGGGTATTTCTTTTTGGGAAGGGAACCGCTCCCGATGGCCTTGTTGAAGTCCTCGGCCCTTATCCACCTGGCCTTTTTCACACCCTTGAATTCGGCGTATTCCTCTTTGGTTCCAAAATCCTTTCCCGGTAAAGGATACAGAGGCTTGGGCAAGAGGTTGAGCAGAGGTTTTCCGGGATCATCATCCTCGTATACGCGCGGGAAGACCGAAGACACAACCAGCGGGGGCGATCCTCGGCTATACAGGCTGAGGAACTCCGCCGGATCGTGGCCGAGCTCCTTCATGGCCCAGACCAGCGCGCCGAAAAGCGTGTCGGAGCGGGGAAGCTCGTTCTGAAACACGAGGGCGCCAGACAGGGGCTTAAGACTCAGAGCCAGGGTTTGCATCGCCAACTACCTTATTGAGATCTTCCAGGAGCTTATTTCTCTGGTCCTGTGTTATCCTCGGAGCCGGGAATCTAGCTAGTAGCTGTTCTTCCTTTCCTTTCAGATAGTAGTCCTTGCTCCTGAAGGTTATCTTGATGTCCTTGAACTCCACCTGGCCCGAACCCCTTGAGCCCATTCCGCCGAGATAAGAGTCCTCAAGAAGGATCATAGCGTCAAGGACATAGGGGAACATCCCAATGTCCTTCTTACAGCCATCGTTCTCCACTGAGTAGACCGAATAGACCATGCTGAAGGCGAACTCAGTTCCCTCTGGGACGCGCTCTATGGGCCTCGGATGCTCTGCCTTGCCGCTTATCCTGTCTATGGTGTTTTCCATCTTCAGCTCGGTTGTGCGGCCGAGCTCCAGCAGCTTCTTCTCGCTTTCAGGATCCATGAAGGCATCCCGGACCAGGAGCCTCGTCGGGCCGAAATCTCTCCCTTTTTCTGCTTCTGTCTCTCCTTCTTTCTCTGCCTCTATTCCGAAGATTCGGCATATCGGGCAATCCTGTTTTCCGCACCTGCACCCGAATTTGCTTTTACCTCCGCTCTCTTTTACTTCTTTTTTATCTTTATGGGGATCAGGTTTCGCCACCTTGCCCAGGCTCCAATCCAGGAGGGACCTCATTTTCCCCTTCAGCGATGAGCCAGGAATGTAGGGCTCTCCCCAGATGGTCTTTATGACGGGGTTATCCATTCCCCCTATCTCATAGGTATCCTTTGCACCGCCGATGTGCAAGGCGGTCTTGCACACGATCTTGCCCCTCAGGATGATGTTTCCTATGAACTGGTATTCGCTCATGATCTACCTCCTTACTTTTCCGCGTATACGTAGTGATAACCCACAAGGCACTCAAGGAAATCGCAAAAGCCCTGAAGGTCGTTTTTTATGTCCTTATCCTCTTTGTCTCCCCACTTATTCATTACCGCGACGAAGGCATCTATGATTGGTCTGAAATCCTTAACCGCTCCAAGCCCTGGCCTAGCGCTATCATAATAAACCCTCGCTCTCAGCTTCATCATCGCCTTCCTTATCTCCACCTTCGCTTCTATGGGGTTTTTTTTCATTTTCACCTCAGTGTTCAGGGTCTTTACCTGGTCAAAGTATTCCCTGAGCTTGTTCTTTGAGATGTCCGTCAACGCCTCAGCCACCTTTTCGGCTTTTTCCATAGCTTGTTCGTATCCCCTCTTTTTCCCCTCATCAGCTTGGACAGATCTTGCTGATAGCAGAAGATCCTCAGCTGTACTTACAATGCTGTTCAGCTTTTCCACTATCTCATTAACCTCCTTACGGAGGTTTTCTTTGCTCGCGTCGTCGGTGATTTTCCTGAGTTTATCTAGTATCCTACTAGCTAGATAAGATGACTTTATCTCCTCCTCTTTCTGCTTAGCCAGCTTCCTAGCTTCTTCAAGATCCCTTTTACTTAGCATACCCTTCAGATTCTCCAGAGTTGTTATGATTTCCTTGAACTTCCTGAGGATTTCGGGGCTGTCTCCGTTTGTCTTGGTTTCTTCTCTCATCTCTTTTCCTCCTTTTGTTCTTTAAGGTTTCTCCCTTGTTTTCAAAAGAGCGATGTTTGCCCACAGCTGGGCAGTTTCCATCTTATTTCCCCTTACAAGCTCCTTCTCCAACTCAGCCACAAGCTCATCGGGCACATTCCTCGCGAGCTGATACATTACCCTCGCGGCCCAGATGAGACGTTTGTCCTTGTAATCCCTGTGATATATGTCAAGCAAGGTTTGGACGAAGCTTCTGGAGATCTTCTCATCCTTCATATACTCAAGGAGCTTATCTGAGAACCCGAGAGCCTCTTTTACCTTATCCCAGGAGAAGACCTCACCGAAGGCACAGAGGGCGTTCTTGGTTTCAGATTTCTCCCCGGAGGATTCCTGTTTATGCCTTTTCTCCTCCTTGGCCCTGCTTTCGGCCTTACCCGCTCCCTCCGCGGCCCTGCCTATCGGGAACTTGGGCTTGAAGATGTAGTGGCCCCCTGAGAGGTGGAGGCTTTCGGGGTTGTCGGTGTATTTCCCAAATTTCTCCGATATTTCCAAGGCCTTTTCCAGCACCTTATCCCACGCTCCTACTATGAAAAGGTCATCCCCGCCCGCGTAGACTATGTAAAGCGCTTCGTCCCCGCGGATCATCGTGTTCATGTATCCTGAGAAAAACAGGTCAAGCAAACGGCTCACCGAGGCATAGAACGATGGGGTTTGGAATTCATCCGGGACCTTTGCCAGAAGGTAGCCCATATCATCAACATCCATGCGCAGGGCCGCGAGGTAATCCGCGCCCTCGGCTTTCTTCGCCATCTCTTCAAATGTACCTGGCACATGCGTAGCGACGAACCTAAAACCCCTTGCCAGGGTATCGTTCTCTTTAGCACCCTCAAGGAAGTCCATGCCCCTTGTTCTATAGAGAACGGCATTTCCCGGAGGGTTGGCCGGCGGGTTTTTGAGGAGGTACCACCTCTGGCCGAGGATCTCAGCACAAGGCTCATCAGAAGGATTCCGGTTTTCGTCAGTCACCCAGAGCAAATAATTAGAATCTGGCAGGTCTTCGCCAATTTTCTTCTGAGCCTGGCAATCTTGACATATGGAAGCGTTCCCCTCTTTCTCTTTTTTCATCGGCGCCGCGCAAACTATGCACTCGGTTTCGCCCTTAGGGGACAGGCTCGGCCACTTGTCCTGCAATGCAAACTTCTTCTCCTTCGCGTCTTCAAGCTTTTCTCCCAGGGTCTTCATCAGCGCTTTAAAGTTTCTGCCGTCATCCGTCGTATCTTTGACTGGCTTAACCATGTCCCTCTCAGAAGCCTCGCAATACGCCACAGCAAGGCTCAGCTGACCGTGGTGCTTTTCAAGAAGTTCAGATTCTATCTCTTGGATGGCCTTTCTTAGTTCGCGCCTTGTTTCCTCCCCTTTGTTCGGCGCCAGGAGGAGGAACCCCCCTCCCCCGACCCAGATCAGGTTGGGTTCAGGCAGGCACAGTTTCTCCATTATGAGCCGGGCCGCGCTCTCGGTGAGAAGCGAGAGGTAGAACGACCTCCCCCTGAGCCTCCGAGCCATGCCTTCCTGGGCCTCGTCAGGCGAGGCTAGGCTGTAGATGAAGTTCTGGATGCCTCCGATGTCCCCTTTGATGAACATGAAAGGCTTTTCTTTGTCCCCTTTATATAGGCACCAGGCTACGGCCGCCGTCATCCTGCTGTGGTCAAAGAGCGAGATGGTGGGATAATCCTTGAATGCCGCCGAAGGCACGCACCAGGTGTATTTGTATAAGAGGTGGTAGAGGGAGAGGAAAAAGGCATTGAAGGAACCTTTGGGCAGTTTGTTCGCCTCATCAGCGAAATCCTTCCAAAGTTCCCCGTAGTGGCCCCTATCTCCGCCTGGCTTTACTGGGAATATATTATCCTCGTATGGGCCGAGGGGTTTGAGAGGAAACATCGGAGCCGAATTGATATCCTTATCTTTTTCATCCAGAAAATACAGACTTTGGCGCAACGGGGATTCGCTTATTTTCTCGTGAGCAGGCTCCCTTCGTGGTGTTCTCTCGCCAGCCGCAATGTGATCAGCCTCCTTGACGATCTTCGCGAGCTCGTCTTCAACCTCTTCGTGATGTCCTCTCACGATCTTCTTGACCCTCTCCTTCGCGCTCACGAACTCCAGCAGTTTATTAATCACTTCCTCACCAAGCTGGGCGTGGGTTTTCTCCTGGGGGTTAGCGAGCGCTCTTTGAACAAACTTGCCTATGTCATGCAGAAATGCTCCAAGAAGGAGCACCTCATCTTCCTTGAGTTCCACGGTTAAACCTCCTCTATCTTGTAAGTTCCAAAGCCAAAGCTTGTCCCCTTGCCCACATGGATGATCTCTCCAGCGACGAGAAGGGCCCAGAGCTCCTCTCCGCCGCCCGATAGTATAATATCCCCCGTGAACCCCTGGAGCCTGAGCCTTCTGCCCTGTCTGCTGGAGTAGCCCTCGTATTGAACAGCCTTCGTGTTATCCTCCAGGACATCTACGCCCCCGATGAATTCCTCAAGGGCGGGCAATTTTAGGTTGAAAGCGGGGTCTTGGTGGAGGGATATGATGAGGGATAATCTTCTTATCAGCGATGAAACTACTCCCGCAAGGGAGAAAGCCCTCATTATCCTTCCTCCGTGAACGATCCTCGTGGGGGTGAGAAAGGAAACCTTCCATCTCTTCGCCGAACGCGGCCTCTCTGCGATGTGCTCGGCTAAGCTCATAACAAAAGGTTTTCCGTAGACTATTCCATCCTTGTATATGAGGCGTTTTCCCGAATAAACCTCAGGCGAAAACCTTATGGCTTCGCGACCGAGCCCATTCTGCCCCATTCTCTCAACGGCCAAGAGGAGATTGTTTGTAAAATCAATGCCATTACCGAATAAAGTAATGCCGAATGAGGGCTCGCCCAAGGGTGGCTCTATCACATACGGATGCGGATAGTAAGGGTAGTTGCGAGTAGATTGCGTCTCTTTGTTTGACGGGGTTTCAAAGAGATAAAAGTAGGCGCATTGTCCGGAAAGAAAGCAAGAGCGGCAATCAACGCCCGGCCTCAAACAATTGCTCTGTTTGAGCGAGCGCCCCAGGGCGCCCCGGATTGTAGAGCCTCGGATTCCAGAAGCGGAATCGGCGTGGACACCTTCCAGTTTTATTGTAAGCTTCAGAAATTTTAGGGGTATATTCTTCGCCCCCTCACGCATGGTCAAAGTATAAGGGGTCGCGTTTAGCTTATACAATCTCGCGCGCAAGGAGTGGATAACCCACACCTTGCCGCAGGAAATATCCTGACGAGGCGTCCTCTCACGGGCGAGCAGCTTTCCTTCGCCATGTTTGTTATGGTCAAAGTGAGGGGCGTCGTTGGCTCCTAGGAGGCTCCAGCTAAGCCAATGGGCCCTTTTGGCCTATGAAGCTGGTGGGCTCAAACCCGGAAGGCGTCGCGATCTCATTCAAGTTTAGCTGATAGTAGGCGGCATGGCCCACATATTTACCCGGAACCGCTGATCGTTGAAACGCTAAACTCATAAGGATTATCATATTCCCATGGCCGCAATCCTCCTGACTGTGCTAATCCTCGGCATCCTCATCATCGTCCACGAGGCAGGGCATTTTCTCGTGGCCCTTTTGCGTGGGGTCCGCGTTGAGCGTTTTTCGGTAGGTTTTGGTCCGAAGATATGGGGGTTCAAGCGCGGAGAGACCGAGTATCTCCTTTCTGCAATACCATTTGGCGGCTATGTTAAGATGGCTGGCGACGACCCTGAGGCCGTAGAAGGCAGGCCTGACGAGTTTCTCTCCCGGCCCCTCAGGGACAGGTTCCTGATAATCCTAGCGGGGCCCCTTGCTAACCTAGCGTTGGGTTTCCTTTTCTTTTTTGGCGCGGAGCTTTTCGGCAGGGATTATTTTCCTGGAAACACGATAGCGCGCGTCAAGGAGGGTTCCCCCGCTCAGAAGCACGGCCTTCTTCCGGGCGACAGGATACTCTCCGTGAACGGAAAACCCTTCTCGGACTGGGGGGACGCGCCTTCCGGCCGAGCGAGGATCGAGGTCCTCAGGGGCCAGGACACCATATTCCTTGAGGTAGAAAGCCTTGAGGGTGCGGAGCCTTATATCCCTCCGGTTCTGGGTAGGACGGTCCCCGGAGAACCAGCGGAGAAAGCTGGGCTTATGCAAGGGGATACCGTTCTAGCGGTTGACTCGGTGTCCGTGAGGACCTGGGGCGAGATGGTTGAATACATAAGGGCCAGGCCCGGCAAGGAGATAACCTTCACCCTGAAGAGGGGGGCCGATACCCTGAGGATAAATGTCCTAGCGAGGTCCGAGTCAACACTTGAGGACGGCAAGGAGAAATCCATAGGCGTAGTTGGGGTGCTTGCGCCCACCCAAAGGAAGCCCGTGAGCGTTCTGGCCGCGCTCCGGGATGCTCTTGCCGAGACCATTTACGCGGCCGGATTCATCTTCTTTGTCCTTCTTAAGATAATAACCGGCGGCATATCTCCCGGATCAATAGGAGGCCCGCTTATGATGGGCAAAGCGGTTGGCCAGAGCTGGGCTTTGGGCGTAGAAAGGTTCCTCGCTACCGCTGGGCTTATATCCGTGAACCTCTGCGTGGTTAACCTTTTGCCGATCCCGGCCCTGGACGGCGGCCACCTTACAATATTCTCCATAGAGGGGATAGTCCGGCGCAGAATACCCCCGAAGTGGCACATCAGGATACAGCTAGCGGGGCTCGTTCTCGTTGGGCTACTCATGGTGGTCGTTACCCTTATGGACATAAGAAAGCTCTTCGTAAGATGATAAGAAAAACATGCTCCAATCCTGAGTTTGGCTCCAACTGCTACCTTCTGGGGGACAAGGCCACGGGCGAGGCCCTGCTCGTAGACCCATCAGTTTCGCCGGATAAGCTGGCCAACATGCTGGAGTGCTTTGAGGTGGTTGGAATAATCATCACTCATTCCCACTTTGACCACATGATTTTTCTGCCGGAGGCCGTTGAGATGACATCGGCTCCGGTAATGGTGGGCCTGGAGGATGCCCTCGGCCTCCAAGACCCTTCCATAAACCTCTCAGTTTTCGTGGGGAGGCCGCTCATCTGCCCCGGGCCGGACAGGCTTCTCGCGGACGGGGATAGGATCAGGTGCGGCAGGTGGGAATTTCACATTCTCAAGACCCCCGGCCACACTCCGGGCTCGGTTTGCCTGGTGTGCCAGGAAGCCAAGGTAGTCCTCACCGGAGATACCCTATTCGCTGATTCGGTCGGTAGGACGGACCTGCCAGGGGGCAACGAAGCCCTGCTCGGAGAGAGTGTGAGAAGGATAATTAACCTGGGGGACGATTTCAGGGTTTTGCCGGGCCACGGCCCGGAGGCATTCATATGGGAGATAAAGGAGATAAACCCATTCCTGTAGAGCTTTCAGAGAGGATAGAGGATTTCATCCGCTATCTGCTCTCGGAGCGGGGTTATTCCCCGAACACAGCGGAATCATACAGGGACGACCTTGAGGCCCTGGGGCGCTTCCTATACGAGAAGGGCCTTGATCTCCCGGACATCACCCTTCCTCTCCTGAGGGAATTCATGGTAAGGCTGGATGCTGAGGGCAAGGCTCCATCCTCCAGGGAGCGCGCTGTCGCCACAATGCGTAGTTTCTTCAAGTTTCTCACATCGGTTCTGGATTTTCCCTCCAACCCCGCTGAGCTCCTTGAACTGCCCAGGCAATCCAGGCTCCTGCCGGATTACCTCTCCTACGAGGAAACCGAGGCCCTCCTTGCACAGCCGGACACAACCTCCCCGTTGGGCCTCCGGGACAAAGCTATCCTTGAAACCATGTATGCTACCGGCATCAGGGCATCCGAAACAGTCTCTCTTAGGCTTTTGGATGTTGACCTTGACGAGAAGCTTCTGAGGGTTATGGGAAAGGGTTCAAAGGAACGCCTCGTGCCATTCGGCCTTCCGTGTAGACAGGCGATTGAGGCCTACCTGAGGGAAGGGAGGGGCAAGCTCACCCGCGGAAAAGGCTCCGGATGGCTTTTCGTGAACGCCAGGGGCGGGAAGCTTTCCCGTATAGGTCTTTGGAAAATCCTCAAAAAATACGCCTTGCCCATAGGCATAGCCGACAGGGTCCACCCGCACATCCTCAGGCACACCTTCGCCACCCACATGCTCATGGGCGGCTGTGACCTCAGGGCATTGCAGGAGATGCTCGGCCACTCAAGGCTTACAACAACCCAGGTCTACACTCACCTTGACATAAGCAGGCTCAGGGAGCTCCACCAGAGGTTTCATCCAAGAGGATAAAGAAATTCCCAGGGCTTCAGCCACACCCTTCCGGGTCGGACCTGCTATTCCGAGAGATTCGCCTTCCCCGACAGCGGGAATGTGTTGTGTGGCGGCTTAGCCCAACTTTGACACCCCGATTTTCTGTAAGTCCTTGTCAATCAACGACTTAGCTGACATTCAAGCGTGAAAAGTTGGCACTACAAATCGGCCCAAGTCCTTGTCAGTCAAGGACTTGAAT
>Ga0078972_1010745_pt1 | contig 16846 bp, 16 predicted proteins | sample YelNatPaOPGAMG01_FD_67568 | JGI IMG/M metagenome (GOLD analysis project Ga0078972, IMG submission 67568) | Hot spring thermophilic microbial communities from Obsidian Pool, Yellowstone National Park, USA - OP-RAMG-01 (SPADES assembly) (version 2) | ecosystem: Environmental > Aquatic > Thermal...
CCAACAACTATTTAATATTATGAATAAAGCACTTATCATAATTCAAAATATTTCACGGGGTAAACCTCCAATTCATTATGTGTTCTAATCTTCATCTTAGTCCCTTAGTCTCATTCTCCCTCAGTCTCCTACTCCCACAACTCTCACACTCCCCTCGCCCCTTTCCCACTTATCCACCATTCCGTTAAAGCTGTAACGAAGATATGAAGTTCTGAAGAAAAGAAGTTTGGTTATTTGAATTTTTCCCTATTCTTCTCCAAATACTCACTTACCTCACGCTTTACATTCCTCAAAGCACGATTATAATCAACTATATCTGCTATAAAGATAACATAAAATACAAGCAGTACCCCAGTTCCTAAGATGTCCATCAAAGTATTGCTTATGCAATACCAGAGAATAGCTGCACATAAAATAAATATTAACGTCACTGTAAGTATTTCGCTATTACGCTTCGTTGTCCCAGAATGCTTAACGTGTTTCTGACTGTTTATAATCTTTTTTCCCAATTGTTCTCCATTAAAATTTTTCATACAAAATCTTTGTGCTTTTTCCAAATAGACTCAAATTTATTTTGTATTGGTTCAGCAGGAAATGGAATATAGTTATAAACAGATAAGGTAAAATTAAGATTGAGCAAAACAATACCTTTTTCTGTTTAGCAAACTTAAGTTTTACTTGTCTCTGATTCAACCTCTGATCAATTCTGTTTAACAAGAAATTCTCAGGAGTAAGATAAAAAAGAGCACTGTGAAATCGTTTGGTGTTATAGAAATTGACAAACTGAGCGACTTGTTTTCTGGCATCATCAAGATCAATTAAGGATTTCTTATTCAGGAATTCTTCATGAAAGGTTCTATGATACCGTTCGATCTTGCCATTGCTCTGGGGATAGTTAACCGAAGTTCTGATATGCTGAAGCCCCGCATGCCGAAGATATTCATTAAAATCTTTTGTTCTTCTGTGGATTGTTTAGAATTATTAGTCTTTGGCTGAAAGAGATCTTTAGCTGACTCAAATAATTTTTTATTCCAGTTGTAAATATCGTTTGGATGTAGCTGATATTTTTCAGCTAATTAACTAATGGGTATATTATTCTCCAGAAGTTCTCTAAGAATAATAACCTTTTGTTCTGCTGAATAGTGTCTTCTTTCTTTCATTAAGGAATCTCCTATATTTATTATAATTTATATTTAGAAAATTCCATTTCCAACTGAAGCTTTACAACCACTTCCAACACCTAAATAAAAATCTTGTTTTGGCAATTCCAATTCTTCAAAAATACTTTGCTCATTCTTTCATCTTAATGTTGACCAGTATGACAAATTAAACGATTAATTTTATAAATAGTTGAAATCTTTTTAAATGCTTTATGATAGGTGCCACCTTCATAAAATTAGGATGAGCACCAACGACAGAAATTATTTTCATAATGAATATTCCATTTGTCTTATCTACATTTTTTTATTTGGATTTATAATAAGATAACTTTTCATAATCACATATAAGAAAAAAATCCCGCCGAAGCGGGAATTATTAATTTATTTTTTTAATTATTTTAGCAGGCACACCAGCAACTATCGTATTTGGAGGAACATCCTTTGTTACGACAGCTCCTGCTCCGACTATAGCATTTTCACCAATTGTAACACCACAAAGAATAGTTGATGAAGAACCAATTGAAGCACCTTTTTTAACGAATGTTTCAACCACTTTCCAATCTGCTTCTGTTTGCATACTTCCATCTTCATTAGTTGAACGAGGATATTTATCGTTTATAAAAGTTACATTATGTCCAATAAAACAATTATCTTCAATATGAACGCCTTCGCAAATAAAAGTATGAGTTGATATTTTACAATTTTTACCTATAATAGCACTTTTTTGAATTTCCACAAAAGTGCCGATTTTTGAACCATCACCTATTTCACAACCATATAAATTTACAAAATCAAATATCTTTACATCCTTTCCTAATTTTACATTGTTAATATTTTTCTTCTCCATTTTATCTCCAATTTAATTTGTAATAAATTGCAATTAACAAATAAAAGTTCATCACTACTAATCTATCTCCACTAATTTTCCTTTAGATTTTATTGATTTCTCAGCAGCTTCAAGTATCTTTACCACTTTTAATCCTTCTTCACCACTCGTTAATGGTTTTCGTTTTTCATTTATTGAACTAAAAAATTCTTTTACTCCAAGTGCTAATGCTTCAGTCTGATTTACTTTTGGAGAATACATATCCCCAATCCTATATTGAACTAATGCGTTATATATTTTTTCTTTATCATTCATTTCAACACGGCTATCGTATACTTTAATTTTTTCAAAGTTTTCCATATCATCAAATAAAAGCATTTTTTTACTACCACCAATTATCATTCTACGGATTTTTACGGGTGAAGTCCAATTAACATGAAAATGTGCGAAACAATTATCATCAAAATAAACAGAGATATGTGCTACATTTTCGTGATCATAATAATTAGCAATACCATTAGCATTAATTGCTTTTACTTTTTTACCAAGTACATAATCCATAATAGATAAATCATGAGGTGCTAAATCCCAGATCACATTAACATCATTTTGAAATAATCCTAAATTTACTCTTACTGAATCAAAATAGAGAATTTCACCGATTGAATCTTTTTCAATTAATTCTTTTATTTTTTGAACAGCACCTGTATAAATAAAAGTATGATCGACAAAAATTCTCAGATTTTTTTTCTCTGCGATCTCAATCAATTGTTCAGCTTCTTGAGATGTAGAAGTAAATGGTTTTTCTACCCATATATGTTTACCTGCTTCTAAAGCCATTTTTGCATATTTAAAATGTAAACCAACTGGGAGAGCAATTGCAATACAATCGGCATAGGATTTTTTTACAAAGTTATCTGCGTCGCTTGATAAAATAACATTTGGGAATCGATCTTTAACCCATGCTAATCTTTTTTCACTCATATCACAACCATAAACCGTAGCCACATCAGTATTAGCAGAAAAATTTCTAATTAAATTGGGGCCCCAATACCCGAGACCAAGAACTCCAACTTTCATATTTCCCTCAACATTTTTGAGATTAAATTAATTAATTATTTGATTAACTGTGCACCGTTAATAATTCAATATTCATCATTATCAGTTTACAAACCATCATCTATGCTTTATTTACTTACCACCTCTTCCAAAAATCATTACAGGAATTGTTTTAATTATTAGTTGCAAATCTAACCAAGGAGTAATATTATTAACGTAGTACAAATCCATAATTACAGACTCTTTATAATTTACATTGCTTCTTCCCATAACTTGCCAAACACCTGTGCACCCTGGTAATACATCAAATCTTTTCTTTTGCCATTCTTCAAGGTTTTCATATTCATAAGGCAAACAAGGACGAGGACCAACCAAACTCATATCACCATTGATAACATTAATTAATTGTGGTAATTCATCAATAGAAGTTTTTCTAATAAACTTACCAACTTTTGTTAATCTGTTCATATCAATAACTTTAGTATCACCGTTACCATTTGTTTTATTTGTCTTAATAAATTCAACCATCTCTTTTTTTCTTTTTTCTTCAACTTCAGGAGGAACAACTTTCATTGAACGAAATTTATAGAATTTAAATGGAGTGCCATTTTTTCCAATTCTAATTTGTGATATTATTATTGGACCTGGAGAAGATAACTTTACTAATAATGAAACAATTAATAAAATTGGTGAAAGAAGAATTATTCCAACTATTGCACCAACTATATCTATTAATCTTTTAACAAGGAAAAAGTACTTTGATTTAATTTGGGGTGAAACATTTATTAAAGGTATTCCTGCAAATTTCTCAATCACCATTTTTTGAGGTATCACCTCAAATAGGTTAGAAGCTATCTTAACATTTACTTCATGAGCTTTACAAATTTCTATTAATCGAATAAGATTATCATAATCCGTATTTTCAATAGCTAAAACTATTTCATCAACTTTATTATTGATAATAATAGTTTCAAGTTTATTAATATTTCCAAAAACCTGGTAACCATTTATAGATTTGCCATTTAATTCTTTGTTATCATCAATGAAACCAACTACTTCAATTCCATAAGGATTTTCAAAGCTAAACTTAGTAGCAAGAATTCTTCCATTTTTTCCTGCACCATAAATTAAAATTCTGGATTTTAATAATCGAGTACCAAAGTTCTTAAATAAAATTCTTTCTATAATTATTATTCTTAAAAACCCAAGGAAAAATAATGATGCTATACTTCCATAAAAAATAAAGAGTCTTGAATCGAGTAAAATTGATTGTTTTAATATAAAAGCAATTAACATAAATCCAATCCAGGTAACAATTAAAGACTTAACTAAATATGTTAAATGGAGAGATGTTACAAGGAAGAAATTAACTTTATATAAATTATTAGACTGAAGGATAAAAACAAATAAAATGGAAGATAGAAAAAATGTTAAAATGAAAATCGGATGATTATAAGAAAATTGGACAATACTTTGATGGTCTTTGCTAAAAACGAATTGAGAAGTAATTAGCAAGACAATTAGAAAGCTGAAGAAATCCATTAATGCTAAGAAATATTTGTACTTTGCAACACGCATGGAGAGGCCCTCGTTTTTATTAGTAGTACTACATGTGAATTGTGAATAGTAAACAGTGAACAGTGATTGGTTTACTTGATAGTTCTGATCAATCCACTCAATAATTTTTGTATTGTTATAATTTCTTTCTCAATTAGATCAAATTTTTTTTCATCAATAAATCTAAGTTTAAGTGATATTTCTAATTGTGTGTCAATTTCACTCAAAGAAGCATCTGCCATATTTAAGAAATGTAATTTATCAGTTTTAGTTCTTCTTGTTAATCCTTCTGAAATGTTTGATGAAACTGAAACAGCTGCTCTTCTTAATTGGCTTTTTAGTCCAAATTCTTCCTCTTTAGGGAAATCTTTTGTAAGCTCATAAATAACTGTGACCATTTTTATTGATTCATTCCAAACTGCCAATTTTTTATGTGGTCTTTCATTTATCATAACAAGTCACTTTTTACTTACTATTCACCATTAACAATTAACCATTTACTTTTTAAAAAACTCTTTTATTTTTCCACAAACGTATTCAATCTGTTCATCAGTCATTTCGGGGTACATTGGCAGAGATAAGCCTTGTTCAGCTAATGCTTCAGTTACAGGGAAATCACCTTTTTTATATCCTAAATGAGAAAAGCAGGGTTGAAGATGTAAAGGTATGGGATAATGCAATCCAGTTGCAATTCCATTTTCACCTAAAAATTTCTGTAACTCATCTCTGACGATTGAACGATGGTTGTTATCCGATGACTTCACTTGTACCACAAAGAGGTGATAAACATGTTTCGCATAATCCATTTCTTTAGGTAAAATTAAGCTGTCAACATCTTTCAACAATTCATAATATTTTTTTGCTACTCTTCTTCTTCCATTTGTCCAATCATCAAGATGACGTAATTTAACACATAGCACTGCTCCTTGAATACCTTCCATGCGGTAATTATGTCCAAACATTTGGTGATAATATTTTTGTTCAGCACCATGGTCACGAATCATTTTAAATTTCTTAGCAAGATCTTCATTATCAGTCATAACCGCACCACCTTCACCATAAGCACCAAGATTTTTACCAGGATAAAAAGAGAAAGATGATGCTATGCCAAAATTACCAACCTTAACCTTTTTGTACTCAGCAATATGGGATTGGGCGCAATCTTCAACTAAATAAATCCTCTGTCTATTACTCTTGTGTTCAAATAATCCCTTCTCTTTCAATTCAAAGTTCTTATTTCTCAGCTCTTCCACTATAGTATCAAAATCTGCAGCCTGGCCATAAAGATTAACCGCAACAATTGCTTTTGTTTTAGGAGTAATAGCAGGAGCAATTTTCTTTGGATCAATGTTATAACTTTCGGGATGACAATCAACAAAAACAGGAGTAGCACCACATAATGTAGCACCCCAAGCCGTAGCTATAAAAGTATTAGCTGGAATGATTACTTCATCTCCGGGTGCTATACCTAATGCCCATAAAACCATATGATTGCCATCGGTGCCGGAACTGACCCCATAGCAATATTTAGTATTGTGAGCTTTGGCAAATGCTTGTTCAAATGCCTGAACTTTTTTACCTAATACGTATGCAGTATTGTCTAACACATCGTTAATCTCAGGTAATACTTCATCTTTAATAGTTTTGTACTGAGCTTTTAAATCAAGAAACGGAATGTTCATATTTTCTCCTATTTTAGTATTAGCAAGTTTACTATATAAATATATCAAAATTAAAATGTTTGTATTAAAGAAATTTTATCAAAAATTAATTTGTGAAATAATTTTGCAAAAACTAATAAAGGTTTATCAATAATGAATCAATTTGAAATTATGAAGAAAAAAGTTTTAGATGTTCATCTGTAACTTTTTCCCAAGAAAAATCCTCTTTTATTCTCTTTTGGGTTTTAATAGCTAAATTTTTAATTTTATCACTATTTTCTAACGAAAAATTTAATTTTTCTATTAAATCATTAATGTCGGATTTCTTAAAAATAGTTGCTTCATCTTTTACAATAAATACGTTTTCTTTAATATCACTACAAATTAAAGGGACACCAAGGCCCAATACTGTTAAAATTACAGGAGATAATCCTTCAACATCAGATGGTTGAATGTAAGCATATGAATTTCTCATTAGGGTAATTACATCATCTCCATAAATATAACCTGGGAAAATTATTCTTTTATCTATTGTCTTTTTTATTGAGGTTTCGTAATTGGAGGGATTAGGCGAACCACCCACTAAAACCAATTTTTTTTCTGTTTTAACTTTTTCAAATGCTGGAATCAAATAGTGCAATCCTTTATCAGGAATAAATCTACCGACAAATAAAAAATATTCACCCTTCTCTAAACCAAGTTTATGAAGTATAGATTCATCTTCTCGGTTAATTTCTACCTCACAACCGTAGGGAATAAAATCATATTTCTTTTTGAACTTCTTTTCAAAGACTTCCTTAGCAAAGATGTTATCAAATATTACCTTATTTGGTATATAAGCAGTAATAAACATTGACAAATACAAGTATATCTTTGCATACCAATTCCATTTATTCCTTCGCCAATCAATTCCATCTTGGCTAATAAAGACTTTCTTGCCAAATAACCTTAATAATAGCCCAAAAATACTGTTCCCTCCATTATGAATATGAACAACATTCCCAGTATTAAATACTATTATATGCAATGTTGCCTTTAAAGAATGGAAAAGTGTATCGAAACCACTTTTCTTAACTGTCTTTAGGTTTATTATTTTAATTCCGTTAAACAATTTTTCCCCCAATTTATTCTCATCATAAATACGGTTATAAGCAATAACTTCAATACCTTTTTTTGCCAACCTTGAATACAGTTCAACTGCAAATTTATCAGCTCCAGCAGAACCATTTTGAGGAGGTATAAATCTAAATCCAAAAGCTGCAATCCTTAGAGATTTCATATTTTATAAATAATCTTGATAATATTCAGTTAAATATTCTTTTAGTGCAACCCGCCAATCTCTCATTATATTAAGATTTCTTAAGTTAAGTTTTTTATTAATTAATCTTTCGCATGATGGCCTTGGTGCAAAATATTCCTTTGAGAAATGCTCAGACGATACAACATTAATTTTGATTTCTTTTTCTTTCCCCAATATCTTTAGTAATTCTGAAGCAACTTCTAAACGGCTTGTTTGCCCCCCACAAACCATATTATATAGACCCCAATATTCTCTCTCTAATAACAATTTAACATTTTTAGCAAAGTCATGTGTATAAGTTGGCGTACCGTCTTTGTCATTTACAATAAATAATTCCTTCTTTCCATCTTTAATTTGCTTCATCAGTTTTTGAATAAATTTTTTGTCTTTTTTGGGACCGGAGCCCATCATCCATCCGGCACGGCAAATTAAATATCTTATAGCATTTTGTTGAACAAATGCCTCCCCCATATATTTTGATCTTGCGTAAACCCCTAATGGATTAGGCGTATCCCAATCATCATAAAACTCTTTATTACCATCATATATTCCTGCTGTGCTTATATAAAGCATTGGAATGTTAAGTTCATTTGAAATATACACTGCATTTTCAACCGAAGTTGTATTCGTTAAGTATGTATCATCCGGATTCGTTTCGCAATACTCTAAATCTGTGTAAGCGCCAAGATGAAATAAATAATCTGGCTTAAATTCAAGAACATCCTTTTTATAGGCATCAAAGTCTCTGAAATCTAAAAAACTCAACCAGCCCTCATTTACGTCTTTGTCCGTACATTTTAATGAATATTCATTATTAAATTGTTTATAAAATGCTTCACCAAGCATCCCGCCGCAACCGGCAATATAGATTTTTTTCACACTATGCTTCCTTTACTTATGTAAATTCGAATGAAAGATTGTTTTTAATTTTAATGCACTTGATGTCCAGCTAAAAACCTTGGCTTGTTCTAGCCCTCGCTCGATAAGATCATTCCTTAATGTATTATCGCTAAGAACTTTTATGATTGATGAACTAATTGCTTCCACATCATAAGGATCAACCAATATTCCGGCATTACCAACTACCTCTGGAAGTGAAGATGCTGAAGATGCAATAACTGGTACACCGCATGCCATCGCTTCGATTACTGGAATTCCAAAACCTTCATATAAAGAGGGATAGACAAAAAGTTCAGATCCAGAAAGAAAAAGCGACAAATCCTCCTTAGGTACATAACCCATCTTTTTTACTCTCTTTTGTAAGCCCAATCTTATTATCTCCTGATTTATTATCTCAACCTTTAAGCGTTCAGGACCGACAAAAACCAAATCGTATTCTTCAAAACCGTTATCTATTACAAACTTATATGCTTTAAGTAGATTTATAAGATTTTTATTTGGATGTTCCAATGCACCAAGATAAATAATATATGGATTAGAAAGACCATATTTCGTAGCGATTTTCACATTACTCTCTTGTTTATTTAGTCTACAAAAATTTGTATCAACACCGTTATAAACAATAAAAACATCTTTGGAATCAACACCAAAGAATTCAATAATATCTTTTTTCGTATTCTCAGATACAGTTACAATGATAGCAGCTTTGGCGATGCTAAGCTTTAACATGATACGATGATACCAGCTTCGCCAGAAATCGTATTTTCCAAGAATCCTATAATCTGCAAGATCGTGAATTAATAAAATAGTCCTTTTGAATGATAAAAAAGGCACCCTGTTATAATTTGCGAATAGTATATCAATTTTAAAATAATGGAGCAGAGGAGGCAAGATAAATTGAAACCACAAAATATTCAGAATGGGATTTTGCAGCCAATTAGGATAGCAAATTTCACGAAAATTTTGGTCTGCGACATCAAATATTCCCGAACAAGATTTTTTAAGGATTACAAAATATGTAGTTTGAGAGTCACATTTCACGAGAGCTTGCATAATCTTAATCGGCATCAATTCAGCACCAGTTATTGGCTCCCGCATATTCATTATAAAAGCAATTTTCATATTATTTCAATCTTCCTCGAATATTACATTTTACGGTACTTTTTTACACGTGCGGGGACTCCTGCAACAATAGCATAAGCTGGGACATTATCCTTTACGACGCTGCTTGCAGCAATTACAGCACCATCACCAATAGAAACACCATCCAAAATAGTTACCCCTGATCCAATCCAAACATCATTCCCTATTGTAATACCTCTTCGGGTAACACCTTGTTTTGCTATAAGTATTTCTGGATCAGAAAAAACATGGTTTTCAGAATAAATAGTTACTCGTGGCCCCATCATCACATTTTCGCCAATATTAATAAATCCCCTTGCCCCTATAAAAGCAAATTGACTAATGCCAGTATTTTTTCCAATTCTTATTCCTTCTCCAATATGGCTCAATACACCACTGCACTCAATAATCGAACCGGATCGGATTGTCACGTTATCTCCCAACTCAACTCCACGAAAAGAAAGAGCATTGATATTAACATTTTCGTCAATTGTTACACCGCTTCCAATTGAAATCAAACTTGGACATTGTATTCGCACTCTTCGTCCCACAAAAAACCAGCCTTTTGAAGATTTCAATCTTAATCGCCAGTATAACCCTCTGAGCATGGAGAAAAAACGCGTTATAACAAATGGAACAAGATAAACTCCTTTTATTTCAGGTGGAATAGAATAAGCCGAATCAGATTTTACGAAGCGAATAAGTTTAGATATTAAACGAACTAACATCAATTGATCCCCAATTATTATGCCTTTAATTTTAACTGCACCACTAAGCCCGCAAACCACCAGTAAATCGCAGATGATTGGAATCCAAGCCAAACCTCAGTGGGAATAGATGCAATAATATAGGCTATTGTTGCTAATACAATTGACTTACCAAGAACAATTCTTATAAAACAATCTTCATTCTCACCAACTTCTTTATTTTCACCGACTTCTCTCCCAGCTAGTCCTATTGAAATAATAAACATCATAAATAGCAATAAACCCGGCAATCCTCTTTCCACTGCTACAGTCAAGTATAAACTTTCTCCAACACTGGCTTCGTCGCCCCCATATATGCCTTCACCACCCATTTGAGCAGCTATTGGGCCTGCTTGTCCAAGCCCTATTCCTAATGGATGATTCATAACCTTTTCTAAGCCAATTACATATGCAAATGCATGAGCGGCTGAAGATGAATCACTCAGATTTTGTGTTTCTATAAAAACGGTTTTTAAAGGTGTAAGCATAAATATTATTATTAAAAAACTCAATACTAATATCAAAGACTTAAACGACTTTCTTAATGAATATATAATTGCTACAAAAATAAGAGCCAGTATTACTGCTCTTGTATTTGAGAAAATAACAGAACAACTAATCAAAATTAAAATAAATACAGCATGTCGAAAAAGATTTATTTTTCTTTTAGACAAATCCGTAGGATACACAAGCATAAAGCAAAAGGGTAATATTAGAAAATAAGCAAAACCAAGCGGTGAAAGGAAAAAAGACATCATACGTTTTATTTCGATTTTGCCGTAATCCATTATATATGCAAGCATATTTTCCCTTAAATACAAATTATTTTCCCCACCCTTCAATTTTGAAATTGCTATTAATCCATCGATTAAAGAATACCTTGGAATAAACAAAACTTCTATAAAACCAAAAATTACTATTACTAGCGTAATAACAATTAGTAATTTTAATGCCTTTTTTATTTTTAAAAAACTAAAGGTGACACTTCTTCCTGCAATAAAAATCAAAAGTGATATCAAGGAAAAGCGTAAACCAAAAATTCTATCCGCAAAATTTCCGGGATAACCAAAAAAACTGTTTGGAAGAAAAAAATAAACCGATAAAAATAAAATATTTGCAATAAGAAGATAATCTACAACAGAATATTTGCCACGAAAAAGTTGTTTTTTAAGGAACAATGATAAAAGTAATATTATTAACGCTAATTCTTTTAGTGATGAAAGAAATATAATTAGACTATCACTAAATATATCTAGAATTGCTAACTTTGCTAATATAAAGTTTTGTAAAGGTAACCAAATAATAAAAAAGTAAAGGCACAAATAAGGATCTCGGTAGAAAAGTAAAAACATAACTACAGCGGAGACAATTACATAAGTTAAAAATTCAAGAATATTGACAGAACTCAATTTAACTCAAAATAAAAATTAAAAAATTAGGATTTATAATTTATTCTTACTAAAATTTATTATCGTCTTCTTATATATCTGTGATATTTCACTAACATGTTCATCAAAAGATAATTTTTTACTACTTGCTAAAGCATTTAAAGATAACTTTTTGTAATTATTTTTTTCTTCCATTATCCTTGTCATTGCTATAGCAAAAGATTTTGAATCATCGGGAATTGTTAAATATCCATTAATTCCATCATTAACTAATTCTGGTATCCCTCCAATTTTTGAAGCTATTACTGGAATTCCGAATGAAAAACTTTCATAAATAACTACTGGTGAATTGTCATACCATATTGAAGGCAATAATAAGCAATCTGTTTTTTTAAATAATTCAATTTTTTGTAAGCCCGATACAAAGCCCAAAAACTTAATCCGTCTATCTTTATTTGCTGCAAATTTTATTTCTTTTTCAAGTTCACCAGACCCAGCGAAACTAATGATGAAATCTAATTCAATCCTTTCGATTGCGCTTAGAAGATTGCCGATACCCTTGTGTTCGCTCAAAGCACCAATATATAAAAAACTAAAAACCTCATCCGGATAATCCTTAGGCTTAGAAATTTCTGATTCAAAAGTACTTCCAAGTGGTAAACTAGTATTAAAAGAATTACGTAGTAATCCAAATTCTTTATGTTTTTCTATTATGAAGCTGGATGGTGCCGTTACAGTATTAAAAGTATTATAGCTAAGTCTGCGCATTGTTTTTCGGTAAAATTGGCATATTTTTTTAGCTTGTTGTGTTTTATCCCCTTTTCCTTTGTCATCACATATTTTTCCATTCCTATGAAGTAAAGACAATCGTGGACAAATAAAATGATAATCATGTAATGTATGAACAATAGGTATTTTAGTCATTTTCAATAATTGAAGTAATAATGGGTGAAAGCCATGCAAATTATGTGTATGTATTATCGCTGGCTTTTCTTTTTTAATTATTTTATAAATATAAAATAAATTAAATATAGGCAAAAAGTTTGAGAAAATACGCCAGAGAAATTTCTGCCAACTTTTTTTCTTATTAAAATCTGCTTCAAAAAATAAATTTAGATTGTATGTATAATAGATTTTGATTTTGCCTATATATTTTTCTTTAGGGTAATTTTTGGGTCCCGAAGTTAAAACAACTACCTCATTTCCTATATCAGTTAAAGCTTTAGTTAAAGTATTAACGTATGTTTCGGCTCCACCAATTACAAAAGGAGTATATAGATTTGTAATTATTAAGATTTTCATTAGAGAATGCTCTTCATTTAATTCAATCTGGGCCATTATAATTCTTTAATTTATTTCTTTTTTATGATTGCTACATTATGGGAATAAATTCTTCTATCATTTTTTCCCAAAAATAAAAACGAAAAAATAATTGCAAGATAATTTAGAACTGATTTAGATAGAGCACTTACTAACTTTAAAGCAAAAGAATCTTTTGAAGATCTAAGAAATGCATTATCAATTAAATTTGCACAAACTTTAAAAACATTTCCAAGCTTTTCTATAATAATAATTTCAGTTCCATTTTTTTGACTCATCTCCTTTATTTTGAAAGGAGTTAATCTAATAAAATCATACGGTTCTTCGTGCAAAGGATAAATAAATGGGCTGGTTAAAATCAAAACTCCCTCTTTTTTTAATACACGACAGATTTCAGCAAACGCTAAATCAACCATATCAATATGTTCAAAAACTTCTGTACAAAGAACTATATCAATTGATTCAGTCTTTATTATTTTTAAATCGGTAGCATTAGCTATAATATCAACATTATTTTCAGCGTTTTGATTTACATCAACACCTAAATAACTACCTCCACATTCTTCAATATAATCTCTAAATGGTTGTTCTCCACATCCTATGTCAAGAACAATACTCCCAAGTCTTATATTTTCTTTTAATGAATTTTTAATAAAAGTATTTAACTCCTTTATTAAAAAGTAATCCCCTTGCCAAATATTAATCTTATAGTTTTTTTTTCTTTTTTCCACAAAAGTACTCTGGATTATATATGTTAGGGAAAGTATAAGTTTACACTAAAACACTGTCGTCTAAAAAATGGCTTAATAAAATATTTCTAGTTTTGAGTAAAAGATATACTAAACAATTTATTTTTAAAGGATTTAATAATTCTTAAAAGTATGGGTTCTTTCAAGTAAAAGCCAATCATAAAATAAAAAGCGAAGAAAACGAAAAAAATTGGTATAATATATGTAATTTTAAATGTAACAAGGAATATAAATTTTGTAATAAAAATTAATATGCCACTAATAACAAGCATTTTAGCGTTATAATAAATTATTTTTCTAATATCTTTTTTCTTGCTGGAAATTCCATAATAAAAAAATGAAGTTAATATTGCTTGGACCAAAAAACCAAGGTTCAATCCCAAAGCAATACCTTCTAACTTTAAAGCGTTTAAAAGTAAATAAGAGGCGGCTAAACCAAATATTAATCCAGCTACAGATGCAATTACTGATTTAATCACATTCTGGCTCGCAAATAATGCAAATGAAAAGATAACTTCATAAAAAACGCATATAAATTTTAGAGAATAAATTTTTATTAGGTTTGCTACAACAATAACATTTTCTATAGTAAAACTACCACGCATAAAAAATAATTTGGTTACTTCAATTGAATTAAAACCGATAAAAATCGCTATTGGAGTCAATAAAAATACAAGCATCCGTATGTTTCGAATTATTACCGAATCAAAATTGCTATTGTCTTTTTCTGCCCAATACTTCGTAATATCGGGATAAATTGAGATAGCAAAAGCCGTTGCAATTGCATAAGGTATTTGAGACATCAGCTTTTCCGTATAATCAATCGCACTTATACTTCCTTCTTGTAACCTTGAGGCAAGTCCTCTTATACCTAACGCAAATATTGGGTAGGATATTAAACCTAATAATGAGGCAAAAAGAAGTTTTGTAATCTGAACAAAGTCTTCTTTTACAAACTTAAAACTACCTATAAGATATATCTTGGATTTACCAATTAAAAAAACTGCTATCAATAATTGCAAAATCGTTCCCCAAAGATAACCATATGGTAATGAAAATATAGTGTATGATTTGTGTAAAAATATAACAGATAAGATGACTGTAAATGGAAGGGCATTATTTACAAGACCAAGGTAAATAAACTTTTTGTTTAATATAAAGATTGTTGATAAGATATTTACTATAAATTCGATTACAAAAGCGAATATGAATATTTTTAGAATAGATATAGTATTATTTAGCTCATATTTGGTAAATCCGATTAATAATAACGAAAATATTATAGGAATAATAAACCAGGTTATTATTCCTATAATAACGATAATAATTGCGCCTATAACCAAAAAAGTATTAAAAAATGCATTTGCATCATTTTGCCCCCTTTCAGTAATAATTTTTTGGTAAACTGGTATATAAGCTGAATTTAATGCATAAGTAATAACTGTAAATAACCATAAAGGTATTGTAGCCGCAGTGAAATAAGTATCAGTCAATTCATTTGAACCGAAATACCTAGCTATAAATAAGGCTATGCCAAAAGTTAATATTTTAATTAAAAAATTATTTGATAAATTGATAATTAAATTTTTCATTTTTTAAAATTTAGATGATATTATTATACAAATGCTTTTACTAAGTCAAGTCAGCGGGTCAAAGCCTAACAAAATAAAATTAATAATGTCATTCTTTAATACTTCTTCTAAAGTTTTCTCAAAATTTATTGAAACTTAATGTATGTTGTGGTTGGTAACTCAACACTGGTTACTTATAACTGACCTCTCTTCTATCTTCGATATTTTAAATTCTAATTTTCATTTTTCTCGCAAAGGAGTGAAGACGTGAAGACAATTCATTTTTATTTCTTCAATAATCTATCAGCATAAGTTTTTATATCTAAAAAATATTTTTCCAGTTCGGATTTTTTTTCAAATAATAAATTTAATTTATCAGCCATTTCATTTTCTTCATATTCATGAGCAAGTTCATTCCTTAAATCTCTGAAGAATTTCCATTTATCATAGTCTTTAATAATCTCAAGTTGCTCTAACCTGTTGAAGATATCAATAGATGATTTATTATTGACTTCTTCATCTAGATTAATCAAAACTGCCTTAAATAATTTTTGTCCTAATGCATCCTGAAGTTTGGAAAATCTATATATAAACTGATCGATAAAGGTAATTTCTTCTTTTTTTAATTTAGATATTTTTTCTGGGTCAAGGGGAAACATATAAGAAATTTTTTCATAAGCAAAATTCATTCTGTCCAAATGTTTTTCACATTCATTTAATATTGATTTTAATATTAACTGTTCTTTAGTCACAGTTGAATTCCTTCATGTTTAGCAACTTCATAAATATATTTATCGCTTGTGAAGTTGTTAATTACAATATCAATTTTTTGTTCGCCTAAAATTTTATGAAGTGTGTTAATTAATTTCAATTTCTTTTGAAGTAGATCATTTTTGATTTGAGTTTCAATATATAAATCAATATCTCCGCCTTTTTTTTGATCATCGGTACGAGATCCAAATAGGAAAACTTTTGAATTTTCGTCAAAAATTTCTTTAACTGAATTTTTAATTAGATTTATGTTTTCTTGTGACAAACGCATTTTTATGAATTTAGTTTTAGAATGTAGAATATTGAATATAGAATGTAGAATGTAGAATATAGAATGTTGAATATTGAATATAGAATTTAGAATATTAACTATTACTCCATTGATTTGCTAATTGCCTGTATGTAAGCTTTAATTAACTTAGCAACATCGTTTAACAATGATTCCAATTCATCGTAATTATTAATGTAATTTAAATCATTTGATAAAATCAGGTAGTAAGAGCATTCTTTTAATGAACCCTGAGCAATATTAAAAAATCTCAATTTTTCTGCTTTACTTGTTTTGCCATATCCCTCGGCTAAATTAGCAGCAATAGATACTGCAGCTCTACGAAATTGGGATGTGAGTCCATAAAGTTCTTCTTTTGGGAAATCTTTTGTTTGTCGGTAAATTGAAAGTACAAACTCATGTGCCTTTTTCCAAACTACTAATTCTG
>Ga0078972_1010746_pt1 | contig 16844 bp, 16 predicted proteins | sample YelNatPaOPGAMG01_FD_67568 | JGI IMG/M metagenome (GOLD analysis project Ga0078972, IMG submission 67568) | Hot spring thermophilic microbial communities from Obsidian Pool, Yellowstone National Park, USA - OP-RAMG-01 (SPADES assembly) (version 2) | ecosystem: Environmental > Aquatic > Thermal...
CTCCTCTCTCTTCCCACCTTCTTACCCATTTCCTTACCACATTCCTTGAGGTACCCCATAAACAAGCCGCCTTTTTAATACTACCTGCCTTTTGATAACTCTCTATTAACATCTTTCTTGCCTCTAATTTGTCTATTCCCCACATCTTCTTATATAATATCTCCATGGCCGGTATACCTCCTTTCGGAGCATATTAAAATGCTCCAATATTTCAAACTTCGGTATACCGGCTATTTTAATCAATTCTTCAAAATCTGTTAAGCAGGGGTGGTAACGATCTCTATAACCATTTACTCCAGGGGAGTTGATTTATTATTCATTTAAGATATAATAATAAAACTATGGCTATAGAAAATGTGGAATCAAAAAGGATAAGAAACCTTCCTGTCTATATATTTCAGGATATAAATACAAGAAAACTGAAACTGAGAAAGGAAGGAATAGATATTATTGACCTGGGTATGGGCAACCCTGACAGGATAGCACCTAAGCCAGTCATTGATAAACTTGTAGAGGTTGCCTATGACGCTAAGGCACATAGATACAGCGCATCAAAGGGGATTCCACATTTAAGGAGAGAAATCTGCTACTGGTATGAAAAAAGGTTTGGTGTAAAACTGAACCCTGATGAAGAGGCGGTTGTATGTATTGGTTCAAAGGAAGGTATAAGCCACCTTGCACTTGCTGTATTTGACAGGGGGGATATAGTTCTTGTTCCTAACCCCACATATCCAAGTCATCTTTACAGTGTCATCATTGCCGGGGCAAAGATAAAGGATGTCCCGATTACAAAAGAGAATGGTTTCATCCCTGTTTTATCAGATACCCTGATGAAAGGTTCAAGAAAACCAAAGGCAATGATTGTCAGTTACCCAAATAATCCCACGACCCAGGTGGTGCAACTGGACTTTTTTAAGGAAGTGGTAAGGTTTGCCCAGAAACACAATATATTTGTTATACATGATATCGCATATTCAGAGATATGTTTTGATGGATATAAGGCACCGAGTTTCCTTCAGGTGGAAGGGGCAAAGGATGTGGGGATTGAGTTTTATTCCCTTTCCAAGACATATAATATGGCTGGCTGGCGTGTGGGCTTTGCCGTGGGAAATAAAAATATTATAGGCGCACTGGCGAAACTTAAGAGTTATTATGACTATGGTATATTTACTCCTATACAGGTGGCTGCTATCACTGCACTCAAACTTGAGCAGAGATATATTGATGAAATAGTTGATACATACAGAAAGAGACGGGATGTCCTTGTAGATGGCTTAAACAGGATTGGCTGGAAGGTGGAAAAGCCAAAGGCAACGATGTATATATGGGCTGAGATACCTGAAAGATTTAGAGAGATGGGCTCTGTAAAGTTTTCAATAGAACTACTGGAGAAGGCAGGGGTTGCTGTCTCTCCAGGTGCTGGCTTTGGCAGATATGGTGAGGGGTTTGTAAGGATGGCGCTTGTTGAAAATGAACAGAGGATAAGACAGGCGGTAAGGTGCATCCGTAATATCCTAAAGTAAATGAGATATTTATTTTGACTTTCTTTTTTTTCTCTTTATAAGTATTGACTTCATAATGTTGTATATAATCTTCCTATCTTCCTCCGTGCCTTCTTTTAATAAGAGTTGAATCTTTTTTGTTAGAATATCTTCTTTAGGAGAGGGATAAATTATTTTATCAAAAAGAAGTGAAGGAGAGATTTCAAGGGCAGTAGCTATCTTTTTAATTGTATCAATACTCGGCTTTTTCTGTCCCCTTTCAATCTGTCCAAGAAAATTTAAACTTATACCACACTTCCATGCAAGTTCTTCCTGTGTCATCCCTACTTTCTGCCGTATCTCTTTTATCTTCTTCCCGAGTATAATATAAAAGTCATTCATATCTATAAGTATACTTGAATTCCTTCCAAAATATAACACTCTCACAGTGTTTTAAATATATATTGACTATAAGGCAATATTAAGATAAAATAAAACATATGATACTTATCACAGAAAAAGATGAACTATTTAGGGAGATATATAGCCGGCTATTTACCTGCGCTGGCTATGAGGTAATTGTTAAGGGAAGCCCAGAGGAAGCACTTAGCTCTCTTGAAAGTATTCCTTCCAGTGTCAACCTTTTACTTCTCGGTGTAAAGGAAGTTACTGATTCAGAAGCCCTGCTGGTTAAAAGAGTGAGGGAGAGATTAAAAAACTGTAGAATCCTTCTTTTAATCTACGAGATGTCAAAAGAGGTTGAAAATTTTATTAAGGAGAATCAGATAAAGTCATATATGAGGTATCCTTTTGTTCCTTCGGAACTGTTAGAAGAGGTCTCTATTCTATGTCCTGATGTTTCAGATTGACGGAGGAAAAGTAAGAAAAGAAGAACTTAAAATAACTCTTTACATTTGACAGGAAAAAAGGTAATATAGAATTGAAGAAGGAAAAATGCTCTTTGATAATTGAAGTAAAAATTAATAGCCATTCTAATAATCTTTCCAGAAAAGCAGGGGACTATAAGTATTATTATTTGTTATTTTTGTTCATAATGGTCTTCTGTTGTCTTTTATTCCTCTGGGGAAACACCCCGTCCTTCGGACACCCCTCTAAAAGAGGGGAATTGATAGAACAGAGAAGGGAAAAAACAGCCCCCTCGCATAGAAAGAGATGAATGAAAGAGCGAGGGGTAAAGAGTGCGAGGTAAAGGAGGTGAGAAAGGTGAAAAATATCTATCTGACATTTCTGAATAATAGTGTGATTGAAAAACTCTATGAACTCAGGAGAAGAGGTAAGAGGTTAAGTGATTTAGATTATAGCCATAATGATGAAGATGATGAGGTTCTGGTGATAAATCCCAATGATTATGAGGAGCGGCTGGATAAGGGGTTTAAAATCTTTGAGATGTCACAGAAGGGCTATCCTGAAGATGAATGAGTGGAGTGAAGTTTAACCACTGGTCTGGATAGTCCATCACAACCCTTTCCATTACCTCTGCACCTTTAGAGACAAGAAAGTCAATCTTCTCTTCTTCTGTTAGAGAAGCAGGAGGGGAGGTAATCTTCTGGAAGAAGAACCTGTAGTATTGCCCTTCCCTTACAAGAAAGCCAGCAACAAGTGGTGCGTTTGTTCTGACAGAAAGTGTTGCCGGACCGCGTGGGAGCACAGTATCAATACCTAAAAATTTTACCCTCATCCCTTTTTCTGTAAAGACCCTGTCTCCAAGAACTGCAAGGACCCTGTTTTCTTTCAGTGTCTTTAAGAGTTTTTTGGGGCTTTCTCCTGTGAGGATTACTTCAAGTCCCTGAGAGTTTCTTATCCGTTTGCATATCCCTGTGACAGTGGGATTTAGATAGGGGATGGCAACCGCTGTGACTTTATACCCGAGGATAGATGCTATAACCCCTGATAGTTCCCAGTTACCTATGTGCCCTGTGAGTGCAATTACTCCGTTGCCTGATGAGAGGTATTCATCAAGAAATGTAATATTTTCAATCCGCACCTTCTTTTTAACTAATCTTTTGTTCCATCTGGGGATATAAAAAAACTCTGCTAAATACATACCGAAGTTGTAAAAGGCGCTTTTGACAAGTTTATTCAGTTCTACCTCTGTATAGCCAATCCCTCTTACCTCTTTTCTATAATCAAGCACAATCCTGAGGTTCTTTTTAACTATCTCCCTGGTATCTTTCTGTAAGATATATCTGAATTCTGCTGTTCTTCTTGCAATCCAGTACAAAAGGGGAAGGGGAAAGACCCTTCCCATAATCGCCATCATTATATATTGAAGTGAATATAACATTTTCAATCACAAAATCTTTCTCTCTTCAATGGCTTTCTTGAGTGTCTGTGTCCCAACATACTCTATCTCTGCACCAACAGGCATTCCATACGCCAGCCGTGAGTGTTTTATCCCCAGTCCTTTCAATATCTCAGAGAGGTAAGAAGCAGTATTCTCCCCTTCCTGTGTAGGATTTGTGGCAATAATGACCTCTATTACTGGTTCTTTACGGAGCCGCTCTATCAACTGGGGTATGGTAAGTTTGTCAGGAGGTATCTTTTCAAGAGGAGAGATAGAGCCACCGAGGACATGGTATAGCCCTTTAAAACCCGTCTTTTCTATCAGTATAAGGTCCTTCACTTCTTCCACTATACACAAAATCTTTTCTCTCTTTTCATCCCTGCATATACTGCATACCTCACTTTCAGAAAGGTTAAAACACTTTTTGCAGAGGTGGATGTCCTTTTTTACAGCGATAAGATTTTCTGCGAGGGACAGGGTAGTGCCTTCTTCTTCTGTGAGGATATAGTGGATAATCCTCTCTGCGCTTCTCGGTCCTATCCCCGGAAGTTTTACAAGTTTCTCTATAAGTTTTTCAACCTTTTCCGGATAATACCCCATTTTATTAAAACCCTAATGTTGACCGCATTTCAGAGCTTATTATCTTTTCTATCTCTTTCTGTGCGGAGGCAAATGTATTCCTGAATAGCTTTTCAAGGTAGCCCTTATTTTCTGGCTTCAGGACATCAGGGGATATATCAACAGAAATGAGTTCCATCTTTCCATTAACAACAATTTTAATCTCCCCCTTCGGTGAAGAAACCTCAACTGTCTTTGAACGTAAGAGCCGTTCAAAATGTGCTGCCTGCTGCTTCAACTGCCCTATCTGCTTTAAACTATCAAATATGTTTCCCATTATTCCTCCACATTTATTATCTCTCCGCCAAAAAAATCCACTATCTTCTTGATCTCACCGTTATCCATTGGTGACTCTTTCTCTCCTTCACTTACTAAACTCACCTTTATATCTTTTATTCCAGTCATCCTTGCCAGCGTCTCTTCAATAATTTTTATTTTTTTATGGTTCTTTTCAATGAGTGATTTGTGGAAGTTATACTTCTGGCTGAAACTTATAAACAGGGTATTATCCTTAAATCTTACAGGGGTTCCTTCCCTGAGTGCTGCTTCAAGTGTAGGCATTACCTTTTTAATCTCTGCAAGGATAGCCTTCCACCGACCTAATATCTCCTCCTCACTTTGTAGTGGGGCCTTTTCCTCTTTGTCTGCCTTATCGGAAGGTGGTTCTTCTTTTTCTACCTTGCCTGGAGAGAAGATGCTTTCCGCCTCCTTGACGACAGATCTTTTTTCAGATGAGAGCCCTTCATCTTTTTTCTCGGGGTGCTTCAGTGATAGTGTCTCTTCCTTCCCGAGGATATGAGAGAGTTTAATGAGAAGTATTTCAGAGAGAACAATGGGGATATTCTCCATATACAACCTGTTTTTATATTCAATCACAGTGGAGACCGCGTTCAAAAGGGTTTCTGTATTGATGTCATTAAAGGAAAGATACAGGTGTTTATCTTCTTCACTGACAGTCCCTTCGCTTTTGTCTATCATTCTTTTAAATAATATGTCCTTAAATTTTTTAATCATTCCGTCAAGTATGACCGCAGGGTCTTTCCCTTCTGACAGCAACGTATGGAAGAGGGACAGGAGTTTTTTTACATCCTTTTCCCTTATAAGTGTCAGGAGCTCCCCTATACTTTTTTCTTCAACAAGACCCAGAAATTCCTTAACACTTTGATAGGATATGTTATTATTTTCTGCATTTACAATAAGCTGGTCAAGGATGCTGAGTGCATCCCTCATAGAGCCACCTGAAAATTCATATATCTCTTTAAGTGCATCCTTATCTATCGTAAATCCCTCTTTTTCACATATCTCCTTCAACCTTTCTGTAAGTTCTTCATCCTTGAATGGCTTGAAGTTAAACCTCTGGCATCTGGATATGATGGTAGGTGGTATCTTTTCCGGTGTTGTTGTGGCTAAGAAAAACTTCACATACTCAGGTGGTTCTTCAAGTGTTTTTAAAAGAGCATTCCATGCGGGCTCAGTGAGCATATGGACCTCATCAATGATATATATCTTAAACCTTGCATTTGAAGGTGTGAGATTCACATTTTCCCTTAAGCTTCTTATCTCATCTATTCCCCTGTTGGAAGCAGCGTCTATCTCAAGGACATCCATAGAACTTCCTGCTGTTATGGTTCTGCATATTTCACATTTATCACAGGGTGTAATGGTCGGTCCCTTTTCACAGTTAAGGGACTTGGCAAAGACCCTTGCCACAGAGGTCTTTCCTGTCCCTCTTGGTCCTGCAAAAAGGTATGCATGTGCAAGCCGTCCTTCTTTTATGGCTTTTTTTAATGCCTCTGTAATTGTTTTCTGTCCCCATACCTCATCAAAGTTTTTGGGCCTGTATTTTCTTGCAAGGACAAGATACATAGAAACTCCTATTTATATACTCCCCAGATACCTTAAAAGGTCAAGGAAGAATATTATAACCGCCAGCGCTCCGGAGACAACACCCTGGACAATCAAAAGGAGCTTAATATCTGGTTTATATATCTTGTGCGGGACAACAGCATAGTCAAGAACCTGAACAACCGGGGTATCACGCGCCTCATTAATCTTTGCCTCTTCTAGCTTTGCTGTGAGGAACTTATAGACCTCTTCCTGTGTCTTAAGTTCCCTTAGCATCCCTGTCAGTTCATCTTCTGAATACAATAATCTTGAAAGTGTCTTCTCAAGGTTCTGTATCTCTTTCTTCAAAAGGACTATCTCAATACTATCACCTTGCAGTATCTCTCCCTTTTTCTGCAGTTCAAGTTTTTTACTGACAAGTTCTTCCATAAGTTTTCCTGCCATCTGGGTGACCTGGTTCAGTTCTTTATCCGCTACAAGTTTCTCTCTGTTTTTTATACCTGCAAGTTTCTCTTCAAGTGATTTTATAGTGTTTTCTGTTTCTTTCAGGCGGCTCTCTATAAAGATTCTGTCCTGTTTTGCAGTGGTAATGCTGATTGCTTTTATTGTTTCATCCAGGCGTTGTATAAAGAAGTTTGCTATATCTGCAGCCCTTTCAGGGTTTCTATCCACAACGGCTATCTCAATCACCTTTTCTTTTGTAAGCGTGATACTGGTGAGTTTATCAAACTTCTCTCTTGCTCGGTCAATATTACTTACATTATATGCATCTATAAGGTTAAACCTTTCTATGATGGCGTCCTTCATACTTCTACTGTTGAGGATGGAGAAGAATAGTTCTGTGTTTGTTCTTAACTGGGATAACATCTTCTCAGAAATATCGGAACTGCCTGTCTCAATCTTCAGTTCTCTTTCAGGTGGCTGAAGAATACTTGCCTTCGCCTTATAATACTTGGGATAAACCCAGTATATAAAGGATACCAGTAAGAGTGTAATGATATAAAAAACAAGCACAAATTTAAGGTGAACAAATGAGTATTTCCTTTTGTTATTTATTTTTTCTTTTTCCATTTTTTTAATAATATACAGCGAGCCCTAAACTGAGCTGATAAAACATCTGTATGATGTCCTTTAAGACAGTTCTTTTTCTTTCCTTTACCTCAAAAGGCACAACAATGGTATCTCCTGGTTCTATCCTTGAAAGGTCATAGCTTGCTGTGCCGTTTGCCTTTGCTATGAATATATTCTTTCTGTCAGCATTTTTTGTATATCCGCCCGCCTTCTGGATATAGTCATTCAGTTTATATCTCTTATTGAAAAGTATATTTGTTGGTAGGTTTATCTCTCCTGTAACCGCAACAGATACAGGGGCAACAGGCACATATATCACATCACCATCTTCAAGCGGTATATCATATTCACTCTTCCCTTCAAGAAGTTGCTTCTCATCAGTGATATTTAAAGGCAGCCGTCCCTTGACTTCCATATTCTTCAACTGTTCAAGGTATACCCTTGCCTGTTCAATGAGTTGTTTATCATAGGTGCCTTCTGCCCTTTCATATTCTTTCTTTAACATCTCTTCCTTCTCTTTTATAAATGAGGCAACCTGTTTTTCCTTTTCTGCCCTTATGGTCTCACGGAGAAATACAATACCGGGCAGATAGGCATAGTTAGTAAATCCGCCAGCCCTTTTCACAAGGTCACTTAAACGGTCGCCCCTTATGACAACATATTCGCCTGGATACCTTACCTGTCCGTAGATGGTAACCTTTTTCTCCGGCCGTTCCTGGGAGTATACAAGCAGTTTATCCATAGGGGTTAGATTAATATCATATTCCTTCTCACCCTTAAATATCTTCTCAGGATAGATGACTATAACCCTTTTTGAGCCATCTTCCTCTGTCCTTATAATTTCTGCCTTTTCCTTCAGTGCATATGGCAGAAGGTCATCTTCTTTTAACAGGTCACTCACCTTCATACCTGTTTTCCATCCATAGTTGCCAGGCCGTTTAACTGCCCCTTCCAGGGATACAATATAAAATAATCTCTCGGGAAGTGGAGGTAGGATAATAAGGTCAAGGTTTTCAATGGTGAAGGTTCTTCTGTTTACAGGGCTAATATCTATAAGAACCTTCCCTTTTTCCCTGTCAATCCTTTCAACCTGTAGCCGTGAAAAATCTGCATTTGGAAGAGCTCCACCCGCAAGTTTTATAACATCATCTATTGTTGATGGACCTTTTAACTCATAGACAGCAGGTCTTTTTACCGCGCCACTGATACCTGCGAGTGATTCAACCAGAGGGACGAAGATAATATCCCCCTGAGAAAACTGGAGTTCGGGTATTTTTTCTCCTGATATAAAAAGGGGATAGAGGTCATATTCCTTGATAGAGCCATCCTTCTTCTTTATCACCCTTATCTTCCTTAAGCTCCCCTTATCTTTGGGCCCCCCTGCCATTGCAAGAACTTCAAGGATGCTGGTCATAGGAGAGATGATATAACTACCGGGGTTTTTTACCTCTCCGAGAACAAAGACATCCAGTTTTCTTAACGCCCCTGTGGTAACAGAGACAGAGATATTTTTGTATCTTTCTAAAACTTTCTTCTGGATGATGTCCCTTGCCTCACTCAAGGTCTTTCCTTCAATATAGATCTTACCTATACCGGGGATGAAGATAGCACCATCATTGTCTATCCGTTTCCTGTGCTCTTCTTCAACCGCCCCCCATATATTAACCACTATCTCATCGTCCATCCCGAGGATATAACTCTCCGGGACATAGAGCCCTGTCTGTTTCATCTCCCCCTGCATGGTGGAGAATACCTGAACACCGAAAAAGTCAAGGCCTGTATATTGAGATATGGTATGTTCCTGTCCCTGCAATATAAAGGACATTGACAGGATATAAAGTAGAAATAACATTCTTTTCATTATTCTTTCCCCCTCCGACACCATCCTTTTTAATCTATCACTAAAAAGAAATAAGTCAAGACCGCTGTTAGGACTGAGAAATTATTTTTGTTGGGCGCACGTGGATTCGAACCACGAACCCCCGCGTTATCAGCACGGTGCTCTGCCCTTGAGCTATGCGCCCCGGAAGGGTTCCTTATTATTTTGTATCATCCTTTTTCTTCAAAAATGCTTCAAGGTATTCCTTTATAATATCCTTTGCACCTAAGGCAAAAGCGAGTGCAAGTCCAAAAGCGACTGCCCCCAACACAATGATAAATACATTGCCTATAAATTCTGCGGCTATCCCTATCTGCTGTAGCGCTATCACAGTTCCGAAGACAACAATAGCAACCTGTGTAAGTTTTCCTAAGACAGATGCCTTCTGTATGCCGATATTACCTGCAGATGTACGGACAATACCGCTGAAAAAGTTGCCGAGGAATATGGAAAACAGGAAGATTAGCAGCCCTAAGATAAACTTAGGGATAAAGGCAAGTAAACCATCCACTACAGAACTCGGTATCTCTACCCCGGCAAAATTTACCGCAATAAAGATTACCACCAGCATAGTAATCCAGTAGACTGCCATCCCGATAAGTTCAGATACATCCTTTGTTATATTCCCTTTTTCCAGCAATGTCTTTAGCCCAGCATCTTCTGAAAGTTTATCCACCTGCAGAAACTTAAACAACCTTGTAACAATCAACTTGACAAACTTTGCTACTATCCAGCCAATGATGAACACAATCAGAGCGCCCAAAACGAGGGACACTCCATTCCAGAACCTTTGCGCCACTTCTGTAACAGGCAATCCACTTCTCATCTCAACCTCCCTTGCCCTTTTTAGGGCACAGTCAATTCTAATTTTACCACTTTTAAGATATAAAAATCAACTTCACTCTTCAATGTAGGTATACTGGCGGGATGTTTTTAAGGGGGAAAATGGTCTGCCACCACTTTCAAAAAACTTTGTAAAAAACTCTAAGTACTGAAGACGGCTTGTATGGACATAACCACCAAAGATGCTAAGAACCAGATTTGCCAGATGTCCAAGGATGAACATGGTAGCAGCAATGATATAGCCAATAAAGGGAATGCCCGTTGACATAAATACCATCTCGTTTACTACAAGGGCTAAGACCGTAGAGGTGAGCCCGAGTCCAAAAAGGCGGCTATAACTCAAGACATCTCCTAAAAGGTTGCCCGCTATTACATTATAAGCATTATAGAATGGCCAGAATATACGCATAAATCCCTTCTGTGTAGACCCCTTAAGAGCCATAAGGGACAAAAAGGAGATGACAAGCAGAAAGGATAATGGGAGGATAAGTCCCTTTTTTGCTGTGATAAAGGATATAATGAGCAGTGCAACAAGCACCTGTATGGAAAGAAGTGTAAGCGGCTCTCCTGACTTCCTTAATCCAGACATTCTTATAGAGTTGACAAGGTTAAGATAAAGCCCCCATAGAATCTGTATATACCCTAAAGCCAGCGACCATCCGAGAAAAAGAAATGTCTTATTTCCTCCTTCTAAGGGATTGAGGATTACAAGTTTGTTGAGTATTTTAACAGGAAGGGACTGTGAAGGGAGTCGTGAAAGCATATCACCGAACCAGGTACCTGTAATAGCCCCCACAAATATCGTTGCTATACTGCAATAAAGTATAAGGCGCAAGAACCTGACAATCCCCGGGTTATACCTGAACCTTTTCATAAAGATGATAGAAAGCAACATAAGGATAACCCCGTAGGCAGCATCTCCGATACAGAAGCCAAGCCCTAAAAGGAAGAATATAGAGAGGTGTGGTGTAGGGTCCAGATTTTTATATACAGGCCTGCCATAGAGGTCTGTTACAACCTCAAATGGCTCTATCTCCCTTATGTTTTCAAGTGCTACGGGAACTTCATCTCTCTCCTCAGGGTCTGATATGTAAAGATAGGCATCAGGAAGGTGCTTGTGCAGTAATACTTCCAGATGTGGGATATCCTTCTCCTTTATCCATCCCCATAGCCCTTTTACAAACCTTGAGACACCTGTGTTCTGCTTTGCCTTCAGATACTGATATAGGGAATGGACATAGTCATAGAATACAAGAATTTTGTACTTCAGTGTGGCTATCTCTTTTAACCGTGCCTCTGCTTCTTCCCTCTTCCTTCTATTTTTTTCTTCCAGTGCTTCTATCTTTTTCAGGACCTCTGAAGGGAGACGGCTCCACCGTCTTATATGGAGGGCAGTCCCCTTCATTTTTTCTATGAGTTGTATTACATCATCCCTCTTTTTTAGAGGAAATATAACAAGAAAGAGTGCATCCTTTTTGTTCTCATCTATTCTTTCAACGTTGAATCCGGCAATCTCAGTCGGTTTTTTTTGCTTTTGCGGGAGAAGAAAGAAGCAAAAAGAAAAAGTTTTCATAGAAAAAAGGTCTGAAGGGACAACAGAGAGATTTTTAATCAATAAGAGTTCTTTTTTTATGGATGATAGTTTCTCTGCAATCTTTTTCCTTCTCTCAATCTCTTTTGAGATTCGCAGGAATTTCTCATATACATCATCTAAAGGGAACTCTTTAATGATACTTTCTTCTTTACTGCTGATGACAACCTTTCCTGATGGTGCCTTTCCTTCCACTTTTTTGATAATGTCTTTCAAAAATTCAGTCCTGTTGAGCATACCTTCCACATCGTCAAGTGTGATAGAGATATTCCCAAAGCCAAGTCCATCGGGCAATCTGTTTATCTCTGCACATCCTTTCTTCTGAAGTTCCATCAGAAAGGTAGATGGGTCTTCGGTAAAGAAAAGGTAAAACTTCTTCATTCTTGCTATCACTGCCTTACTCCTTGTTTATCTTTACATAATCCTCAGTAAGGTCACATCCCCAGCCAGTTGCAGAAAAAGACCCCTTTTTCAGGTCCATTTCAACAGTTATCTTATCCACTTTTTCCATTATCTTATGCAGTTTTTCCTCATCATATTCCACAGGTGCCCCATTATAGACCTTTATTCCACAGAGAGAGACCTCTACATTCTTCACATCCATCCTTGCACTAACAGAGCCAGCAGCAGCAAGGATTCTTCCCCAGTTTGGATAAGCGCCATAGACAGCGGACTTAAAAAGGTTTGACCCTGCAACCCTTTTTGCTACCCTTCTTGCATCCTTCATACACCAGCCACCTTTTACCTTTACCTCTATCAGTTTCGTTGCACCTTCTCCATCTGAAGCAATCATCTTTGCAAGTTCTGTACAGGTGGTCTTAAGTGCTGATAAAAACTTCTGATATTCCTCTGAGCCACTTTGTATCTTCTTATTTTTTGCCATACCATTTGCAAGGCATATAACCATATCATTGGTGCTCATATCATTGTCAACATTGACCATATTAAATGACTCCTCAACTGCTTCCTTGAGTGCTTCCTGCAGCAAATCACTTTCTATTACTGCATCAGTGGTGATAAAACATAACATTGTTGCCATACAGGGGTTTATCATACCCGCACCTTTTGTCATCCCGCCTATATATACCTCCTTGTGCCTTCCCTTAATTCCTGTGGCAATCTGAAACTCCTTTGGAACCCTGTCAGTCGTCATTATTCCCCTTGCAGCCAGTGTATGATTTTCAGGGGAAAGTGTTCTTACAAGTTCTGGAAGTGCATTTACAATTTTTTCATAAGGCAGCACCTTTCCTATGATACCTGTTGAGCCAATAAGGACAGAAGATGGCTCTATACCTATTATCTTAGAAAGTTCCTTTGCCAGCAGTTCTGTGTATCTATAGTTTTCCTTCCCATTGCAGGTGTTTGCATTACCACTGTTTACAAGTACTGCATGAACAGGATTTTTTATATTTTTCAGTGTCCAGAGCAAACTGTATGACTTGAACTGATTTGTAGTAAAAGTCCCTGCTGCCACACAGGGATGAGATGAAAAGATAAGTGTAAGGTCTTCCTTTTTCTCTTTTTTTATCCCGCAATGGACAGCGGATGCAGAAAATCCTTCAGGATAGGTTATCCCGCCTTTTTCCATTTTTTCATTATCTCCTTTGCTATCTCAATATCCAGTGGATATGTTATCTTTATGTTCTCCCTTTCTCCCTTTACAAGATATACCTTTACTCCAAGATGTTCAACAAGGGCAGCATCATCAGTTGCATAAAGGTTCTCTTTATATGCCATCTGGTATGCCTTTCTGATTATATCTTCCTTAAATGCCTGAGGTGTCTGGATACATACCATATTTTTTCTATCGCAGGTCTTTTTAACGAACTCGCCATCCTTTTCTTTCAAGGTATCCTGTGGTTCTATATAAGGTGCTGCTGCTCCGTATATTTCAGCCCCTTCTACAACCCTTGCAAGTAGTGTTTCAGAGCAAAAAGGTCTTGCTACATCATGGATGACTATTATTCTACTTCCTTTTTTCAGTGTATCTAACCCTGCCTTCACAGAGTCCTGTCTGTGTTCTCCTCCTGGGACAACCTCTATATTTTTATATTTGGACCTTAACCTTTCTTTCCACTCTTCAACATATTTAGAAGGAAGGACAAGGACTAACTCATCTGCTTTTTTGTAAAATGTTTCAATGGAATAATAGAGCAGTTGTTTTCTGCCAATCTTTAAGAATGCCTTCGGGACATCTCCAATCCGACTGCCTTTTCCCCCTCCGGCAAGGATGACACCTATCATTTTAGTTTTGCAAAGATAATCCTTCCTGTGGATGTCTGGATAGCACTATCAATAACAACATCCATCACTCTTCCCATATACCTTGCACCATCCTCAACGACCACCATAGTTCCGTCTTCAAGGTATCCAACACCCTGTCCTGCTTCCTTCCCTTCTTTTATTATCTTCAATGGTATCTCTTCACCACTCATCAGTTTTGGTCTCATCAGTGTTGCCAGTATATTGAGGTTAAGGACCCTTATATTCTGGACCTCAGCCACCTTTGCAAGGTTAGAGTCATTGGTAAGTATATTTGCTCCTATATCTACAGCAAGTTTTACAAGTTTGGTATCTACCGCCTCAATATCAGAATATTCCGCATCATATATCTTTACATCTATAGCGTCATCCTTCCTGAGTTTCTGCAACACCTCAAGTCCCCTCCTGCCACGTTGTCTCTTCATATCGCTGGAGCTATCTGCAAGTCCCTGGAGTTCCTGTATGACAAACTTGGGAATGATGATGATATAATCAAGAAAACCACCCTTTGCAAGGTCATAGATCCTGCCATCAATAAGAACGCTTGTGTCAACTACTAAAAGCCGCTCCTTCTCTTTAATCCCTCTTAAAAAAGGAAATACAAAACCGAGCTCTTCAACCCCTTTCAGTCCTATCATTATTCCCAGATAGGTAAAGGCAAAATACAGGGCAAATCTGATGTAGACAATTGTCCTGGGGTCATCCACCGGAATAAGAAGGAAAAAACCTGCCAGAAGTATGGCTGTTATAAGTCCAACGAGCAGTCCACCTATAGCAAGAAGGAGTTTTTTAAGAGGAATCTTTTCAAGGAGTATTTCAATACCTACTATTACCAGAGAACCTATCAGCCCTGCTAAACTCCCTTTAAGCCGTGAAGCTGCAAGGATATAATATCCTGTCAGTGTACTCAACAGTACAAAAAACCCACGTATAATATATATACCCATCTTCCCCCCTTTACCTTGCACTCTCACTTATTTCCTTTCTATGTGCGAGGATTTGATTTTTTCTCCCCCTCACCTTCACCCTCCCCCTCAGAGGGGGGAGGGAAAGGGTGGGGGTGTTCTTCCCCTCTTATAGAGGGGTGTCCGAAGGACGGGGTGTTCATCCCCCTTTCCAAAGGGGGAATTTTTCTACCCCGTGCATTTCACTCAACTCCTGTTGAGTATTTACTCAAATATTTTATCCCATAATAGATAAAAGGTAAAGAGATTTTGGGGTTATAGAGGGTGATATTATTTTGGATTTAATTCTTTAACCAGAGTATCTACCATAAATTTTAGTTGCTTCATACATTGCCTTTATATTTTCAACAGGTGTCATAGGAGCGAGATTATTCCCTTCTCTCATTATAAACCTCTTCCCTTTCATTATTCCACTTTCACATATTCTTTTAACTTCATTTTCTATTTCTTCTTTTCTGCCATTTTTAAGTAAGACAATATTAGGGCCACCTATTATTTCAACATCTTCTCCAAGTGCCTTTCTAACCTTTCCAAAATCAATTGGAAATCCAGTGTCAAATGAATAAACATTTAAATTTTCTTTCAAAAATTTAAATAGATGTGATGCATCTCCACATAAGTGTATATGTACTGGACTCCCATCTGAAAATTCCTCAACTATTCTTTTGTGAAATGGAAATACAAAATACTTATATTTCTCTACTGATAAATTTGCTATAAGGTCATCTGCAAAGCAAAAATATTCTGTTTTAAAGTTTATTTCTTCTTTTCCTTCCCTCTTCCATCTCCATTTCCTTATCTCTTTCATCCTTTTTATTATATTTTCTGTTACAAAATTCATTAAATCAAAAAAATATCTCTCATCATCTATCATATCAAAAAATATCTCTGTTAAACCCCTAAACTTTCCTGCAATTGTAAATGGTCCATCTGTTCCTTCACCTGGTATTGTTATTGGCCCTTTAACTGGTTTACCCTCAAATTCTAAGTTTTTACATTTCTCATTTATATATTCAAAAAATTCCATCGCTTTTCCAAGCAGATTCCCTCTTAAAGGGTCTGGCGGCTCAATCTCATATAATTTATATTTTTTTTCTTTAAGTATTGGTTCTGTATCAGGTGGAGTAAAGTCACCAGGATATACTAAATTACATCCAAACCATCCTGCCTCATAATTGTTTTGAAGGTCTATATTTATCTGCCATCCATCTTCTGGAATGCCCATTTCTCCATCACATATTATATTCTCCCTCCACCATCTTTGAAATAAAAGTTGACATCTTATATGTATATCAGGATTGTTGTAAAATTCATAGAATGTATAGCCATCCTTATTCAAATATGGATTTTCAAAAAAGTTTCTTATACTTCCACCAATTATTACTGGAACCCTTTTATGCTTTCTTTCTTTATAGCCCTCCCACAATCTTTTTACTTCTTCATTATGCCTTTTAAAATCAATTTTTTCTTTTAAAAAGAATCCCATTTTTGTATTTTAAACTTTAAAATTGACAACAAACTTATAAATTCCATTTTTTATATTGTGGACAGTTGAATCCGGTAATATTACCTCTGCAGTTGTATTTTTAGGTATTTCAACTTCCAGTAAAAATTCATCTTTTTTTCTTTCCCACTTTGACAAAATTTTTCCAAACCTACATATATGTTCACAAATAACCCATTTTAGGTCACAGACAGGACTTGGTTTTATTATAATATGTTTAAAACCTGGTTTTTCAGGGTCAGGTAAAATTCCTCCAAGATATTTATACATCCATGCACTTATATCACCAAAAGCAATATGATTTAAAGAAGCATTTCCGTCCCATGTTTCCCATAATGTTGTTGCACCTTGCTTTACCCAGTATCCCCAGCCAGGATATTCTGTTTGAGTAATTAGTTTATAAGCAACATCAACATAACCATTTTCTGATAAGACATTTATAACAAATTTTGAACCAGGAAATCCAAAATCTACTTTGAA
>Ga0078972_1010748_pt1 | contig 16838 bp, 17 predicted proteins | sample YelNatPaOPGAMG01_FD_67568 | JGI IMG/M metagenome (GOLD analysis project Ga0078972, IMG submission 67568) | Hot spring thermophilic microbial communities from Obsidian Pool, Yellowstone National Park, USA - OP-RAMG-01 (SPADES assembly) (version 2) | ecosystem: Environmental > Aquatic > Thermal...
ATTATTCTCAAGGAGGAAATAGAAGAATAAAAAAAGCCCCAAATTGGGGCTTATCCTGTCCACTTCAAAAGACCACCCTCAAAGATCGATTTTTTTATTTTATCCCACAACCTCTCTAAAAGTTTTATCATTCTCACCTCCTTTTTAAAATTTACCATTTTTTGTTTTTTTAGTAAAATGGGAAATGGAGGGGTGTCCCGAATTCGGCAAGGGGCCGGTCTTGAAAACCGGTGGGAATTTTTTCCCGTGTGGGTTCAAGTCCCACCCCCTCCGCAAAATGTTTTCAATTTATATTGAAAAACTTGTTTCAAATTTTGGGAAAATTATTCTCAAGGGAATAAGAATTCTTTTGATTTTTGTTTTTGCCTTCTTTTTGAATCGTTTTCTTTTTAAAATTTTCAAAAAATATTTAGAAAACAAAATTAAAAATGGATTAGACGGAGAAAAAAGAAAGAGAATTCAAACTTTAACTTCAACAATTGGAGGGACCCTCAGATTACTAATTTGGCTTTTAGCTTTTTTAATTGCACTTTCAGAATTGGGAATTAACATTGGACCAATTTTGGCTTCTTTGGGTTTAGTTGGGTTTGCAGTTTCGATGGCAGCAAAAGATATTTTGTCAGATTTTATTTCTGGAATTTTTGTTCTCTTGGAAGATCAATATCATGTGGGAGATAAAATCAAAGTAGGAAATTTAGAGGGAGAAGTTGTAGAGTTTAATTTAAGGAGGACAATTATTAAAGATGAAAATGGGGTTTTTCATTTAATTCCAAACAGCCAAATTAAAATTGTCTCAAAAAAAACTAACTAATTTTTTCTAAAATTTTAAGCTCCAATTTTTTAGTTTTCGTATCTAATAGTGCAAAGGAGGCTTTAAAATAAAGTCCGGCTAAATTGCCAGGATTGGCTAAAAAGCATTTTTTTTCCTTTTTTAAAAAAGGGTAATGAGTGTGGCCAAAAAAATAAAAATCAAAATCTTCCAAATCATTTTTTATTTTTGGAGAAAAATGAGAAAATCCAATTTTTAAATTTTCAATTTCTATTTTTCCCTCCCTTTCGAAAATTTTTGTTTTCTTTGCCTCCTTTTCTAATGAATCTTTAATATCTCCATTTCCCAAGACAAGATATATTTTTCCTTCAAATTTTTCTTCGATTTCTTTTAAAGTCTCTCCATTTGTTACATCCCCACAATGAATTAAAACATCTATTTTTTCTTTTTTTGCGAAATCTAAAAATTTTTTCAAATTTTTTAAATTATCATGAGTGTCTGAAATGATAGCTATTTTCATTTTCTTTTTGTCTTTGAAAGAATTTCTGAAATTTGGAAATTTATTTTGTGCTCTAAAAGTCCCTCAAGAGAAATTGGAAGCTTAAATGTCCAATTTCTTTTCAATTTTTTTCCTGGAAAATTAATTCTATAAAAAGAGGGAGATTTTTTCAAAATATTATCCAAAAAGAGCCACTCAGAAATTAAATTTATAGAAAAAATGCAAGGGACATAATGAATAAATTCTAAATTTTTCAAAATTAAAGTTTTTTTGGAAAACTTTTTCAAATTTAAGAGTTTTAAAAATTCAGCTTTTTCTTCCTTTTTTGCTTCTTTTTCAAACCATTCTAAAAACAAAGAAGTATCGTGAGTAGAAAGAGTAGCAACAGAAAGAAGATTGTATTGGGAAGCTTGAAGAAATTTCCCCTCTTTCCAATTTTTTTGCCATCTTTGAACAGAAATTCCAGGAATTCCAAATTCAAAAAGAACTTTTGATAAAAAAGAGGGCACATTTCCTAAATCTTCTGCACAAGGTAGCATTTTTGTACTTTTTATCATCTCTTTTAAAATTTTTCTTCCCAACTCCTCTTGTTGTCTTTCCTCTCTTGGTTCATAAAAACCATCTTTTGCTTTTTTTGTTAAGGGAACTTTCCAAATTTTGAAAAGCCCTATTGCATGATCTATTCTAAAAACATCATAAAAATTTTCTTGATATTTTAGCCTTTCTTTAAAATATAAAAAGCCATCTTCTAATATTTTTTCCCAAATCAAAGGAGCCAAACCCCATTTTTGTCCTTTTTTTGAAAAATTATCAGGTGGAGCTCCAGCAGAAAAATTTAAATCAAAGTATTGAGGATTTTGCCAGCAATCTGCACTTTCTTTTGGCAAAAGCCAGGGCAAATCTCCTTTCAAAAAAATTCCATTTTCTTTAGCATAATTTTTTACTTCTTTCAGTTGCAAAAAAGCCTGATGTTGAAGCCATTTTTGAAATAAAACTTCTTTTTTATATTTCTTTTCTATTTTTTCCAAGGGCCTTCTTTTTCTTAAATTTTCAGGCCAATCCTGCCAATCTTTTTTAATTTTTTCTTTCAAAACTTTAAAAATTGAATAATCTCTTAACCACCACCCATTTTCTTTTTCAAATTTTTCATCAATTTCATTTATTTTTTTCTTTAAAAAAATTTTCCAAAGCAATTTTAGTTTTTCATTTTTTATTCTCCAATCCACCCTTTCTTTTTTTGAAAATTTTTTCTTTAAATTTTCAAAATCTTTTTCTTTTGCTAAATTTCTCAAAGAAAGATAAACAGGATCAATTGCAAAAGAGCTTAAAACAAAATAAGGAGAAAAGGCAAAATCGTTAATTGGTAAAAGCTGAATTATTTTGAAACCGACTTTTTTTGCCCAATCTATTAATAATTTCAAATCCAAAATTTCTCCAATTCCCAAACTTTCTTTTGTCCAAATTGAAAACAAAGGGACAATTATTCCAGCCTTTCTTTCAATTCCAATTCTTTCCCATTGCTCCTTTGCCTCAGTTTTTAAAAGGAAATTATAATCCATTGATCAATTTTTTGTAAAGGGAAAGATATTTTTTTGCAGACTTTTTCCAAGAAAAATCTTTTTCCATTGCTCTTTTTACCATTTTTTTCCAAATTGATTTATCCTTAAAAGCAAAAACTCCTCTTTTTATTGCTTTTAAAAATTCAAAAGTATTATATTTTTCAAACAAAAATCCAGTTTTCCCGTCTTCAATTGTATCTGAAAGTCCTCCAGTTTTTCTGGCAATTGGAATTGTACCATATCTTTGAGCTATCATCTGAACCAATCCACAAGGTTCAAACAAAGAAGGCATTAAAATAAAATCTGCGCCCCCATAAATTTTTTGGGCTAAGACCAGATCAAACTTAATTTGAATTGAAACATTAGGATATTTTTTAGAGATTTCTTTTAAAATTTCTTCAAACTTTTTTTCGCCCTTTCCTAAGATTACCACTTGAGAATTTAATTTTTTAAAAAAGGGGAGAACATTAATTAATAAAGGAATTCCTTTTTGAAAATCTAATCTTCCAATGAAAGAAAACAGAGGAATTTTTTGATCAACCTTTAATTTCAATATTTTTTGAAGCTCTAATTTATTTTCAATTTTTCTTTCAAAATTTTTGGCTGAATAATTTCTTTTCAAATAGGGATCCTTTTCTGGATCAAAAACCTCAGTATCAATTCCATTTAGAATCCCAAAAAGATCTTTTTTTCTTTTCTTTAAATCGTTTTCCAAACCCATCCCAAAATCTTTAGTCAAAATTTCTTTTGAATAAGTTGGAGAGACAGTAGTAATGGTATCAGCATTTAAAATCCCTTGTTGCAAAATGTTAAAATCTCCGTCTTTATCTCTTTTTTCTAAGCTTTCTATTCTTTTTTCCAAATTTAAAAAATTCAAAATTTCTTTTTCATTCCATTTTCCTTGATGAGAAAGGTTATGAATGGTCAAAACAGATTTTGTGTTTTTAATTTCTCTTGATTTTAAAATCAGGGGCAAAATCGCAGTATGCCAATCATGGCAATGGACAATTTTTGGAAAAGGAAATTTTTTCAAAAATTCAGAAACCAAAAGAGAAAATAAAAGAAATTTTTTAATTGAAAAGAAAGCAGGACCTTCATAAATTTTGTGCTTTTTTAAAAACTTTTTTTCTTCAAAGAGAAAAATCTTTATTTTTGTGCCCTCTAAAAAATCATAATAAACATTAATTTTTTCTCCGCGAAAATAAAAAGAATTAAAGAATTTAAAGTTTTTCAGAAAAGAGTAGTTTGGTAAAAAAATTGAAACATTAACGCCAAGCTCAAAAAGTGCTTTTGAAAGAGAAGGTACGACATCTCCTAACCCCCCAACTTTTGCGAAAGGTGCACATTCTGTGGCTACCTGAAAAACTTTTATTTTCTTTTTTTCCATTTTTCAATCACTTTTTGATAAATTTTCTCATAACCTTGTGCCATTTTCTCTGCAGTAAAATTTTCCTCCACCCACTCTCTACATTTTTTTCTTGAAATTTGATCAATTTTTTTTATAGCCTTTATCGCTTCCCAAAATCCTTCCACTAAAAATCCCGTTTTTTTATCTTTCACTAACTCTTTTGCTGCACCTCTTTTATAAGCTATTACCGGAGTTCCACAAGCCATTGCTTCCACCATCACAATTCCAAAAGGTTCCTCCCATTTTAATGGCATCAAAAGACAAAGAGCATTTTTTAAATACTCAGTTTTTTCCTTGAAATCATAAATTGGACCCAAAATTTCTATATTTTTGTCTTTTTTAGCAAATTCTTTAACTTTTTTCACATAGGCTGGATGTTGTGGCTGGGGAGGACCAATCATGATTAACTTTTTTCCAATCTTGGTTGCAATTTTTTCTGCTTCTAAGGCTCCTTTTTCAGGAGAAATTCTTCCTAGCCATAATAAATATTCTTTTGGTTTGTCGTTAAAAGGAAACTTTTCTACCCATATTCCGTTGTAAACCTGTCCAACAAAATTAAAACCAGGGTTATTTTTTATTTGGCTTTTTGAAATTCCAACAAACATTACCTTCTCATATCTTTTTTTATCTTTTTTATAAAATTTTGGATTGTGAAATGTACCAATAACCGGAGTTTCCAGCCCCTTTAAGAGATCAAATGCTCTAAGATAAATATCATGAACATGAATAATGTCAAAATTTTTAGCCTCTTTTCTAACATATTCACAATATTGCTCGAAAACCTTAAACCTTTTTTCTCCTTTTAATTTAAATCTTGGATCTTTAGAAGAAAGCCAATCTGGCATTACTTTAGCGTTGGTTTTTGAATCAATGGGCGCAAAAACAAAAACTTCGTGCCCTCTTTTTACAAGTTCCTCACTTAATAGATACGACACTAAAGGAATGCTATAGGGAGAAGAAAGAAGTTTTTCTGAAAGCGGAATTTGGTCCCCTGGAACTTGAGCTATTTTCATGGATTTAATAATTGGGTCTGAGCTTTCAATAAAGAATTTATTTCTTCATAAGAAGCAGTTTTTTCCTTCCAAATTTTACCCAAAATTAGATATTGAATCATTTCAGCTTTGAAAATAGAAAGGTTGGTTTTAAGATCTGGGAAAAATTTTACCCTTCTTTTTTTCAAGTATTCCTTTAAAAATAGATTCTCCCATTCCTTTACTTTGTTTTCTGGAATTTTTGCAACTTTAGCTAATTGTGAAAGTTGAAGTAAAAATCTTCCCAAGTCACGAGCTGGATTTCCAAATTCCAGTGTGTCAAAATCAAAAATTCTCAATTTCTTTTTGGGAGAAATAATAAAATTAGCAGCTTGATAATCTCCATGAATTAAACATTTTTCATTAGCCTCTTCTATCCATTTCATTTTCTTCAATAATACCTTAAGGTTTCTTTTAATAACTTCTTTTAATCTAGAAATATTTGGCTTAATGAATTTTAATGTTTTCCCCAAAATAATTTTTTCAATTTTTCGATTAAGATTTTTCTTCAAAAAAGGAACCTTGTCTTTTGGTTTAAGATTATGCAAAAAGACCAAAAAATTAGCAGCTTTTTTAACAAAATCTGATATCTGAGAAAAAGGCATTTTTCTTTTTAAAATCAAATCCAAGACAAAATCTCCCTCTAAAAACTCTCTAAAGATTATTCTTGAATTTTGAAACCCATAAAGATTTGCAGGAGAAACAAACTTTGTTTTACAATTTTGAAGAAAAAATAGATTTCGTTTGAAATAATCTTTATTATCATGGATTTCTAAAGTTAATTTCTCTGGGAGATTATTTGTTGCCTTTACCAAAAGAGAAATTTTGTACTCTCTTTTTACAATTTCTTTCTTCTTTAAAAGCTCAATTTTTTCAACCCTTAGCTGAGGGTTTTTAAAAATATTTTTTAATTTTTTTTCTAAAATTTCAGGTTTTTTTTGATAGATTTTATAGAGTTTTAGAGCTTCACTCATTTTTTAGAATGTAAAGGAGAGGGCTCTGGAATTTTTTCCCCTAACTCTTTTATTATCTTTTTTGTGTATTCCATTGATTTTTTATGAGCTAAACCTGACCTTTCCCAATCGAAAGCAATAGAAATTATTTCGTTATAAAGCTTTTGGGCTATCTTTTTTGTTTTTTTGTTAGTCTTTTTTAAGGTTTCAATTGATTTTTTTAAATAATAAGCACCCTTTTCGATATATTCTATTTCCCACCAAGGAACTGCCCCTGCCCACCAATATTGGCAAGAAAAAAGCGCTTTATCTAAAATTTTTCTTGCTTTTTTATATCCTGGATCTTTTTGATTTTTATTTACTACTTGGATTGCAAGATAGGTTAATTTCCATTGTCTTTGATGGATAGGATTTTTTGGATATTTCCATTGGGCATATGGGATTTTAGCTTTTATTTCAGACTCCATTGATGCCCAAGTTCCCTTTATTGGTTTAATTTCTTTTCCCTCTGGAAAAGTATTCACAATTTCTGAAATTGTCATTGTTCTTACTTTATTTTCAGCGTAAAGTTGCCACAAGAACTTTTCTAGTCCAGGTCGGTGATGTCCAAAAGTTTCTCCATCCATTGCAGTAATTATGTATTCGTTTTCTTTTACATTTTTTTGTAAAAATTTGTAAAAATCTTCAACTTTATTCATAAAACCTCGCTGAATTAAGTCGCTTAACTTTCTATTTCTGAAAAGAATTTTTATGGTCGGAAATTTTTTTAATTTATAAACCTGGGAGCAGTCAATTTTAGAAAAAAGTTTTCCCTCAAAAGAGATTTCATTCAAAACCAACCATTGATAACCCAATTTTTTTGCAACTTTGGCTACTTTTTCTGAATAAGCCATTTCCGGAAGATGAAGTCCTTTTGGCGAGTAAATTTTTCCAAAAATTCTCTTGTGAGTTTGATGATTCAAAACTATTTGCCTTTCGATTTCATTTTCAGGTAAAAGGGGTAAAAATGCATGATATTTTGCAGAATCGGTTAATTCAATTTGTCTTTTTTGCAACAAATTTTTTATTCTTTCTATTAAATCTTTATATTTTAGCTTTAAAAGTTGTTCCGTGAGACAGGCGGTAATATTTAAAGTCAATTTCCCTTGAGGATTTTTCTCCAAAATTTCTACTATCGGATAATATGCTTCTTGAGCAATTCTTTTTAGGAGGTCTTTATGTTGATCTGGAGGTTGATAAATATGTAAAAAATTTCCCCAAATCATTTTTCATTGATTAGATTAAAAAATAGATTTAAGTACTCCTTTGCAGAATTTTCCCAAGAAAAATCTTGTGCCATTGCCAATTTGACAATTTTTTTCCAGATTCTTTTTATCTGAAAAACAGTCTGAGCTTTGCAAATTGTAGCAAAAAGCGCATAGGGCTCATAAGCTTTGAATAAAAATCCTGTTCCTTCTTCTTTCTGGGGATCAAAATTTTCTATCGTGTCAGCTAACCCCCCCGTCTTTCTGGCAATTGGAATTGCTCCATATCTCATAGCTTCCATTTGGACAATTCCGCAAGGTTCAAATTTCGAAGGAATTAAAATCGCATCGCACCCAGCATAAATTAAGTGAGGAAGTTTTCTTTCAAATTCAAACAAAAACCCAATCTTTTCTGGAAATTTTTCTTTAACTTTCTTTAGCATCTCTTTATACCTTGCCTCTCCATCCCCAAGGAAAATGAGCTGTAATGGTAAATATTTTAAAACTTTTTCAATAATTTTGTCAATTAGATCAAAACCCTTTTGCTCTGTTAACCTTGCCGGCATGCCTATTAAACAGATATTTTCATCTTCTTTTAGCCCAAACCTTTTTTGGAGGGGAGGCTTATTTTTTACTTTTTTCTCTACGCTATTGACACTATAATGTTGTGGAATATAAGGATTAGTTTTTGGGTCATAATTTTTATAATCTATTCCATTTATAATTCCATGAAGCTTTACTCTGTGTTCGTTTAAAACTTTTTCTAACCCCATTCCAAATTCAGGGGTTAGGATTTCTTTTGCATAAGTTTTTGAAACTGCCACTATTAAATCAGAATAGATTATCCCTCTTAACATCCAATTCAATTTAGCCAATCTTTCACTAAAAAAAGGAGGAATTGGTTCTCTTCCATTATCCCTTTCTGTTTCTGGCAAAAATCTAAAATCACACATTCCTTGATATAATATATTGTGGATAATAAGTACTGTTTTTATTTTAGATAAAGTTTCATCCTTTCTGTAAGTTGTTTTAAGATAATTCGGTACTAATCCTGTATGCCAGTCAGAACAAACAATAATCTCTGGAACCCAGCTTGATTTTTTTAGAAATTCCAAAACCCCTCGACACAAAAGAGCCCACCTAATATGATCGTCAGCATAGCCATAGACATTAGCCCTCTTTTCATAATATTCCATATTTTCTAAAAAATAAGTTGGAGGAGCATCTTCTCCGATATATTTTTTCACATTGCAAATTAAATATTCATTTGGACCTTCTTTATCAGTTGGAACTTTTAACCCCTCAATTTCCATTTCTAAATTGTATTTTTTAAGATCAATTGTCCCATAACGAGGAATAAAAACTCTTGCATCTTGACCAAGCCTTCTTAAGGCTAAAGGAAGAGAAAACAAAACTTCCCCCAATCCTCCAGCTTTAGCAAATGGAGCAGCTTCTGCGCCTACAAAAAGGATATTGAGCTTTTTTTTGAATAATTTTGCCCACTCAAAGGTGATTGTCATGGTTTGAATTAGTTCCCTATATTGATTAAAATTAGGAAAGAACAACCTTTCTAAAAGTATATCCCAAAAGGAGTTAAAAATAAAGCATGGATTCAATTATCGAAGAAATAAAAAGTAGGTTAGACATTGTTGATGTCATTGGTTCTTATATTAGGCTTCAAAAAGCGGGGGCAAACTATAAAGCCCTTTGTCCTTTTCATTCTGAAAAAAATCCTTCTTTTTTCGTTTCTCCAGCAAGACAAATTTGGCATTGTTTTGGGTGTTTAAGAGGAGGGGATATTTTCAAATTTGTAATGGAGATTGAAGGGGTTGAGTTTGGAGATGCATTGAGGATTTTGGCTCAAAGAGCAGGGGTTGAATTGAAACCAAAAACTCCAGAATATGAAAAATTGAAAACCCAAAGAAAAAGATTGTATGAAATTTGCGAACTATCAACAAAATTTTTTGAAAAACAATTAGAAAGCTCAAAGGGAAAAAGGGTGGTAGAATATCTAAAAAGTAGGGGAATTTCAGAAGAATCAATAAAAAAATGGAGAATTGGCTGGGCTCCTGAAAGTTGGAGAGGATTAAGTGATTTTCTGGTCAAAAAAGGATATAAAAATGAGGAAATTGAAAGTGCAGGCTTATCAATCAAAAATGAAAGCGGAAATTATTATGATAGATTTAGGGGAAGAATTATTTTTCCAGTTTTTGATTTGAATTCTCAGGTGATTGGATTTGGGGGAAGGATTTTTGAAAAAGAAGAGGAAGGTTTGGCAAAGTATATTAACACTCCAAACACACTTTTGTACGACAAAAGCAAAGTTCTTTATGGATTAGATAAGGCTAAAGTCGAAATTAGGAAAAAAGATTTTTGTATTTTAGTTGAAGGATATACTGATGTAATTTTGGCTCATCAAATCGGCATTTCAAATACAGTAGCAGTTTCTGGAACAAATTTAACTTTAGATCAACTCAGAATTCTTAAAAGATATTCAAATAATTTGATTTTAGGTTTTGACATGGACATTGCTGGAGATTCGGCTACAAAAAGAACAATTGCCATTTCTCAAATTGAGGGATTTAATTTAAAAGTTTTGCCCTTACCCAAAGACCAAGATCCTGCAGATGTAATTTCTCGGAATCCAGAAGAATTTAAAAATTTGGTTGAAAAAAGCATTTCGATTTTAGATTTTTATTTCCAGAGCGCCTTTTCATCCTTTGATAAAAATACACCAGAAGGAAAAAGGGAAATTGCAAAAATGCTTCTCCCCTCAATAAAAAGAATTCAAAACAAAATTGAACAAGCATTTTGGATTAGGGAATTAGCAAGAAGACTTGAGGTGAGCGAAAGTTATGTTGAGGAGGAATTAGCCAAAGTAAAATTGGAGGAGGAACAAATTGGATTGGAAGAAGGAGAAGCAATTAGATTGCCCCAGAAAACTCGCAAAGAACTTTTAGAAGAAAGGTTAATTGTGTTGCTCTTGAAAAATTTAGAAAAAGTTAATAAAATTGAAAATGAGAGTTTAGAGTTTCTTTCTCAACCTGCAAAAGAAATTATTTTGAGTTTGAAAAATGAAAAAACTCCTTTTCTCAAAAATCTTTCTTTGGAAGCTAGTGAGAAATTCAATTACTTAGCCCTTAAAGCAGAGATTGAAGAAATGGATATAGAAAACATAGATCGCGAAATTGATTTTTGTATTGGCGAGATTCAGTGCATTGAGATAAAAAATAAATTGGAAGAAATTGCGCAAAAAATTAGAGAAGCTGAAAAAGAAAAAGATCTCGAAAAACTTAAAGAGCTTTCTCAACAATTTAGCAATCTTTCAAAACAACTCTCAAAAATAAAGAAAAAATAACCATGAAGAAAAAACAGAAAAAAACAAAAAAAACAAAAAAAACAAAAAAAGCAAAAAAAGCAAAATTAAAAAGGGGAAGACCCAAAAAAGTCTTTTTAGATGAAAAAGTTGAGCAATTAATTGCCAAGGGAAGAGAAAGAGGTTTTGTGACAATTTCTGAAATCTTGTACTTTTTCCCTGAAGTTGAGCAAGATATAAAAGGATTGGAAAAGCTTTATGAAAAATTAGAAGCAGCAGGAATCGAAGTTAAGGGAGAAACTGAATTTTTGGATTTGGAAAAGGAAATTGAAGAAGAAATTCCAGAAGCCAAATTAGACGAGGTTCAAATGTATTTGAAAGAAATTGGTCAATATCCTCCATTAACTGCTGAAGAAGAAAAGGAATTGGCAAAAAGAATAGAAAAAGGTGATCAAGAAGCAAAAAAGAGATTGGTTCAAGCAAATTTAAGGTTAGTTGTCTCAATTGCAAAAAAATACATTGGGAGATCTCCAAATTTGAGCTTTTTGGATTTGATTCAAGAAGGAAATTTGGGATTGTTTAGAGCAGTTGAAAAATTCGATTGGAGAAAAGGATATAAATTTTCAACTTATGCTACTTGGTGGATCAGACAAGCAATTTCAAGAGCTTTAGCAGATCAAGCCAGAACTATTAGAATTCCTGTCCATATGATAGAAACTCTTTCAAAATTTACCCAGGCAAGAAGGAGACTCTTACAGGATTTAGGAAGAGAACCCTTGCCAGAAGAAATTGCTGCTGAAATGGGACTTGAAGTAGATAAAGTTTACAATTTGTTAAAAATTTCTCAAGAAACAGTTTCACTTCAAACCCCAGTTGGAGAAGATGAAGAAGATTCAATTTTAGCTGAATTTATTGCTGATGAAAAAACTCCACCCCCAACTTTGGAAGCAGCGAGAAACTTGTTGAGAGAGAGATTAAAAGAAATTCTAAAAGATTTGAGTCCAAGAGAACAAAAAATTTTGTCAATGAGATTTGGATTGGAAGATGGAGTAACCCATACACTGGAAGAAGTTGGAAGAGAATGCGGAGTAACAAGAGAAAGAATTAGACAAATTGAAGCTAAAGCCTTAGAAAAAATCAGACAGCACCAAGCCTTGAAAAAGTTGAAAGGATATTAGTTTAGTTTTTCGAGGAGTTATAGGTCAGAAAAGACTTCCCAAATAAAAAAATTTAAACTATAATAAAATTGAACAGCTCTTTAAAAAAGAAATCTTAACGATAAACTAACTACATTCCGCGGTAGCTCAACGGTAGAGCGACTGGCTGTTAACCAGGAGGTTGCAGGTTCGAATCCTGCCCGCGGAGCACTAATGGACTTTTTGAGTAAACTTCCTCTAAATTGAATTCATTTTTGCCCTTTTTGGCAGGTTCTAACCTATTGTGAATTGCCTTAACCTCTAATGCGACATCTTTTATTAGAAGGAGGGGTTTTTTAATTGAAATTAACAATTTTTTATCTTTCAACAAGAGGTTCGAACCTAAACAAGCCAAAATTTCTCTTTTTTCTTCTAAAGTCCCAGTTTCAAATTTTTTTTTAGCGTCTCTTGCAAAGTTAAATAAATTTTCCGCTTTTTCAATCCCTTTATTTACTCTATCATCAGTATCTCTTAAAAGTTCTTGAAGACGAGCCTTTTCTTTCATTAATTCTGATTTTTTCCTTAAAAATTCTTCTTCTGTAATTTCTCCTCCAGCTCTCATATCAATTAAAGCATCTATCTTTTTAACACATCTTTCATACTCTTTTTGTAAATTTGCCAAAATTTTATTCCTATTTTCAGCTTCTTTTTTGTTTTCTTCTTTCAACCATTTTAAAGCCCATTGATGAAATTCTGGGGGAATTGTAATTTTCTCAAGAATTTCAATGATTTGTTTTTCCAATTCTTTTTCTTCTATACACTTTTGAGAGCAATTTGGATTTTTTCTTTTAGTGCAATGATAGTAAACATAGCGATGAATATTTCCATTTTTTTGTCTTTTTATTTTTTCTTCAGCCGTAATTAAAGCTCCACATTCTCCGCATCTAATCAACCCTCTAAAAGCAAAAATATGAGTTTTAGGTCTTGGATTTCCTTTTCTACCCAATAAAATTTGAACTCTATCATATTCTTCTTCAGTTACCATTGGTTCATGTTTTCCCTTGTACCAATTTCCGCTTCCTTTTGGAAATTCAAATACTCCATAATAAAAAGGATCAGTAAACATCCTATAAATCGTACTTCTTGCCATTGGTTTTCCATTTGGCATTCTAAATCCCCACTCATTAGTAGCGATTTTCAAAATCTGTGGTGGCGTGTACGCCCCAGTTAGCATTAAATCCCACATTTTTCTTACTAAATCAAACCTTTCTGGATCTTTAATGATTTCTTTTTCACCTTTTCTTTTTAATGGATGAGGAAGATAGCCAATGGGAGCATGTCCTGGATACCATCCTCTTTCAGCTTTAGCTCTTAATCCTCTTTTTGTATTTTGGCTTAAGTCCCTAATAAACTGATTTGCCATTCCAAGTTCAACGTACATTATTAAAACATTATCAGTGGGATAATAGCTTCTTTCATAAGTTTTGATGTGTTTTATAATTCCTTCTTGTAACATCCCCATTATTCGCCCGCAGTCTTCTGGGTTTCTGGACAATCTATCCAGTTTCCAACAAATAATTCCCTGAGCTTCACCTTTATAAATTCTTTCAATCATTTTATTGAACTCTGGACGTCCTGGCGCTTTTGCAGATTTTGACTCTGCAATAATATCAACAATTTCTAATCCTTCTCTTTTTGCCATTTCAGTTAAAACATCAATTTGCGATTCAATTGAAGCCACCTGTCTATCTTCAGATTCAGAAGATTTCCTTGCATAAAGGAAATATTTAATTTTTTGATTTATCTCTTGCATTTTCTTTTACTTTCTACCTGAATATTCGACCTTTAACCAAAAAGGGGTAGTCCTGCGGATACCGCCCTCTTTCGAGAACGAAGCAGGAACTACCCCTCTTTGTTCTCGAAATAAATAACGGGCGGTATCCATTTTCATTATAAAACTTTTCCTTAAAATTTGTTAATCCCGAAAATAACAGAAAATCTACAGAAAAATCTACAGAAAACATAGAAATTGCAGAAAAATCACAGAAAATTCGCAGAAAAATCCAAAGAAAACATAAAAATTATTTTTTACTTTTTTAAATTTTTAATGTTCTTTTTTCCCTTCCCTTAGAAGAAAATAATAGACTGATAGTTCTTTCTTAAAGTTTAAACTATAGTTATTTTTTCTCTTTCCCTTACTATAAGTAAGCCCTTTATTTATTTTTTTCTTCAACGATTGGAATCGTCGTATAGTCATATTGTTCAATTATTTCTTTTTTCAATTTTCGCCAAAGAGATCCTTCAAACAAGCAATACTTGAAATTTCGCTTTTGGGGAGGTTCTACATTGTACCCTCCATATTTACTTTTCCAAATAGTAAAACCAGAAATAGTAAAATATTCTCCTTCTTTCCCTTTAAAAGTTAAAGTGGCAAAAGCAAGCAAATTGGAATGGAGTTTTTGCTTTGGTTGTTGAATTTTAACTATTATTTCTGTAATTTCCATTGTAATTTTCATTTAAGTTTTAAACACTTTTCAGAATTTATCTTTTATTTCTTTCCACCTTTTCCTTGACGCCTCATTGAGCCATTTTAAATTGCATTCTGGCACAAAATTCAAGATACCATCTGGCATAGCCTTGCCTCCACCTATAAATTCTCGTCCATTGATTTTTTTCTTTTTTGGTTCCCTCATCCATCTGCATTTATCTTGTTCTTTTCCACTCCTTAAATGAAGTTCAAAATCTAAAGGACACAAGTTTTGTGAGCATCTTTCAAAATGTGGACATCTTTTTAGATTTTCAATAATTTTCTCTTTTGGTATCATATTGCGTTTCGGATTTATAAACTACTTTAAACAAATTCAACAATTTTTTGCTTTTTCTGAAGCTGTTTTCTCATCAATTTTTTCCCTGAATTCTTTTTCGTAAATTTCTTGAAACTCTTTTACTGCTTGTGAAAAACTATTCTGATCCATACAGCCTTGCTTTTATGACCCTTAACTGATTAAAAAACGTTTTTGGCTCGATCCTTAATTCTCCTTTCCAATATTTTTCAATTAGTTCATCCAAACCCTCTTCTCGTTTGAAAACAAAGTAAGCCTTTCGAGGATTCTGTTTATCAATCGCCTCAATAGGATAAAAAAGCGAAATAGTCGTCGCTAAGGCGAGATCCGAAGTTCTAAACAATTTTTTTCTTTTAAGAATTGATTCACGCTAATGGATTGCTCAGTTTAATATTTTGAATTTCCAAACTTAAAATACCTGACTTTATTACGTCAGGTTAGCAAATTGAGTATCTTAAGATTTCTTAAGATGCTTTAAGATCTTAGATATTTCTGATTTATATTCACAGTTTTCTTCGTTAGTTTTAAAAAATCTTTAACAGTAGTCTCTTTGGCTATTTTAGTATTAACTTGATACCCTGCGTTATAGAATCTTTTCCAGGGTGGTTTTTCTTCGTAGCTTAACCCCCAATCGTCAGCTATCTCATCATAATTCCAAATTTTAGTAGGGTTTTTAAAAATCGTCTTTAAAAGATAATAGGGATCTGTATCTATTTGAAATTGAATGCTTTTACCCTGAAAATTTAGTATACCGTCTTCGCTGAAGGAGATTTTATACTTTGTCCTTTTACAAGATTTTTTAATTTGCCTTTTACTTAATTCTTGAATGAAATAATTATGAACGAGAGTTAAATAACTCAGGTATTTTGCTTTAAGTAAAGAATCTTTCTTTTCTTCAGTTAGATTTTCAAGCTCCAACTTTCTACCCAAAGATCTATGTATCAGTTCTAATGACTCTAATTCTCTTTTGTCTAATATTTCTACAAGTTTAGGTTGAAATATTTCATCTAATAGCTTCAAAGCCTTAAAAACTTTTATTTCGTCTGTATGTTTTTCTATTTGTTCAAACGGAAATCTACCTTTTTCCCATACCTTTCTTTTATATGTTGCAACATATATTGAATAGAGCTCTGCCCAAGCCCCCCATAAAGTTTTACTTTGTAAATCTTTATAATAACTTCGTTCTAAGGCATACTCGAAATAACTATCTGGAAGAAAATTAATTTCTTCCTCTTTTTTAATAAAGTTAATGTGGGGAAATTTTTTCGTTAACCGGGGAATATTTTTTACTCCGTTTTTTCTAAGAAGTTTTATAATATCAACTAAAATTTTTACAAAAACATCCACATCTGTTTCCGATTTAAAATTTTCGAGTTGCCTAAATTTTAAAATGAGGTCTTTAAGTTGAGAGGCTTCTTTATTAGTGGATAATACCACTTTAGCCCTCTCAATTTCTTTTAATAGTTCATTTCCAAACCTTACTAAGTCCTCTTTTGCTTTATTTTTTAAATCTTCAAACTTTTTAGTATCTTTCCTTTTTTCTTCCAAAATGTAAGTATCTACTATTGAAATTAACTTTGGCTTTTCAATAACAAACTTTACGTAATCGGCTAAACCTATAAAAAATCCTCTTATATCAAGATTGGTAAGAGAGTTATACCTTCGCTCTAATTGCTTAATTAAATAGTCATTTTCAGTACTCATTTTTATTTTGATTTTTTCATTTTACTTTATTTTTCGCTAATTTTTCAAACCCTCTTTATGATGGTTAAAAATTCGACTTCACTTCTTTCTATTATTTTTTAATTTATGTTATTCTAGGAGTATAAAGGGAACATTTCCAATTGCCTAAACCCTCGTTAGAGGGCATGGCATAAAAATCCCGCTACAGGACAGAGGGCTCGTCGTCAGCCCAAAACCTGCAGCGGGTCGTATACCGAAAGGTATACGGGTTCTTACGAACCATAAGGCTGGCGGCGAGCTTTTTGGTTTCTTTAAAAGAGATTAAAACTATGAAAGAAAAAATTAAAAATTTTTTATATGGAATAGGTGGTGTAGGTTTTATTCTTTTAATAGTGGG
>Ga0078972_1010749_pt1 | contig 16837 bp, 10 predicted proteins | sample YelNatPaOPGAMG01_FD_67568 | JGI IMG/M metagenome (GOLD analysis project Ga0078972, IMG submission 67568) | Hot spring thermophilic microbial communities from Obsidian Pool, Yellowstone National Park, USA - OP-RAMG-01 (SPADES assembly) (version 2) | ecosystem: Environmental > Aquatic > Thermal...
CTTCGGTTAGTCGGGAATTGGGAGGCGCAATGCCCTACATACAGCGTCCAGATGTGAATCTGTATTACGAGGATGTCGGCGCCGGCCGGCCCCTTCTGCTCATCCACGGCGATTGGTCCTGCTCCCAGGAGATACTGGCGGTCCACGCCGGCTGGGCAGAGCGCCGCCGGCTGATCGCGCCGGACCGCCGCGGCTATGGACGCTCCACCCATCTGACAGAACAACCCGACGACCTCTACGGCGTGCACGCAGAGGATATGGTAGCTCTGCTGGAGCATCTTGGCATCGCCCAGGCGGACGTCTTTGGCTTCAGCGGCGGGGGCATCGTCGCACTGCGGCTGGCGCTGGCGCGGCCGGCCATGGTACGCAGTCTGGTGCTGGAATGCACCCATTACTCCGCAGACATGCCCCCACAGGCGCGCGACTGGTTCCGCCGGCTGAAACAGGAACCAGAAAGCCTGCCGCCGGCAACGATACAGTCCCTCATCACCTGCCACGGCGAGGAATACTGGCGTGAATTACTGCGCGTGTTCGCCGAGTCCTCGGAGCGCATCTTCTTTCGCGGCGGCGACCTGTACGACGGCCGGCTGTCCCAGATTTCCGTCCCAACGCTCATCTTGCATGGTAGTCGTGATCCATTTATCACGGACGAACATGCCCGCGCGCTGGCAGAGGAGATACCTGGCGCGGAACTGCATATCTTTCCCCAAGGCCGGCACGGCCTCTTCGACCGTTCGGGGCCGGAGATCGCGGCAGAATGCCGCCGGCTGGTAGAAGCTTTCTGGAAACGACTGGACACCGGAGCTGGTGACTACATATGATGCGCATCCGATTCTCCTCCCATTTGCCCACCGCGCTGATGCTGATCTTGATCCTTCTACTCCTGGTGGGAGCCGGCAGCGCGGGCCGTGTCTCCGCACAAAGCCCTTTCCCGGACCAACTGCTGTTCGTGATCACCGCCCAAAGCGACATCGGCCGCTTCAACTTCCCCTGCGGCATTGCGGTAAGTCCTGACGGCCTGGTCTATGTCATGGATTCCTACAACCACCGGGTACAGGTCTTCCGCCCGGATGGAGGATTTGTCCGCGCCTGGGGTTCCTCGGGCGGCGCGCAGGGCCAGTTCAGCGCGCCGTATATGTTGGACATCGCCGGCGACGGCACGGTGTACGTCGCCGACACCGGCAACCACCGCGTCCAGCGCTTCTCGCCGGCCGGCCGATACCTTGGAGGCTGGGGCAAATGGGGCACAGGCAAGGGGACCTTCAAACATCCTTCCGGCATCGCCGCGGCCCCGGACGGCACGATCTATGTCTCCGATGCCGGCAACTGCCTGATCCAGCACTTCTCCGCAGATGGGAAATTCCTCAAACAATGGGGAGGTTGTGGCAGTAGCCCCGGCCAGTTCCGCTTTCCCCAGGGCCTTACCGTCGCCCCCGACGGCAGTCTCTACGTGGTCGACCGCGACAACAGCCGCGTCCAGCATCTGGCACCGGACGGGAGCGTCCTGCACATCTGGGGCACGCTCGGCAAGGACGCCGGCCAGTTCGATCACCCATACGATATTGCAATAGCCGGCGATGGCACCGTCTACGTCGTGGATACCTGGAACCACCGCATCCAGCGCTTCACCGCCGACGGACAGTTCATCGGCCAGTGGGGCGGCGAAGGAAGCGAGGACGGCCGCTTTCGCTATCCCCGCAGTATCGCCGTCGCCCCCGATGGCACCCTCTTCGTGGCGGACCGCGATAATCACCGCATCCAACACTTCACCGCGGACGGCCAATTTCTGAACGCCTGGGGGGTCTCCGGCGCCGGCACCGGCCCCAACTTCCGCTACCCGCGCGGCATGGCTGTCGCGCCCGACGGCTCATTCTACGTTGCGGACACCGAACAGCACCGCATCCAGCACTTCGCCGCCGACGGCAGTTTCATCGAGGAATGGGGCACCTGGGGCGATGAACCGGGACGTTTTCGCTTTCCGCGCGGCGTGGCGGTCGCCGGCGACGGCACCGTCTTCGTCCTGGACACGGACAACAACCGGGTTCAGCACTTCTCCGCCCATGGCGTGCTCCTAGGGGTATGGGGCGCGGCGGGAAGCGGCCCCGGGCAGTTCAACCGCCCAGGCGGCATCGCTATTGCGCCCGACGGACGGCTCTATATCGCCGATACGTACAATCACCGCATCCAGTACTTCCAGCCTGACGGCACCTTTCTGGGGAGCTGGGGGAAGGAAGGGAGCGCCGCCGGCGAGTTCAATCTACCATTCGGCGTCGCTGTTGGCCCCGACAGCAATATCTACGTCGCCGACACCGAGAATCACCGCGTGCAGTGCTTCACCCCGACCGGACAATTCCTGCGCACCTGGGGCCAGTGGGGCGGGAAAAGCGGCCAGATGGCCTCCCCCTACGGCATCGCGGTCTCTTCCCATGGGCTGGTGTATGTCGCTGACCATGACAATCACCGCGTGCTGGTGTTCTCGTCTGCCGGGGATTTCCTGGGAAGCCTGGGCCGGCCCGGCGGCGGAGGCGACTACGGCTTCTTCCGCTATCCGCAGGCGGTAGCGGTGCGCGACGACAGCCGGCTGTACGTCGTTGATACCTATAACCAGCGCATCCAGGTCTTCGGCAACGCCCATGAGCCGGCCTGGCGGGTGGAGTTCTATCCGAACGAATGGCTGGCCGGCCGGGCGATTGGAGTCACATCCGTGCCCCAGGAGGATGGGCTGGTCCTGCCGGCAGACACAGAAATTCCGCCATCAGGAACCCTGGCCTCTCGTTGGTATCGTTATGTCACGTTTGAGAAGGGGATTCAGGTCTTCCTGCTGGAAGGCGCTGGCGGCGCCAGGCTGTGGGTGGATAACCTGCTCCTGATCGATTCCTGGGAAAGCAGGGCCGGCGCCTTCTGGCGCGCCATCCCGCTTTCTGCCGGCGAACACTTGGTGCGCCTCGAATATATCCAGCGGACAGAGACACCCTCCCTGCGCCTGCGCTGGGCCCCTGCCAATACCCGACCGACGGTCTTTTTCCCGTTGCTTTGGAAGCGGTAAGTAAAAACCCCGCAGGCGTTTGCCTGCGGGGTCGCTCGTTTTCAGCCCAGAAGCTCCAGCCGACGGCGGAGTTTCTCCAGATTCTCCTGGAACTGCGCCCGCTTCTCCCGTTCTCGCTCCACCACTTCCGCCGGCGCCTTGTTCAGGAAGCCGGGGTTGCTCAGCAGTTTCTCCACACGGGCCATCTCCGCCTCGACCTGGGCGATCTCCTTCAACACGCGCTGGCGCTCGGCCTCGATATCCACCATGCCGGCCAGCGGCACGTACACCTCCACCCCGCCGATCACCAACCCCACCGCCTGGGTCGGCTTGGCCGGCAGTTTCTCCACCAGGGTCAGCTTTTCGGGGTCCAGCCGGGCCTGCTCAACGATGATGTCGCGATGCTCGTTCAGCACCGGGAAGCGCGTGTCCGCCTCGATGATGGCGGCAATGCGCCGGCCAGGCTCCACATTGTACTCCGCCCGCACGTTGCGGATGCCGCGGATGATGTCAATCAGCAGGGACATCTCCTCCTCGGCGGCCTCATCTATCTGGCCGGCCTCCGGCCATGGTGCAATCATAATGGAAGGATAGTGCTTGCCGGCGATGGTGATCCCGCCGTCGGTGAGATGCTGCCAGATGGCCTCGGTGACGAAGGGCATGTACGGGTGCAGGAGCCGCAGGGTGCGTTCCAACACATATACCAGCACCTGCTGGGCCTGCCGCTTCGCCTCCGGGGTCCCGCGATACAGGTCCGCTTTGGCGATCTCGATGAACCAGTCGCAGTACTCCGACCAGAGGAAGTCGTAAATCTGCCGGCCGGCCTCCCCGAACTGGTAATCCTCGATCAGGCGGGTGACCTCACGGATCAGCCGGTGCAGGCGGCTGATGATCCAGCGCTGAGGCAGATCGAAACGCGCCCAGTCCGAGGAGTCAAACTCCTCCAGCAATTTCGCGCCGGATGCATCTTCCAGGTTCATCACCACGAAGCGGGCGGCATTCCAAATCTTGTTGGCGAAATTGCGGTTGGCCTCCACCCGCTCCAGGTCCAGCTTCATGTCATTGCCGGGAGTCGAGCCGGTCAGCAGGGTGAAACGCAGTGCATCGGTGCCGTACTGGTCCATGACCTCGATGGGGTCAATGGCATTGCCGGCGGATTTGCTCATCTTCCGGCCGTATTTGTCGCGGATCAGGCCGTGGAGATAGACGGTATGGAAGGGGATTTTGCCCGTCATCTCCAGCCCCAGCATAATCATGCGGGCCACCCAGAAGAACAGGATGTCATACCCCGTCTCCAGCACCGAGGTGGGATAAAATCTGCGGAAGTCCTCGGTGTCGTCCGGCCACCCCAGGATGGAGAAGGGCCACAGGCCGGAGGAGAACCAGGTATCCAACACGTCCGGGTCCTGGTGGATGCGGGTGCTCCCGCAGTGGGCGCAGGCAGAGGGGGTCTCAGTGGCCGCCGTCTCCTTGCCGCAGTCATCGCAGTACCAGACCGGAATCTGATGCCCCCACCAGAGCTGGCGAGAGATGCACCAATCGCGGATGTTCTCCATCCAGTTGAAATACACCTTGGTGAAGCGCTCCGGGATGATGCGGATGCGGCCATCCCGCACCACCTCGATGGCCGGCTCCGCCAGCGGCTTGATCTTCACGAACCACTGCGTGGACAGCCGCGGCTCGATGACCGTATCACAGCGCTGGCAGTGCCCTACCGCGTGGCGGTGCGGCTCGATCTTCACCAGCAGGCCGGCGCGCTCCAGCTCCTGCACCAGGTTCTTGCGGCACTCGTAGCGGTCCTGGCCGGCGAAGGGGCCGGCCAGCTCATTCATCCGGCCGCGCTCATCCATGACATTGATCTGCTCCAGCCCGTGCCGCAGGCCGATCTCATAGTCGGTCGGGTCATGGGCCGGGGTGACCTTCACCGCGCCAGTGCCGAAGGAGGGGTCCACCACCGCATCGGCGATGATGGGGATGCGCCGGCCGATCACCGGCAGGACAGCGTAGCGCCCCACCAGATGGCGATAGCGTTCGTCCTCCGGATGCACCGCCACGGCCGTATCGCCCAGGATGGTCTCTGGGCGCGTGGTGGCGACGGTGATATATTCCGCCGGCGCCCCCTCTTCCGCCGGCTCCAGCGGGTAGCGCACGTACCACAGGCTGGTCTCCTCTTCCTGGTGGATGACCTCCAGGTCGGAGATGGCGGTCTCACAGCGCGGGCACCAGTTCACCAGATAGGTGCCGCGATAGATAAGCCCCTTGCGGTACAGGCGGACAAAGGCCTCGCGCACGGCGCGAGAGAGGCCGGGGTCCATGGTGAAGCGCTCCCGCTCCCAGTCGCAGGAGACGCCCAGCCGGCGGTGCTGTTCGGTGATGCGCCGGCCGTGCTCTTCCTTCCACTGCCAGGCCCGCTCGAGGAACTTCTCGCGCCCCAGGTCATGCCGCGTCAAGCCCTCTTTCGCCAGCGCTCGCTCCACCACGTTCTGGGTGGCGATGCCGGCGTGATCCGTGCCGGGTATCCACAGCGTAGGATACCCTTGCATGCGGTGATACCGGATCATCAGGTCTTCCAGCGACGCGGTGATGGCATGGCCCAGATGCAGGACACCAGTTACGTTGGGCGGCGGCATGGCGATGACAAAAGGCTCCTTATCCGACTCCATGTTCGGCTTGAAATAGCCCTGCGCCTCCCACCAATCGTAGAGCTTTTTCTCGTAGGCGTTCGGGTCGTATGTCTTGGGCATCTCTTTCGGCGCCATGGTCAGAACCCCTTTCCCAGGATGATATCCATCATCAAAAAAGCCCTTTCGTCACAAGGACGAAAGGGCCACCCTTCCGCGGTACCACCTCGTTTCCAGCGCCGGCATACAGCGGCGCTGGCTCTCATCGCGATAACGGGCGAACCCGGACAGGCTTCAGGCCGGCAATGTGCTGGCGTTCGGCCTGCCAACTCCCAGGCGACCTTCGGCGGCTCGTGTTGCGGAAGGCTTCCAGCCGGCGACCTTCCTTCTCTATCAACCGGCGACCGCCTACTCCTCCTGTTCAGCGTCGTTCCGCTCTGCAGTTGACACCCATTATTATACTGCCAGTAGGCCGGTATGTCAAAAAAGGCCCGACCATCATTGGTCGGGCCAGGCGGAAGGGAAGGAGGGAGCACGGCATATCGCCGTATTATACAGTGGCCGCCGCCGGCGCTTCCTCCGACAGGAGCCGGCGCTCACCCTGCAGTTCGCGGATGTGGGTAATGTCCTGGGTCACCTCCAGGGTGCCCATATATTCCCCATGCTCATCCCGCACGGCAAAGTAGCGGATGTGCACGAAGCGCCCCTGGAACTGGATCCAGAATTCGGCGCTGTTCCGCCGGCCGGCCTTGAAATCATCCAGGATGCGGTTCACCACATGCACACTGGCCGGCGGATGGCAGTTCTGCACCTTGCGGCCAATGACCGCCGGCGTGCGCACGAAGATGCGGTCCGGGCCGGCGGAGAAATAGCGCACTACATCATCCTTGTCCACAAAGGTTATGTCAATCGGCAGATGGAGCAGTATGCGGTTCAGCTCGTGCAGGCTCAGCGCACCAGTGTCCAGCGGCAGGAGCTTGCCGTTGCCGGCATAGGCCTCGGGCATCAGCGCCGGCGCCATTTCCTGCTCCGCTATATATTTCTCCAGTCGGACCGGCCACTCATCCCCTGGCGTGATATAGGCGTAACCGATCTCCCCGCTCTGATTCTTGATGGCCAGCCACTCATCTTCCGTCAAATGCTCCAGCGACATGGGGAAGAGGATGTTATCCTCTTTGTAGAACATGCTCCGGATAGTCTCGAAGAGCGGTTTGGCCTGGCCGGCGATGGCCTCGGCCGCCTTCTTCCCGTCCTGGACATCCACCTGCTCCAGAAGCTGGCGCAGGCGCTTGATGCCGGCCCGGATGTCATCGTGCAGTGCCCACATCACGCTGGAAGGCCCCTTGATGCCGTATTTCTCCAGGTACGGGAACAGCAGATGCTCTTTACGCAGGTAGTGCTTGTGCAGTTCCCACAGCCGCTCCCCGAGTTCGCGGAGCTGGGACAACGCCGCGCCGGCACTCGAGGCATCGCCGGCGCTCTGGAGCGACTGAAGCACACTTTCGAACTGCCGCAGGACCTCCTCCGCGGCGGCGTTCTCGGCGCGGAACGTGTGCACCGGGTGGCCGGGCAGGGTCTCCGGTTTGACCTGCGCCTCCAAGGCCTCCTCGAACAGGGCCACATGCACATCACACAGCCGTTTGACTTCTTCTTCGGGAACGCCGGCGGCGATCAGCTCGCTCTCCAGATGGGCGATCTCCGTCGCCCCGACCGAATCGAGCAAATGCCGGAACTGCTGTTTGACCGCATTCACATCTGCGCCGGCATGCAACTGCATGATGATTTCCCGCAGTTTAGCACGACGAAACTCGCGGTTGTTGATGATCTCACTCATGGTGTGTTGGTTCCTCCCATCCGATAATGATTGACCATTACACTTATATATTACCCCATGCTCTGCGCCAGGTCTGTGACAAAAGTCGCACCCTCCAACGTTCGGACTGCTCCGGCGCAGATATTCTTTTGACACGCGTACCCTGGGGTGCTATCATGAGGCGCGTTCGCCGGCACGGCTGTACGAGGTCATACCGCAGACCATTCCATGGGGCATCCTGCCATGCACCTGTCCGATACGGGAAAATGGCATAAGACGAGCCAGGTGATCGGCCTGTTTTTGAGGATCGGGCTGATCAGCTTTGGAGGGCCGGCGGCCAGCATCGCCCTGATGGAGCAGGAGGTCGTCAGCAAGCGAAGCTGGCTGTCGCGCGAGCACTTCCTGGACCTCATGGCGGCCACCAACCTGGTGCCCGGTCCCAACGCGGTGGAAATGGCCAGCCATATAGGATATATCCATGCCGGCTGGCCTGGGCTGTTCGCCGGCGGCGCATCGTTCATCCTGCCCGGCTTTCTCGCCAGCCTCGCCCTGGGATGGCTCTACGTGCGCTTCGGGAGCCTGCCCCAGGCGGATGCCCTCTTTTACGGCGTCAACCCGGCCGTGGTGGGCATCATCCTGGTCGCCACCTATCGCCTGGGCAGAGCGGCTCTGCGCGACTGGCCGGCGCTGGCCCTGTTCGCGCTTTGCTTCGCCTTCAGCCTGTTGGGCACCAACGAGGTCCTACTCCTGCTGGCCGCGGGGGTGGCCGGCGTGCTGATCTACGCCCGCCAAAACCTGCAGGGGAAGCTCCCGGTACTGTTTTTGACCGGCGGCACATGGGCCGGCGTCTCCGCCGCCCTGCCGGCCTGGCTGGATCACCGCTTGGTGAAACTGGGGCTGTTCTTTCTGAAGGTAGGCTCCCTGTTGTTCGGGAGCGGCATGGTATTGTTCGCCTTCATCCAGCGGGATGTGGTGGAACGCTTCGGCTGGCTGACGCAGAGACAGCTCGTGGATGCCATTGCGGTCGGACAAATGACGCCCGGCCCGGTGCTGTCCTCAGCCACTTTCATCGGCTATGTGGTCGCCGGCCTGCCCGGGGCGCTGGTAGCCACGCTGGGCGTCTTCCTCCCCTCATTCATCATCGTGGCGCTGATAGGCCCCTGGATCCCCCGCCTGCGGCGTTCTGCCATCGCGCAGGCATTCCTGCGGGGAGTGAACGCCGCCGTGGTGGCACTCATCCTGTCGGTGGCCATCGCCCTCCTGCGCGCCGCGGTCGTGGATATTCCCACTGCGCTCATCGCCGCCGGCGCGACGCTTATCCTCTGGCGCTTCCAGCCCGAGACTTTCTGGCTGGTGCTGGCCGGCGCGCTGATCGGCCTGGCCCGTTATGTCATCCTGCGGGCAGGTTGAGCGCGCTCATTCATCGTCGTCAAGCATTACGGAACCCAGAGGCTTGGGCGGCTGTGTCAGCTCCACCGGCAGGGCATGGTCCCGCTCACGGCGCTTGCGGGTCCCTTCCGATGAATACTGCACCCATATGGAGGGCGCATCCTTGCTCTCCGCCCCATGCGAGGTGTGCCGCCGGCGTACCCGACAGATGACCGGCGTGTTCACCGCGGAGCCGGCGATAATGACCTGCCCCTTGCTGAGCGCCGGCAGTTCCAGCAGGAGGTCCCGCCCCACGCTCTCGATGCTCTCTGCCACCCGCGCCTGGTCCACCGGGTTGACGATGCGCAGAATGCACTGCGTCATGCACTGAGACAGCACGTCCGCATCCAGTTTGCCCGGCCGCTGGCTGATAAGGCCGACAGCGACGCCGAATTTGCGTCCCTCGGCCAGGATTTGCCGCAAGATATGCGTCGTGACCACTTCTCCGGACGCCGGCGCGAAGTGGTGCGCCTCCTCAATCAACGTAAAGGTGGGATAAGGGATATAATCCTCCGACCTCTCATCCGCCTGACCGCGCTCCGCATCCACACGCGCCTGCAGAAGCCGGCGCAGGATAGTCGCGACGATGACCTGCTGTTCGCGCGCGTCAATCTCATTGAGCTGAAGCACGGTACAGCGGCCGGGGGAATACAGTTCCTGGAGCGGTAACTGCTGATAGTCATTGAAGGACGAGGAATGCCGGAGCACGGCATCCAGCCGCCACAGCACCGCTTCCACAGAATCCGCGTATTTGGTGGGTTTTTCCTCGGCGATCTCGTCCATCTCATCCGCCGGCTTGTAGCCCTGCTCCCGCACCGCCAGCATCAGGTCGTCAAAACCGTACTTGTCACCATGCGCCCGCCGCAGGGCGCTCAGCGCGTTGCGCAGGATGTATTCCTGGCGTTCGGTAAGATTGGGCAGGAGCGCGCGGTAATCCCCTACGTTGAGGGAACTAATGCGCACCTTCACCTGCTGGGGACGCAGTATCTTGACCTCGGGACGGTAGCCGTCCTCACCCTGGAACTCCGGCCGATTGGTCATCTCCTGCAGGGTGTCATATTCCCCGTGCGGGTCAATGACCAGCACACAGCCGCGGTTGTACGGCTTCAGCAGTTCCTCGATCAGGACGCCGGCCAGGTAGCTTTTGCCGGCGCCGGTGCTGGCGATGATGGCCAGATGGGTGCTGGTGAAGGCGCCGGCGTCAATCACGATGGGCACGGCATCCGGCTCACGGCTCAGCAGTGATCCGATCCAGGCACTGCCGGGCTTCCCGCGCTCACGCGTGCTGAGGATGTGGGACAACATCTCGTCATCGCAGAGAAAGATGGGCCGGCCGGCGCGCGGCGGCAGGCGGGGGTTGATAAAATCCTTCAGGATAGGGTCATAATAGCCGATGATGCGCACCGTGATCTCGAACAGCTCATGCTGTCCCTGCCCGTGCCCCAACATCTGGGCGATATGTGCCGGTGGGACCGCCGGGTTAGCCATGAAGACGTCCGGATACGTGCGCAGAGGCCGGCGGTCGGTGATGCGCCCCACCACCTGCCGCGCCTGGCCGTCCACCACCGCCTCATAATAGACAAATTCCCCGTGCCGCACCCGTTCCTCAACATCAGGGGTGACAAAGGTATATTCGTGCGGGCTTTCGCCCGGTCCTTTGGCCGTGCCAACCGGTTCGTGCATTGACATGCTTCCTCCCTCGATGGCTCAACTCATGGGCTGGACATAGGTTTGCCAGGCCAGGCCTTCCCGCAGTACGGTGATTTGCTCCTTGTGCTCGGGGAACAGTTCGATGACCTGATCCAGTATGTTGAGGAGCAGATGGGGGATCAGCGGATGCGCCTGGGAGCGCAGATGAGGGATATACGCCAGGCGTGGGCCGGCCTCCCCCTCATGGAATCGGCGAAGCTCCTCGCGCGTCAGCGGCATCACCAGGGCATCCACCGGCGCGGAGAACGGGGGAATGCCCTGGAACGCCGGCCCCTCCGCCGACGGCATGCTCCCCACCACCAGAATGCCCACCAGCGTCGCCTTCTCGCTCAGGTAATCGGGCGAGAAGATCTCCAGCTCCGCCGCGGACGACAGGCGCGGTCCCAGCGTCCCGAACTCCGGGTTCATCAAGATGGTGTTGTAAATCACCCCGATGAGATCGGGCTGGCCGGCCTGCGCCGAGAGCACGCGCACAAAACGGCCGAAGGCGTAATCCGCCGGCGTCGGCACTTCCGCCCGCTCCCCGGGATTGTACACCTGGCAGACATACTCCACATGCGAATTGGATTTCACAATTTTGCCAATCACCACCATCGTTATCCCTTCCTCTCCGCCCTTTCAGACGCGGCGCTGTTGTTTGCTCAGCAGTTTGCGCGAGACCCGCAGGGGCAGGTCATGGCGCTGGGCAAACTGGCGAAACAGCTCGTAAAACCGCTCGCGGTCCTCCATGGTCAGCACCGCCACCGCGTCGGCCGTCTCCAGCGGATACGGATACCCGTTGCCGACGACGGTCTCGGCGCGCACGATGTCCATCACCTCATCCAGCCGGCCGGCCTCCAACAGCCACAGCGGGAACTCGATGCGCGCCGGCGGATGGTCCGCGGTCGTCTTCAAGTAGGTGAAGCAGATGCGCCGGCGAAAGTCTCGCCCGCTGGCCTCATCCACATAACTGCTGAGCACGACATCATCGCGGGCGCAGATATAGGCCGGCGTGCGGTCGCCCCAGCGCATCAACGGGGCGTACAGGATGGGGTCAGAGAGATGGCCGGCGCAGACACCGCCGGCGGCCCTCAACATCTCCACCATATCGCGGGCGTAGCTGGTGTCAATATAGCCGATGAGCGGCACACCGGTATCCTCAGAGGCCATGACCATGCGCATGGTGTGAGAGGCATACGCGTTCTGCACCTCCAACGAGAGCCGGCCGGCGAACGAGGCGATGAGCGAGCCGTCGAAGAAGACCACCGGCGGGGGATCCTCGCCGGCGTGCGCCTGCATATAGGCGATGACGCGCTCCACCTCGCGCACATAACGGCGCAGGCTGATGCGCTCATCCCAGCCCTGTTCCAGGTCGGCGCCGGCGCCGGCCCCCAGCTCCGCCGGCGGCAGTACCTCCACCATGACATCCTTCTCATAGGCGCCGCCAGGCTGATGCCGGTTCTCGTACCAGCCGATTTGGATGAGGGCAACCGGGATGGACATGGTGCGCTGGGGTGGAATATGGGAGCCGTCCACCGCGAAGGTGGTGCGCCCCATCAGCACCTGCATGGCCCACTGCCTGGCCTGTTCGTGGTTCTTCCACTGCGCCCGGAAGGGGATCACCGCCCCGCCGGCCGCATCATGTTCCGCCGTCGGCAGGGCGCCGGGCGCCGGCATGCCGGCGAGCGCATCGGCCAGCCGGCGAGAGGGCCAGCCGGCAATCTCGAGGAGAAACTGCCGGCACTGGTCCAGATCATGATGCTGAGCCAACTGATAGCCGCGAAAACTGCCCGCCTGCTGTTCCAGCGCCTGAATCACCCGTTCGCGCACCAGCATCGCCCAACCCTCTCATGGACAGCCGTATCAGGCCACCCTACTCAATGTAAACGCGGCTGACGCCGTTCTCCTTCACCACCCGGATGCGGTTCTCGGTCACGCGCTCGAAAGTATCGTCATGACTGATGACGAAGAGCTGGGAAAAGCCCCGCAGGTTGAGGATATGGTCCGCCAGGCTCTCGCGCCGGCTCTCGTCCAGGTTCGCCGTCGGTTCATCAAAGAAAGCGATGTCCAGCTCCGAAAGCTCCTTCAGCAGTGCCAGGCGCACGGCCAGCGCGGCGCTCATCTGCTCCCCGCCGGAAAGCTGTTGGAAGGTGCGGACATGGCCGGCCTTCTCCACCAGAATCTCGTAATCCTCGCTCCACTCCAGATGCATGGTGTAGTCGTTCATTAGCTGGGAGAAGATAGCGGCGGCCTCGCGGGAGATGGACTGCACCAGCAGGCGGGTGATGTGTGGGCCGGCGTCCCGGATGACCGTCCGAGCGGTCTTCACCACCTCCAGGAGGGCCGTTTCCTGCTTCATTTCCTGATGCACCGCCTGGAGCCGCGCTTGCTGTTGATGTAGGGATGCCAGTTCCTCCTGCACCACGCGCCGGCGCTCTTCCTTCAGCCGCAGGCGCTCCTCCAGGGAGGACAGGCCGGCACGGCAGGCGTCCAGCTCTTGCTGAACCTGGGCATGGGCGCCGGCATCATATTGCCGGCGGGCGTCGGCAAGCTGGCCCTCCAGCTCGGAGAGCTGGGCATCCAGCTCCTGCCGTGTACTCCGCAGTTTCTCCATCTGCGCCTGGATCTCCGTCAGCCTGGCGGCAATGGCCTCACTGCGGAGATACTCGTTATACGCGTCCGCACTGTTTTCCTTTCGCCGGCGCTCCTCCGCAATACGCTCGTCCAGGCCGGCATAGGCGGCCAGGGCGGTCTGAAGCTCCTCCCGCCGCTGGCGCTTCTCCTCCGCTTGCGCCCCCAGCTCCTGCCACTCCGCCTCCACTTTCGGACGCTCCGCGGCCAGCGCCTCCAGCCGGCGGTACTCCGCCGGCAGATGCTCCAGCTCCCGCACCTGCGCCTCCAGCGTCCGCAGTCGCTCCGGCGCGCCGGCCAGCGATGCGACCTCGCGTTCCAGCGCCTCGCGCCGGCCCGTAAGCTCCGCGATCTGCTCCTCCACCGAACGCAGATTGCTTTTCAGCGGGTCCCGCCGCTCCAGGCGCTTCGCCGCATCCCGCGCCGCAGATAACCGCGCCTGAAGCTCCGCCTGCGCCGCCATCAGCTCCTGAAGCGCTGTCTCCAGCTCCGCGATCTGCCCGTCGAAATAGTCGGCCAGGCTCATGCCCTCCTGCATATTGCGGCAGGGTTCCTGCAGATAGGGGCATAATCCGCCGGCCACCGCCTGCCGCGATCGGCGCGCCTGGTCCAGTTGGGTCACCAGCCGGCCGTGCTCCTGCTGAGCCTCGGCGAACTGCTGTTCCAGCAGGGGAAGTTCCTCGACCAGCGGGATGCACTGCTGAAGCTGGGCAAGCTCCTCAACGAGCGTTTCCCGCTGCGATGCCAGCCGGGACAGGTCAGCGGAGACCTGTTCCAGCGACTGCCGGCGCTGTTCCAGCAGAGCGGCGCGCTGACGTTCCGCCTGAAGCTCCTGCTCGAGCCGGCGATACTGCTCCACCGCCGGCCCGAGTTCGGCCAGCCGCGCCACAGCCTCATCTATACGCGCCAACTGCTCCTGGAGCGACTGCAGGCGGGCCTCCACGCCGGCCAGCGCCGCCTCGACCTGGCTCAGCTCCTGTCGGATGCCGTCGCGGTGGGAGCGTTCCTCTTCCAGCCGGCGCAGGGCTTCCTCCGCCTCCTGATAGGCCTGATACGCCGGCGCCAGCCGGCGGCATGCCTCCGCCGCCTTCTGGGCCTCCTCCAGACGCCGCTCGACATCGGCAAGCTGAGCATCCAGGCCCTGCAACTGCTGGGTGAGCAGGGCGATGGAACGCTCCAGCGACTCTATCAGGCTTTTCTGGCGCTGAAATATCTCTGATTTGCCCTCCAGGCCGGCCAGCTCCTGGGCAAGCTGATCGCGCCGGCGGCGTATATCTTCCAGCTCTGCATCCAGTTCGCCGGCCTCCTGCTCAAGCTGAGGCAGTCGAGCAAGTTGGCCCTCCAGGCCGGCCGATTCTTTCTCCAGCTCGCTGACATGATCCCTCAGCGCGCTTTCCACCTCGCGCAGACCCTCATAGGCGCGCTGATACTCCTCCACCCTCAGCAGGCGGTCGAACTTGTCCCGCCGCGCCGAGGCATCCTCCAGGAACGCGGCGGTCAGCAGGCCCTGGGGAACGCCGATGGCGTTGCTGAAGAGGTGCGCCAGGTTGGTATCCGGGGGAACGCCGAACTGCAGGCACAGCCACTCCTGCACGCCGGCCTTGCCCTCGCGCAGGCGAACCCTCAGGTCCGGATCATAGACATAATATTCCGAGGACTTGCCGCAGGTGCGCACCACCTCGTACTCGCGCCCGTCGGATGCGACGAACGCCACCGTGATGACCCCTTTGGCGGCCCCTTCGCGAACCAGTTGCGTCTGCCGGCGGAAGGGGCTGAAGTCGAACAGGGCAAAGCCGATGGCTTCCAGGATGGTGGATTTGCCGGCGCCGTTCTCGCCGCAGATGGCAGTGACGCCCTGCTCCAGCTCGATGATCGCGTGCTGATAGCTCTTGATGTTTTCCAGCTCAACCCGCGTGATGTACATCTTCTTCCGCCATCCCCTCATCCAGCAGAGAAGAAGCGCTGAGCCGCAGTTGCCGGATAATCTCGTCAGCGCTCTGGCGTTCCAGGACGCGCTCCTTCAGCTCCCGAAATAGCCCTGCCCACTGTTCGGCACTGCCCTGGAACCGTCCATCGCGCTGTAATAACTCCCGCATGACCTGCTGTTCCATCTCCGCGCGGGAGAGATGCTCGGCCGGCGCGTTGACCACATACTCCGCCGGCGCCGCCCGCAGATGAATCTGGCTGACCAGGGGTTGGTAGCGCTGGCGGATCAGCTCGGCCACCATATCCATCTGCAGGGCAGAAGAGGGGAAATGCAGGAGGCCGTCCAGGGAGAATTCCACCACCGGCGGCATGGGAAACTGCTCTGCATCAGCCTGGAGCTGGCGCCGCAGGGCGTCGTACAGCTCCTCCGGCGTCTGAAAAGGCGTGACATCCAGCCGGCGCCGGATGAAGGGCCGGCGGGCATAGCGGCGGTGCTCGGCGCGGATAGTATGCGGCCGGCCAATCTCCACTTCCACGAAGAAAACCCCGCCCGGGTGCTGAGATTCGTCAAAGTTGTTGGGCTCCAATGAGCCGGGGTTGAACAGCCAGCCATCCTGCTGGGCCGGCTTATGGACATGCCCCAGGGCCAGATAGTCAATGTGCGGGCGCAGGGGTGCGAGCTGGTAATGGGTCAGGCTGATGCGCGTGCCGGCGCCCCGCACCAGCATGCCCTCCACCTCCGCATGGGCCAGGAGAATGGTGAAAGGCGGCCGGCGTTCCGCATGAAGCTCCTCCAGCCGAGCGGTCAGATCGGCGAACACTCGGGGGGCGGCCGCACCGTGATAGCCGGTGCCGTAGATGCGCACATCCTCCAGGTCCACATACCCCCCGGCGCCGTCCTGATACGGTTGGAGGACCAGCTTTTCGTCCTGATAATACGGGCGCAGGAGGATCAGCAGGCCCTGGGCGGACAGGAAATCGAGCCAGGAATGGTCCTGGCGGTAGTGCGGCTGTTCATGGTTGCCCATAACCCCCACCACGGGGATGCCGGCCTCTTTCAGGCGCTGTAGCTCCCTCTGCGCCAGGATAAGCGTCAAGGGGGAAATGACACGCTGATGAAAGAGATCGCCGGCGATCAGGACGAAATCCACCCGTTCCTTCAGGATATCGCTTACCGCCCGATGAAAGGTCTGAAAGAAATCGCGGTACCGCTCGGGGCTGTGATACTGTTCATATCCCAGATGCAGGTCGGCCAGATGGGCAAAACGCACTCGCATTCCCTCCCCCTATCCCACAACAGCCGTCAGACCGTCTCCCACCAGCGCCGGATGGTCTCCGCATCGCCGGCCTGGCCCAGGATGGCCATCAGCTTGATGCGGCACTTGGCGCTGTCTATACCGTCGGAGAAGAGACAGCCGGCGGCGGCCAGATCGCGATACGCGCCGACGTAGCCATACTTATCGTACAGCGGGCCGCGGCTTCGGCTGGAGATCACGACCGTCATGCCCTGGGACACTGCCTGACGGATGGGTTCCAGCCACGCCGGCGGCACATGGCCGGCGCCGGTGCCCTCGATGACCACGCCGCGCGCCCCCTTCGCCGTCAGATACTGCAGGATGGCCGGCGAGCTGTCCAGGCCAGCCGGCAGGATCGGCACGTCCGCGGCCAAATCACCCGCCGGCAGGACCGGGCGGTGCGGCGGGC
>Ga0078972_1010751_pt1 | contig 16836 bp, 14 predicted proteins | sample YelNatPaOPGAMG01_FD_67568 | JGI IMG/M metagenome (GOLD analysis project Ga0078972, IMG submission 67568) | Hot spring thermophilic microbial communities from Obsidian Pool, Yellowstone National Park, USA - OP-RAMG-01 (SPADES assembly) (version 2) | ecosystem: Environmental > Aquatic > Thermal...
GTACGCACTTCCGCGATGATCCAAATTTCTGTCGGAAGGAAGGCCGCCTAGTCGAGCGTGTGGCCGCTTTCGGCCCCCCCCTGACAGCCGCCAAAGGTCAACCTTTGTCATTTCGAAGGAGCCATCCTCGAACGAAGTGAGAGGCTGCGACAGAAATCTTGGTTTTCTGACCAGGATTTCTCGCTTCGCTCGAAATGACAGGGACTATGCGTTTGAAATGAGCGGCGCCTCATTGAATGCGTGATTACTTTCGAGAACAGGTCTAGAAGGCAATCCACGGGTGCATGTTCGGCGCCCGTGTGCATCATTGCGTCATCCCTACGAAAGAGAGTATCCAGGTCGGTAATGGATGCGGTCAAGTCGCAAAAGTGTGGCTTATTGCTGCCATTTCGCGAGGCGGCCTTTCCGGCGCTCAAGCCACCCAATTACATATTTCCTTTGAGGCAGGCGATAACCGCTTCCATATCTTGTGGGATGGGGGATGTCCACTGGAGGTATTGGCCTGTGACAGGGTGCGCAACACCGAGCAGTGAGGCGTGAAGCGCCTGCCGATTCAGCAAATGTGCACACTTTTCTACCAGATGCGGGATATGCTTTGCGCGGCGTCTCATGCGCCCGTACACAGGGTCTCCCAAAATGGGCAACCCTATGGCCGCGAGGTGGACGCGTATCTGGTGCGTCCTCCCTGTTTCAGGCCGTATTTCGAGCAGCGAGACCTCGCCGAGGCGATTGACCACGCGCCACTTGGTCACCGCGGTTCTCGATTTGGCTGCGGCGACAGACATTCTCTTGCGGTCAGTTGCGTGGCGGCCTATGGGACGGCTCACGATCCCTTCGTCTTTTTGAGGCGCCCCGCGGACGATGGCGTGATAGATTTTTGTCACCGAATGCTCCTTGAATTGGCGGGACAGCCATGACAAAGCCTCGTTCGTTTTCGCGATCGCCATGACGCCAGAGGTGTCTTTGTCCAAGCGGTGCACAATGCCCCATCGCCCAGCTTCACCTACCCCGATTATCTCCGGCCGGTCTCGAACGAGTATGTCCACCAGGGTGCCTGAACTGCGGCCGCCTCCATGATGCACCGTGAGGCCGGGCGGCTTGTCGATGACCATGAGGTGATCGTCTTCGAAAAGGATGGACAATGACGTATGAGGCGGCTCCACGTTGGACTGCATCGGCTCAGCGTCCGCTGCTGTTATGACGACTTTTTCTGAGGGTCTCAGCACAGTGGATGCTTTTATTTTGCGGCCGTGGACGACGACCCTCCCTTCTCGTATCATCCTTGCTATGAGCGTCCTGGAAAAAGATCCGGCTAGCAATTCAAAAAGCAGCTTATCAGCCCTTTGCGGGTGGGCATCCCCCGGCACAATATATTCCAACGTTTCAGGCTCTTTCAAACGCCTCTCGTACAAGGGATGGCAAGAGCGCATACTGATCCTCGAAGATGGTCCGCGTATCGAACAGGACAGCCTCATCTCTCACGAGCGCGATGACGGGAGGAGTCCCTTCTCTTAGACCTCTTTCCAGGGCCGCTGCGGATACCTTCAAAGGTCTTATCACGACTCGCGAGCCGGCGAGTTCCCCCAGGGGCAACGCGCCGCCGCCTACCTTTCCTGGCCCGGGCTGCACGTCAATCTCGGCAAGATTCGTCAATTCATCCTTCAGTCGGGCAGCAATCCACTCTGCGGCTCGCAACAGTTCTCCCGCATCCTTCACAATCATTTGCAGCGTGGGGACATGCCGCGTCGCGCCGTCTGGTTTGGTGTATTCTTCCAGCGTGGCTTCCAGGCCAGCTAACGTCATCTTGTCCATCCGCAGAGCTCTGGCCAATGGATCAGCCTTGATACGCATGAGCAGATTTTCTTTTCCTGCGATGATGCCTGCCTGGGGTCCGCCGAGCAGTTTGTCTCCGCTGAAGGTCACCACGTCGATCCCTGCATTGAGCACCTCCTGCACCGTGACCTCGGCCATGAAACCATACCGAGACAGGTCAACGAGGCAGCCGCTTCCCAGGTCCATCATGGTCGTGACGCCCTTTTCTCTGCCGATGGCGGCAAGCTCGTTGACATCCACTTCGCGCGTGAACCCCACGATGTGGTAATTGCTCGTGTGAACCTTGAGAATCAGCGCAGTTCGTTCATTGATGGCCTCGAGATAATCACGGGGATGCGTACGGTTTGTGGTTCCTACTTCGCGAAGGATGGCGCCCGATCGTTTCATGACATCGGGAATACGGAAAGATCCCCCTATTTCGATGAGCTCGCCCCTGGAAACAACCACCTCTTTTCCTGCAGCCAGGCTGGTGAGGACCAGCAGCACGGCAGCAGCATTGTTATTGACCGCAAGCGCTGCTTCTGCGCCGGTGAGTTCCTGCATCAGGAGCTTCAAATGCGAGTTCCGTTCACCTCGGCGCCCCTTCTCGAGGTCATATTCCAAGTTGCTATAGGACCGCGCCGCCTGAGCGATTCTGTCAATTACCTTCTCTGAGAGAGGGGAGCGTCCTAGATTAGTATGGACAATGACTCCCGTGGCATTGATCACGGGTACAAGTTTTCGGCCGAGCATGCGATCGGCCACTTTTTCCACCCTCGCTATCACCGACGAGAGACTACAGAGCCGCTCATCATCGTTTCCACGGAGGATTTCTTGGCGCAACTCATCCAAGGCAAGCCGCGCCATACGTTTCACGAGGTCTTCGGCGTACTTCGCCCTGAGAGGGTCGAGCCCCGAGTCATTGAGCAGCCGGTCCATCGAGGGTATTGACCTGAGAAGCGTGTCTGAAGACATGGGACTCATGGCACTGATGTCCCTCACGAAGGGGAAATAAGTTTGAGTGAGCGCAGCGCTTCTTCAAACGCCGGAGCAAAAGACATAAAGTCCTTGACAGGCGCGGTAAAGTCGATGTTCATCATCTTCTGGTCGGTAAACACAACGAGGCGCCATGCACGCAGACTGTTGGGTTGGTCTGACCCCTTGTCCTTGCAGAGGAGGGCTTTGCCGCCCTTTAGTTTTATCTCCTTGACTTCTTCAATCTGCGGGTCCTTTTCAGCAGTATTGCGGAGGGCCTTCAAAATAGGGTCAGGAGACTGGAAGAAAGAATCCCCGGCCACGATGTAAATCTCGCCAGAGTCTTTTCTCCATTTATAGATGCCGGGTTCATCAACGGGGTCTTGCTGAAATCCCTGTGGAATTTTTATCTTGAAAAACCCTCCATTGAGTTCCTGGGGAGCAGGTCGGGCGTTGGCGTCAGATGATTTTTGGGATTGAGCCGGGAGGGCGCTCGGCGCAATAACGCATATAACCACGGTAATTGCGATGCACAAAAGTCTTTTCATTTATAGCAGTTCCTCACGCACTCTGTAGCCGAATGTCGTGCTCGTTCACCTGACATCTGCGGCTGGTCCCAAAGATTGGCCCCCATTTGACCGATCCGCACACGATTGTTACCATGAATGAGGGAACAGTGTCAAAGACATGACTGAGGATAGTGAAAAGAGATTTCGATCTGCGGCCATATTCGTCCTTGGCTGTAAAGTGAACCAGGCCGAGGCTGCTGGAATGAAGCAGATTCTCGCGCAGGCTGGCTGCCGACTCTGTGGGCAAGGGGACACCCCGGACCTTGTGATCGTCAACACGTGCTGCGTGACATCCAAGGCAGAAGGGAAATCGAGGCGGCTCGTCAATCGCCTGCGCAGAATGTATCCCCAGGCGATGATATTGGCGACGGGCTGTCTCGCAGAGATACACCCATCGTCGTTTGATGCCTCAGACGACCGTTTGCTCGTCTTTCCCCAATCCGCCAGGGCGCACCTGAAGGAGATCTTGGCCGGGAACGCCTCGCCTTCCATAAGTCGGGAACATGCGCACGGAATATATGAATTTGTTGATTTTGGGGTCGCCTCGGTTCCCTCCAGAGCCAGAGGATTCATCAAAATCCAAGACGGCTGCTCTGCACGCTGTTCGTACTGCATAGTGCCCAGGGCTCGCGGCCCTGCACGAAGTCTTGCTGTGGAGACCGTGTTGGCCCATGTCACCGCCATGGCCAACAGCGGCGTACCGGAAATTGTACTCTCCGGCGTGAATTTAGGCGCGTACGGAAATGATTTTATTCCGCCCATCGATCTGGAAAGTCTGCTGAGGACTCTGTTATCAGCAAAATCGACGGCGCGTTTCCGATTGAGTTCGCTCGAGCCGGAACACATATCGTCGGGCGTCATCGACTTGATGGCCAGCAGCGATGGACTGTGTCGTCATCTCCACATTCCTCTGCAAAGCGGCGACGATGGGATTTTGAGACTGATGAACAGGCCATACGACGCGTCCTTTATTCGATCTCTGGTGAAAACAATTTTTTCAAAAGCGCCCGATGCCTGCATCGGTTTCGATGTTATCGTTGGCTTTCCTGGCGAATCTGAGGAGGCATTCGACCAAACCGTGGAGCTCATCGAAGAGTGCGGCGTGAGTTATCTGCACGTTTTCCCCTTTTCGCCCAGGCCGGAGACCCCGGCCGCCTCGCTGCAAGGGAAGGTTCCTGATTCGGTGATACGCGCACGGGTGCAGTTGCTGAGACAATTGTCGGCGCGTCTCAGGGCAACGTTTTTTGAGCGCTGTCTCGGAAAAACTTTTTCGGCCGTGGTGGAATCCGGTCCAGACCCTTTGACCGGCGAATTACTTGTAAGGACTGATAATTATATTCCGGTGTACTGCCCTGCCAGTCCGGGGCTGCTGAAAGAGCGGAAAGGAATGATTGCCTTGGTCGATCTGAAAGGCGGGCGGGTCTTCGGACGCGAAGTGTCAGGTACGGCAAGTTGCGACCTTTCCGTCGGAATGGCGGGCGTGACGCTCTGAACATGAGGACTTATATACGGGTTCTCGAAATTTCTGTCGGAATGAGGGGCGCCTAGCCGAGCTTGTGGTCGCTTTCGGTACCTCCCTGACAGCCGCCAAAGGTTAACCTTTGTCATTTCGAAGGAGCGGTTCTCGAACGAAGTGAGGGGCTGCGACTGAGAAATCTTGGTTCTCTGACCAGGATTTCTCGCTTCGCTCGAAATGACAGGGACAATACATTCGAAATGACCGGCTCCTCATTGAATTCGTGATTACTTTCGAGAACAGGTCTAAACTCCGCATCATGGCGGCAAGAGGATCCATTGGCGCCGCCAAACTGCTCAGTCCGTCAAGCCCTTATCCAGTCGGCGGTTACCTTCGAGAACCGCTTTATCAAGAGCTGCCGCCCTGCTTTATGGTCTTTCGGATGAGCTCCCCGGCCTTCACCAAATGCTCCTTGGCTTTGAGGAAATTCTGAGGATCGTTTTCTTCAAAATAGTTGATAATTGCGTCGCATGCTCGGTGCGCGTGAGCGATGGATTCCCGGACGAGGGAATGAAACGCTTGATATCGTGACGGGGGGATGATGGCAAAGGTCTTTGAGTCGAGGATTTGCAACTCTCTTTTCAATGACGTCATCTTCAGTCTTACATCCGCCGGCACCAACGCGGAATGAGCATCAGAAGGGTCATAGTCCTCGATACTCAGCCCAGGGACGCGCGTCATGAGCAGGGAAAGCTCTTCAAGTATGGGCGCTGTTTCTCTCAGGTAATCCCTCGCTTCGCGACTCTCTAGGGCGTCGTCATCGAGAGGGGATGGTATAATCTCTTTTTCCTGGGCTGGCGCCGGTTCTTCACGAGGCAATTGTTCTCGCGGGCCAGTTTCCGGGGCGGGCTCTTCTACCTGAGCGGGTTCGCTGGGAACATCGGGAGACGGAGAAGCGGTCGGAGTCTCTGCGCGCGGCATTTCCGTGGCCTCAGCCGGAGGCGCGGTCTCATCAGGTGAACGGGCCGTCCTGGGGAGACTCTCCTGGGGCTCTTCCTTTTCCTCATCAGGAAGCTCAACCATGAGCGGGCTCTTCCTCGCGTCAAGGGCGATCCAGTCTTCCGGCCTCGCCAGCTCCTTTGCTCCGGTAGCCGCGATCTCGAGTCTGCCCGTCTTTGCGGCTCTCGATTCCAGGGTCGCTATGGGAATCTGCTTTGCCGGGGCGACCCCACGCAAGACTTCTTTCTTGGGAACAAAGCTCGCGTCAAGCGTTTCTTCGGGAGCTCGCGGCGGATGATATACAGGACTGGCTTCTTCCTCCGACGCTGCAGGCGGAGCGGGTTCTGGCGGCGCCGCCTCTGGTTTCTTTTCAGCAGGCCGCTCTGGCTCTGGTTGGGGCGGTTCTACTGCTTCGGGCGGCGCTGCCGGCGGAGTCTCAGGAACTCTGACAGCCTCCGTCTGGCCTATATCAACTGGATCAAAGGGCAGCCGATGGACCTTCTTCTCCGGCTCTCTCTCAGCAGGATGTTCCCTGGTTGGGCTTTCCGGGACAGGAGCGGGCTTCTCCTCGACATCCTCCGGAATCGGCTTGGGCGTGGATTTTCCCCCAATAATGCTCTTTAATTTAATTTCTGGGATGACGACCTTATATCCGGAATCTCCTATTTGGGTGGACGGACTTTCCGCCGGCGCCTGAGTTCCTGCGGTTGACGAGCGTTTTTGTGGGGCGACATCTTGGGCCTTCGGCGTTCCCACAACGCAAAAAAGGCAGATCAACAATATGAGCAACGCGAGTCGAGGGCTCTTCTGAATGGCGGGGCTCATGATGTATCAAAACCTTTGTAAGCGCGAATGGTTGACGATTCCCATAAATATCATTTGTAGGTCATCCTATTTGGAAACTATATTTCCTATGTAATTTTAATCGACTTTTTGTAAAATTTCAAGCAATTGTGCAACAGAATGGGGCCGAGTTTCGACCAGATGAACTTTGTCGAGGATTCCGTTGATGAAGGCCGCGGTATTTTCTGCGCCAAATTTTTTCCCAATTTCAATGGCCTCATTGAGGATCACTTTGTTTGGGACGTCATGAAAAGTGGTAAATTCGGCAATGGCCATTCTGAGGATGTTTCGATCTACGCGGCTGATTCGGGAAAGCTTCCAATGGTGAGAGAGCATGGCGATGAGGGAGTCGATGGCGTCCTTGTTTTCTGAGACAGCTTTGACGAGGTTTCGCGCAAAATCTTTGAGTACGCGATGCATTTTGAGGTCTTCGTCCTCTTCGTTGCTGAAGTGCTCGCCCAGGAAATCAAAGGTTTCAAGGGGATCCTGGTTCCGGGCATCGGCGGCAAACAGCACTTGCAAGACAAACTCTCTACTTTTTCTTCTTGATGGCACGACAAATAGGCGCTCTATGGTGCAAGGAAAAAGATACGGCAGGGCTGATCCCTGCTAAAATTGTCGGAAAAGATTGGCCATTTCTATGGCTGACATCGCTGCTTCAGCCCCTTTGTTGCCCGCTTTGGACCCCGCTCGTTCTATGGCTTGCTCGAGGGTGTCGGTGGTCAGCACTCCAAAAGCCACAGCCGTCGGGGATTCAAGCGCGACTTGGGCGACGCCTTTCGCGGTTTCGGCGGCGATATAGTCGAAATGAGGCGTGGAGCCCCGAATCACTGCTCCCAGGGCTATGACCATGTCATACTTGGCAGTCTTGACGATCTTGGCAACTGCCTGTGGAATTTCAAAGGCTCCGGGAACTCTCACCACAGTGATGTCTTCCTCTCGCGCGCCATGCCGAACCAGGGCATCTATTGCGCCGGCTATGAGCCGCGACACCACAAAATCATTATACCGGCTCGCCACGAGGGCCGCAGTCATTCCCTGACAGTTCAAAACCCCTTCTAGGATTTGTGCCATAACGCCTCCGTGCGTAGTGTTTCGTTTTTGTAGAAATCCTTGCTCGACGCATTGTGCAGAGAGCCACCGTGTTTGCCGCCTCCGGGTCGCCGCGGGCTCTCAAAGACTCTTCGCTGCAATTAATCAGTCGAGGCGCTTGTCTGAACTTTCAAGTCGTAGAGATGTCCCATCTTTTCCTTTTTGGTCAACAGATACCTCAGGTTTGTGGCGCAAGGTTCTATGACAATGGGGACTTGTTCGACAACTTCCAATCCGTATCCCTCTAGCCCGACGATCTTGGTGGGATTGTTCGTCATCAATCGCATTTTTCTCACGCCTAAGTCCGCCAACATCTGAGCGCCAATGCCGTAATCCCTGAGGTCTGGCTTGAATCCCAGCCTCAGATTGGCCTCGACGGTGTCGCAACCCTGGTCTTGCAGGGCATACGCCTTGATTTTGTTCAGCAGGCCTATGCCTCGACCCTCCTGCTGCATGTAGAGAATGACCCCTTTTCCTGCCTCTTGAACCATGCGCATGGCTTTCTCGAGCTGGTTCCCGCAGTCGCATCTCCTGGATCCGAATACATCTCCTGTGAGGCATTCCGAATGGACGCGCACCAACACCGCCTCATCAGGGTTGATCTCGCCTTTGACCAAGGCAACGTGGTTGTGATTATCCACGTCGTTCTCGTACACGATGAGCCGGAACTCGCCGCCGTACTCCGTAGGCAGAACAGTTTCAGCGCCTCTCCGGACGAGTCTTTCCGTCTTCATACGATACTGAATGAGGTCCTTTATGGTGCATATCTTGATGCCGTGTCGCTCTGCCATGACCATGAGATCAGGCAGCCGCGCCATCGAACCATCCTCATTCATGACTTCGCAGATAACCCCAGCAGGTTCGAAACCGGCAAGTCTCGCTAAATCGACGCTGCCTTCTGTTTGGCCAGCCCGTACGAGGACTCCCCCATTTCTCGCCATCAGTGGAAACACATGCCCGGGCGAAATCAGGTCCTGTGGAGTGGCGTCTCTGTCCACTGCGGTGAGGATGGTGGTGCATCTATCGTAGGCAGAAATGCCAGTCGTCACGCCTCTTGCCGCTTCTATGGATACGGTGAACGCTGTGCCGTATGGCGATTTATTGTTGGCGACCATCATGGGGAGGTCGAGCGATTCGATCTTGGAGCGTGTCATAGAAAGACACAAGAGCCCTCTGCCATATTTGGTCATGAAGTTGATAGCTGCAGGGGTAACCTTTTCGGCCGCCATGGTGAGATCGCCTTCGTTTTCACGGTCCTCGTCATCAACCAATATCACCATACGGCCTTGTTTTATCTCTTCGATAGCTTCTTCAATACCTACGAGTGCGCTCATCCGCGCATCCTCCTTCATACGAATCCGTATTCTCTGAGCGTATCTTCTGTGATACCCGCGTTCATTTTTTGGTTTGACACAAATTTCTCTATGTATTTTGCGATCATATCATATTCAATGTTCACCCTATCACCGATCTTTTTTTCGGTCAACCCTGTGCGGATCGAGGTGTGAGGGATGATCATGACCCAAAAACGATTTTGTTCGACTCTATTCACCGTGAGGCTTACTCCGTCAACCGCGACGCTTCCTTTTTCCACAAGATACCGCCCGGACGGGGCGTCCACTGCGAGACTGAACCCCGAACCTACAGGTTTTTTGTCTGTGATGACCCCCACGCCGTCTATGTGGCCCGAAACGATGTGCCCACCCAAGCGGTCGCCCAGCCGCAGCGCCTTCTCGAGATTGGCGACCGACCCTACACGCAAGGACCCCAGCGTGCTGACTCTCAGGGTCTCCGGCGACGCGTCCGCCCAGAATTGGCCGTGGCCTTTCTCGAGGTGGGTCACCGTGAGGCATACGCCGTTCACGCAGATAGAATCACCGACGGTCACGTCATCGAGACTCATGGCGGTAGCGAATTTCAGCCTCACGAACTCGCCCGTCGGTTCGATACTCACGATTTTTCCTTGATCCTGTACGATGCCAGTGAACATCTACTCGCTCCTTGTTAATGCCATATCAGTGTGAATCTGGTCATTTACACAGGGCGCCGCAAGGGTCTGTGCGCGGCCGCGGCTAAGAAGGTGTCTTTGGTGGATGCGTTTCATCCCATGGAGGATGTTCGACTTTACATCCGGCGCCTCTCTTTCTATTTGTGTGAGCAGTTCTTTTATCCAGCGGCGTCGCGACCCGACCATCCCTTGGTAGGTGCACCCACAGCCCAGAATAGGGACGCGCAAGCTCCTGGCAAAAAGTCGCGTCGTCTCTTCTCTTACATACACCAGCGGTCGAATGATCCTATTCCTGTGGTCATCCGCCAGCAAATTGGGACTCATCCCCTTGATGGCGCCATTAAAAAACAAGTTGAGCAAAAGGGTTTCCACAAAGTCGTCCTGGTGATGACCGAGGGCAATCTTGTTCCAGCCGTTGGCAGCGGCAAACGTGTAGAGAACTCCTCGCCTGAGGCGTGAGCAAAAAGAGCATGGATTAGTGCCGTGGGTAAGCTTCTCGTTGACGAGATCGAGAATATTGCCTCCCAACACATAGTGCTCGACGCCGTCTCGCGCGAGGCGGGTCGTGATCGCGTCTGAATCGAAGTCCGGCGTCCCCGGATGCACCGTCGCCGCTGCCACGTCGTATGCCACCGGCGCCCGCTGCCGCAAAACCAGAAGCGTGTAGAGAAGCGACCACGAGTCTTTTCCTCCGGAAAGGGCAACGAGGATGCGGTCGCGGTCGCGGATGAGGTCGAAATCCGCGATGGCTTTTCCCACATATTTTGTGATCGTTCGCAAAAGACGTTTGTCCATAAGGTTATTAATAACGCATCATGGAGGTTTCGCATAGCTCGATGTGCGAGGCGTGGTTCTTGTGCCGTCGAGTTCTTTATAGTAGGACTGACTATATTTCTGCATTTGGGGTAACAAATTGCTTTTTCTCAACAATGTGACGAAGTATTTCAATGGAAGACCTCTTTTCAAGGGAGTGAGTATCAGCATACATCGCGGAGACCGCGTCGGCATAGTGGGGCCCAACGGCGCCGGGAAATCAACCCTCCTTGGCATCATGGAAGGCATCGTTTCGTGCGACGAGGGGGAGGTCTCGGTCGAGAAGAAAATTCGTATGGGCGTGCTCCACCAAGAGTTGAGCGTGGGAAACGATACGCCGATTCTCGAAGAGGTCACCAACGCCTCGGACCATTTGAAAGAAATACGGCGGCGTCTTTCCGCGCTCGAGATCAAGCTGGGAAGCGTGTCGGCCGACAGTCCGGAAGCCGCAACGTTGCTCGAGGAGCATGGCCGGCTTCAAAGCGAATTTGAACATTACGACGGCTACACATTGGAGTCACGGGGGTTGAAGGTCTTGCAGGGGCTCGGGTTTTCCTCTCAGGATGCGTCTCGACCGTGGAGCGAGTTTTCAGGCGGGTGGCGCATGCGCGTGGAATTGGCGAAGATACTCCTCGCTGACCCTGATCTCCTGTTATTGGACGAACCGACGAATCATCTTGACCTGGACAGTCTCTTGTGGGTGGAGAATTATTTGAACGATTTCAAAGGTGCGTTGGTGCTCGTTTCTCACGACCGCGCGTTTCTCAATCGCCTTGTAAAACGCATCATCGAAGTTGACAACGGAAAGGTGAGCTGTTTCTCCGGGAACTACGATACATACGAAACCACCAAGAAAATGCAAGAAGAGGTGGTTCTTGCCTCGTATCGAAATCAGCAGGAAAAGATCAAGAAGATACAAGCATTTATCAACCAGAACAGGGTCAAAGCGCGTACCGCAAGCCGCGTGCAAAGCCGCGTGAAAATGCTCGAAAAAATGGAATTGGTGCAACCGCCTCAAAGGCCCAAGACGGTAAGGTTCTCTTTTCCTCAGCCAACCCGTTCCGCCAAACGCGTGGTCGAAATGCGAAATGTCGTGAAAAGATACGGAGAACTGGAGGTATATCGAGGGCTTAACCTGTACATAGACCGCGGGGATCGCATCGGTTTGGTGGGGCCAAATGGCGCAGGAAAATCCACTTTGATGAAAATGCTGGCAGGCGTCATTCCCTACGATGAGGGGTCTATCCAATATGGCCAAAACGTGAACATCGGTTATTTCGCTCAGCTCCATTCCGAAAGCCTGAATTCGGAGATAACCGTGCTGGAAGAAGCGTGCACGGTCGGCCCCAAGCTGCCTGAACAAGAAGTGCGGAACCTCCTGGGCGCGTTTCTTTTTTCTGGCGACGATGTTTTAAAGAAGGTGAAGGTGCTCAGCGGCGGCGAAAAGAGTCGGCTGGCGCTGACCAAGATCCTGCTGAATCCCCCTAATTTCCTGCTCATGGACGAGCCGACGAACCACTTGGACATTCCCGCATGTGAAGTCCTGGAACAGGCGCTCACGCAGTACCAAGGAACGCTTGTCCTCATCAGCCATGACAGAAGACTTTTGGATCAAGTCTGCAATGCGATTATCGAGATACAAGACGGCTCAGTGGAGCGCTATGTCGGCAATTACTCCGATTACTGCTCAAAAAAGAATGCTGCGCATCTTCAAAATGACCAGCCGCGACTGATCCCACAGCTCTATACGGTGCAAGGCGCGGCGCCAACACCTGAGAAAACATCCAAAAAAGACCGCAGGCGCAAGGAGGCGCAAGCGCGTTCGACGCTCTTCAAGAAACAGCAGCCATTGAAACGCGAAATCGAGCAGCTTGAAGCGCTCCTCGCGGAAAAAGAGGCGCGCAAACGTGAAATCGAAACCCAACTCTCTGATCCTTCCATCTACGACCAGAAGGAGAAGCTGCGTGCGCTCCTCGAGGAAAGTCCTCTCCTCGACGGCGCGATTCGGGAGCTTGAATTACGGTGGGAAGAGCTGCAAGCCCAGCTCGAGGCGCAGAGCAAGGTATGAAATGGTTAACGGTTTCGCCTGCGGGCCGCCATCTTCAAGAGCTTGCGAAAATGCGCGGTATTCGTAAGGCCTTGCAACGCCGTGTCTGACATTGCCTTTTCTACCACGGCCTGGCCGCCTTCTTTCACGGCAAGGACCAAAATGTCCAGCGCTTGTTTTGACATGCCCGTCTTGGCATAGACCACCGCGGCATTGTAATGGAGCCACTCAGGCTCGAAAAGTTCGGACTGGCTAAGCGCTTTGCGGTAGAATTTGAGAGCGTTTTCGTAATTTCCCATTTCAGCGTTGAGGTACACCAGTCTGCTCATGGTATAAGGCATCAGATGTCCCCTTCGCTGTAATATCTTATAGATAGTCGATGCCTTCCGTCTATTGCCCCGGATCCAGTGCGCTACCGCCAGATCGGCAAGCGCGAATTGGTCTTCCGGATCTTTCTTAAGGCCTTTCTCGTAGTACTTGACCGCGTGTTTGGGGTCTCGTTTCTTGTAGAGAAAGTAATGTCCCAAATGGAAATCTACCTGGGCGTCGTCCGGATCGCTTTGAAATGCCTGCCGAAATAAGGCCATGGCCTCCTCTTCGCGATCCATTTCCAAATACAGGTGGCCTAACTCTGTGAGAAACTGGCTGTCATGCGGATCAATCTCCACTGCGCGGCGAAGATAATGCAGAGCCTGGGCGTAATTGGACTCGTCAAAGTAAATAAGGCCGATGTTGAAATAGGGATCGCCGTTATTCCGGTCCAGCTTGATCGAGGCCAGAAAATCCTGCTTTGCTTCCTCTATTTTTCCCATCTTCCAGCAAATCAAGCCCCTGTTGTTGAACAGGTACGCCGCGGACTGCCCGCTGTAGCGTATGGCGACATCGATGAGTTCCCGCGCCTCCTCGAGTTGGCCTTGGTCGTAATTTGTCAAGGCTTTCTCGTTGAGATTCCTCACAAGGGTTTCTCGCTGCCATTCCAGGGCTCTGCTGTACACAAGCCTGCCGAGGCGGAGCGCTACCAAATCGTCTTCTCGGACGACCAACCCGTAGTTATGCACCCAGAGAGCTTCCTCTGTGCCAAAGACTTCCACGGAAAACACCGGTACGTTGTTGCCAGCGCCAAAAAAGGATATGTAGTGGAACAGCGTCCCGTCGTCGGTGACTTCGGTTTCCCATATCTCATCAGCATGTTCCAGGGTGAAATCGACCCATGAAAGGAATGCCGCTTTTTCAGTGCAAAGCCCCTGAGTCGCTGAACCACGCAATGCCGCGATAATCGTAGCTTCGTCCGGAAAATGCGGCAGACAGGACCTTGGGACCGTCAGGGTTTGTTCGTCGGTCTCCAAGAGCGTTTCGCGATCCTTTGTTGCCATACCTTCCTCACAGCGTCAGATGGACTTGAGTTCTCTCTCGAGGATTTTACCAGTACGCGCTCTTTTGGGCAGCATGCTGATCCTCTGCTCCAACGGCCTTGTCGGATCCCACCACAAAGAGATCCGTGTTGCAAGAGTATTCTTTTCTTTTTTCTCTGTGGTAACTTGAAAATATCACGGCGATGATTGAAGGTCAATCATGCCTGCAGGGGCTTCACGTTTTCAAGGGTCAACCTCGCCTTTCCTTGAGGTCAACCAAAGACGAGCCGCCTGGCTCTTCTGGCCGTGCTAGCATGAACGGCGGGTTGTGTTGTATGACAAAGCTATCCCTTATTCCTCGATGCCGATAAACGGCGCTGCGCCGTTGGAAAGGAAAAGATCATGATACCGCGATACACCAGACAAGAAATGGCACGCATATGGGAGCCGCGAAATCGTTTCCAGAAATGGCTCGACATAGAACTCGCCGTATGTGAGGCGTGGACAGAGCGGGGCGTAATTCCGCCTGAAAGCATGGAACGCATCAAGAACCGCGCAAATTTTGATCCTGAGCGCATCGATGAAATAGAAAAGATCACACGGCACGACGTCATCGCGTTTACGACGTCAGTAGCGGAGTTTGTGGGCGAGGACTCTCGGTACATCCACCGCGGGTTGACTTCCTACGATGTGGTGGATACCGCCCTGTCTCTCCTATTAAAGGAAGCGGGCCTTCTCATTCGGGAGGGTATTGTCGATCTCATGGCCGCGCTCAAGGACCGCGCGTTTGAACATCGATATACGCCTATGGTGGGGAGGTCTCACGGCATCCACGCGGAGCCCATTACCCTCGGTCTGAAGCTCGCACTCTATTATGACGAGATGAAACGACATCTCGGCCGGTGGGACGCCGCATTGGATACCATCTCCGTGGGCAAGATCTCAGGCGCTGTGGGTACCTATGCGCACCTCGATCCAGCTATGGAGGAGGCTATCTTGGCAAAATTGGGACTGCGGCCCGCGCCTGTTTCCAATCAGATCATTCAACGCGACCGACACGCCGCGTATTTTACGACGCTCGCTCTCGTCGCATCTAGTATCGAAAAAATAGCCGTGGAGATCCGACACCTGCAGCGCACCGAAGTAGGCGAGCTGGAAGAATTCTTCCATGCCGGCCAAAAAGGCTCCTCTGCAATGCCTCACAAACGCAACCCAGTTTTGACGGAGAATTTGAGCGGTCTCGCGCGTCTTATCAGGGGCTACGCTGTGGCGGCGATGGAAAATGTTCCTTTGTGGCACGAAAGAGACATTTCTCACTCGTCAGTCGAACGCATCATAGGCCCCGATGCAACGTCGCTCGTTGATTTCATGCTCCACAGGCTCGCATCCGTGATTGGGAATATGCAGGTCTATCCGGAAAAAATGCTCAAAAACCTCCAGCTCTCGCACGGGCTCATCTTTTCCGAGGCAATCCTCTTGATGCTCGTGGATCGGGGCCTCACCAGGGAGTACGCGTATTCCCTGGTACAGCGCAACGCCATGAAGTCATGGGAACAAGGAATAGATTTTAAGGAGTTACTCCTTAAGGACTCGGAAATACTCGAGCGCCTTAGTCCGGCTGACATAGAAGGAGCATTCAGTCTTGACCACGCTCTGCGGTGGGTGGACGCTATTTTTGCACGAGTGTTTTAATATTTTTGTTAAGAGGTTATGGCTGAGAACTCAGGTAAAATCTCTTGACATTTCCGAGAGGCGGCTATAAGTGAGGATGTAGAATGGCTGGTACCCCTTGGTAGCCGAGGAATCATCCGATCGCCAAAAAGCTAACGGCTTTTGGTAAAAAGAGGGGATGCGGGTCAGAACCAGCAAAAATCTGCGCTTGCGTGACACGTCAAGCGCCGCAGGGGCGTCGGCGGGCGTATTCGCACGCTGCCATTAATGAGCACGAAGGGATCGATGACATAGATGGGGTTCATTCACAGGACGCAAGGAGAAAAAGTGGTGACGCAGGTAATGGCTTTGTGGAACAAATTCGCTGAAAAAGTCCGCGGCGCAACTCGTCGAAGCCACGTGGAACAGAAAAGGACCAAGAGGTCTCTTGTGGTGACGCCTCCGCCGTTTCCCGAAGTGCCCCAGCCAAAAGAACGGCCAAAAGACCGGTACACGGTGCTGGTGCTGCCTGAATCAGGCGACGCAAAACAGGTGGCACTGAGCAAATCACGGCTGAAGATCATTGCCGCCATCAGCGCAGGCGCTCTCGTTTTTTTGGTGGTGGTCGCTTTTGGCATGGTAAAATATTTTTCTCGACAGCGTCTCGCGGCAGTCTCAACGGTGACGACGGCGTCTCAGCCCACGGCGCCCTCTGAGCAAGCTGCAACCAGACCGCATCAGACGACGGCCTCCTCACCAAACACGACCGATTCCCTTGCCGCCCAGACCCCAGCGCCTCCTCAAGAGGCCCCACGACCGGGAGCAGCGGCCGCGCTCCCTGAAGAATCCGAGACGTCTGTGAAAACAAGCGACCAAAAAGCTGCTCAGTCAATTGCCAAAGATCAGCCTAGTCAAGCGACAAGCGGGGACGCCTCGACCGCTGCCGCAAGCCAGCCAGCGGCTGAGCCCTTCCTTATCAACTTTGATGCGCAGCAGATTACCGCGACGGTCGAGACCCCAAACAATGGGACTCTGAGTTTTCGGCTCGTGAAAGACCAGCCAGACATAAAATTTGCCGGTTATCTCTTCGTCTATGTGGAAATGGAGGACAAACGAGGAGAAAACAGGATATACGTCTATCCGAAGCAGACGCGGTTGGGCGAAGGCGACCTCCCTTACGATTTTCGAGATGGGGAAATGATCGCTTTCAAGTTCAACTC